>RCND010001352.1_pt1 | contig 13834 bp, 13 predicted proteins | sample 2041351 | NCBI WGS metagenome assembly RCND01 (sample SAMN09708230, study PRJNA481090) | Marine sediment metagenome, whole genome shotgun sequencing project. | biome: marine sediment; feature: ocean; material: sediment; isolation source: Sewage treatment plant 12B marine sediment (STP12B) ...
AAAATAAAAGGTAAAATTAAAAAAAGCCTCCCCTTTGAAGGGGAGGGAGTAAAAATTATTAATATTATGAATACAATTATTCCTTATGATAGACATTTAAAAGAACGCGCTAGGGAGCTCCGAAAAAATCAGACTCCTGCAGAACTTGAAGTTTGGGAAAGCATTCGAAAGAAAAAACTAGGAGTTGAGTTTCATAGACAAGTACCTCTCTTGCATTATAATGGACTTTTATTGTCATGAAATTGGACTTGCAATAGAAATTGATGGAAAAATTCACGAAATACAGGTAATTGAAGACGGTAAGCGTCAAGGTAAATTAGAACAACGCGGAGTTCATTTTTTGCGATTTACAAATAATGAAGTGCTAAGTAATTTAAACACAGTTTTAGATAAAATAAAAGACAAAATTCTAGAAAGTTTATCCTAAAAAGCCTCCCCTTAAAAGGGGAGGTATGGAGGGGATGTAAATCACAATCTATATGAAAAACAGCCCTCTCCCGCTGAGAGGGAGGTAAATCTAAATATTAAATGAATAAAAAAGTAAACATAAATTCAATGATCATAAAACACAAATTCAAGCTTGGTCTTTTGTTTGTTGGTTTTGTATTGTGGTTTTTCTGTTTGCCTTCGGAATTATTTAAAGTTCCTACAGCAACAGTTGTTGAAAGTAGAGAGGGTATCATGCTGGGAGCTCGAATCGCGGATGATGGACAATGGCGTTTTCCAAAAATGGACTCCGTTCCGATGCGATTTGAACAATCGATCCTGCTTTTTGAAGACGAGTATTTCTATAAACACCCTGGCTTTAATCCAATTTCAATTGGAAAGGCGTTATGGCAGAACTTAACCTCCACGAAACGTCGTGGCGGTAGTACCCTCACTCAGCAAGTAATCCGACTTTCACGAAAAAACAAACAACGAAACTATGCAGAAAAGCTAATTGAAATTGTTCAGGCGACACGTTTAGAGGTTGGTTATTCTAAAAAGGAAATACTAAATTTTTATGCTTCTTATGCGCCATTCGGCGGAAATGTAGTTGGACTTGAAACGGCTTCGTGGCGATATTTCGGAATTCCTTCGGAAGATTTGAGTTGGGGGCAGTCTGCGGCTTTAGCGGTTTTACCAAATGCCCCATCACTTATATTTCCTGGAAAGAATGAAGTCCTTCTGAAACGAAAAAGAGATCGATTGCTCCAGAAATTATTTCAGAATAAAATAATCGATCAAACCACCTACGAACTTGCCCTTGATGAAAAACTTCCTGGAAAACCCTTCCCGCTTCCTGAAACTGCATCACACTTAACAGAAAAAATTCGGAAAGAACACAAGGGTGAAAGAATACTCACAACAATTGACTATGCCCTTCAGAAAAAAATAAATCAGATCTCAAAAGCACACTATAACCTCTTATCTCAAAATCAAATCAACAATCTGGCGGTCTTAGTTTTAGATGTGAATACAAGAGAAGTACTAGCTTACATCGGGAATGCCCCGACCACTCGTGAAAATAACAACTATGTAGATATTATTAGCAAAGCCCGAAGCACGGGGAGTGTTTTAAAACCTTTTCTATATTCTGCTATGCTGGATAGCGGCGAACTGCTTCCAAATACCTTGGTGGTAGATATTCCTACTGTGATAAACGGTTATAGCCCCGAGAATTTTGACAAACAATACAACGGTGCTGTACCCGCAAGTATAGCCTTATCACGCTCATTGAATATTCCAGCGGTTAGAATGTTGCGATCCTATGGCTTGGAGCGTTTTTATAACGATTTACAAAAGTTGAATTTTAAAAACATTAGACGTCCGGTGAATTACTATGGTCTAACTTTAATCTTAGGTGGTGCAGAAAGTTCGCTTTGGGATATCACAAATGCCTATGCAGGAATAGCTTCAACGCTGAACTATTTTAACGGCTCTTCCAGTGAATATCGTACTTCAGAATTTACTGATCCAATCTATGTGAAAAATGAAAAAGCAGATTTTGGTGAAGTTAATAATACATCCAGTGTTTTTAATGCAGGAGCAATTTATAATACATTAAATGCACTTCAAGAAGTGAATCGGCCGCAGGGAGAAGAGAATTGGAATTTCTTTAGTAACTCCCAACCTATAGCCTGGAAAACAGGAACAAGTTATGGTTTCAAAGATGCGTGGGCAGTTGGTGTTACTGCGAAATACGCAATTGGCGTTTGGGTAGGGAATGCAGATGGAGAAGGGCGTCCGGGATTGACAGGCATACAAGCTGCCGCACCTATTTTATTTGATGTTTTGGATGTTTTGCCAACAAGCGAATGGTTCGCTATCCCTTATGACGAAATGATTGAGACAGATGTGTGCAAGCAAAGTGGGCAATTGGCTGGAGTCTTTTGTGATGATACGAGTTTCGAATTCATACCAAAAAATGGTATAAAAACTTCAGCTTGTAGGTATCATCAAAAAGTGTTTCTAAATGCTTCTGAAAACGAACGCGTGAATTCTTCTTGCTATGAACTTTCAGAAATGACACAGAAAAGTTGGTTTGCTTTACCTCCGGTATTGGAATACTATTATGCGCCGTTGCATCCAGAATATAAACCTTTACCTGCTTTTGCGTCTGAATGTTTACAAGAAGGTGAGAATAAAATGGAATTTATTTTTCCGAAGAAAAACGAAGCGATTTTACTTCCGAAGGATTTTGATGAAAATGTAAATGATGTCATTTTTAAACTTGCACATCGTTCTCCTGAAACTATTGTTTTTTGGTATTTGAATGAAAATTATATCGGTAGCACCCAAACTTTTCACGAAATTGCTTTAGCTCCTCAACCTGGAAATTATCAACTAACTGCTACCGATCAAGAAGGGAATGAGTTGAAACAAATAGTTGAGGTTTTACGTGCTTCAGACTGACCGATATTTTCCCTATTTTAGTAGCATGAGAATCTTCCTATTTCCACTTTTTACTTTCCTATTAATTTTTAGCAGTTGTTTAGAACCGAAAAAGGAGTTTACTAAATCTGATCTTCATCTAATTCCCAAACCACAAACTTTAGAATTAAAGGAGGGAACTTTTTCAATCGATAAAAACACCTCCATTTATTGTGAGCCAGGTTTTGAAGTTGCTTCCGATTTTTTTAAATCTTTCTTCCTGAAGGGAACAGGTATTTCTTTAGAGACTGCTTCTAAAGAGAACGCTAATTTTATTATTAAAAAAGATAGTTCACTCCCCAAAGAAGGTTATAGTTTAAATATTTCAGAAAAAAGCATCACTATAAAAGCTTCGGATGCTAGTGGGGCATTCTATGGAGTTCAAACAGTTCGACAAATGCTTCCTTCAGAATTAGAAGGCTCAAATTCACTTCAAAATGAGTCGTTTGAACTTCCGCTCGTATTGATTACCGATGCCCCGAAATTTCAATATCGAGGGATGCACCTAGATGTGGGACGGCATTTCTTTCCGAAGAAATTTATAAAAGAATATATCGCTAATCTTGCCTTACTTAAAATGAATTACTTCCATTGGCATCTTACTGAAGACCAAGGATGGCGTATTGAAATAAAAAAATACCGAAAACTCTCTACGCACGCAGCCTATCGAGATGAAACTTTAATTGGACATTATAACGAAACACCACAGAAGTTTGACGGGAAGCAGTACGGCGGGTTTTATAGTCAGGAGGACATTAAAGAGATTGTAGCTTTTGCAAGAACACAGAATATAACGATTGTACCTGAAATTGAAATGCCCGGTCACGCACAGGCTGCTGTGAGTGCTTATCCGGAGTTAGGATGTACTGGAGAACAAGTTCCAGTGGCGACTTCCTGGGGAGTATTTGAAAACATCTATTGCCCGAATGAGGCTACTTTCACTTTCCTTGAAAATGTACTCGATGAAGTCATTCAATTATTTCCAGGTGAGTATATTCATATTGGTGGAGATGAGGCCCCAAAGAAGCAGTGGGAGGATTGTAATCATTGTCAGAAGTTAATTAAAGATCTTAACTTAAAGGATGAACATGGATTACAGAGTTATTTTATAAAAAGAATGGAAGCCTATATTAACAATAAAGGCAAAAAGATTATTGGTTGGGATGAGATATTGGAGGGCGGATTGGCTCCAAATGCAACTGTAATGTCCTGGCGAGGAACACAAGGTGGAATTGCAGCTGCAAAAGAGAAGCACAATGTTATTATGACTCCCACTTCGCACGCCTATTTTGATTATTATCAGGCTGAAAATGCCGATGAACCTTTGGCGATCGGTGGGTTTTTACCACTTAAAAAGGTATATGGGTTCAATCCGATTCCGGAAGAATTAAATGCCGATGACGCTCAATATGTTTTGGGTGCCCAAGGAAATATTTGGACAGAGTATATGCACACAGAAGATAAGGTTGAATATATGGCCTATCCACGAATGCTAGCAATGAGTGAAGTTGTTTGGAGTGGTGCCTCAGAAAATATTGATTCAGATTATTCAAATTTCTTGGCGCGTTTAGAGCCTTTTATGGACCGATTAAGTGCTTTAGAGATCAATTATGCAAATCATTTGTATGAGATTGAAGGATCTATTGTCAAAAAAGAAGGCGCTGTTTTTTATGAACTAAAAACGCCAACAGAAGGCAAAGAGATTTACTATACAACAAATGATTCCGAACAAATAAAATACGACAGCTTAGTTCCCATCTCTGAAAACACTTCTATTACCGCGAGTGTATTCAAAAATAGTTCGAAAGTAGGTCGGCCTTTTGACGAAACGATTAAATTTCACAAAGGGTTAAAGGCAAATATTTCACTAAATGTTGAACCACACAAGGCGTATAGTGCCGGTGGAAAGGAAGCTTTAATCAATGGAATTCAAGGAAGCGATTCCAGATATGGTGACAAAGAATGGTTAGGGTTTTGGGGAGATGATTTAGAAATTACTATTGATTTTGCTGAAGAAACTGAAATCAATATGGTCACTTTACGATTTTTCGATGCAAATGGTCAGTGGATATATGCGCCGAAGCAAGTTGCTATAGCTTCAAAACCAATCAAAGGTAAAAGCGTCTCCTGTATGCGAGTTTTAAAGTCCAAAGAGGGTGAATCAATTGTAGAAATGAGTTTTCCATTTGACGCTATTAAGACATCTGGATTAACCATTTCTGTTCCAAACTATGGAATGATACCGACTGGTCTTCAAGGTGCTGGTAACAAGGCATGGACATTTATTGACGAGATAATCATCGAATGATAATAGAAATATGCGCCAATAGTTTTGCCAGTGCTCAGGCTGCCCAAGATGGCGGGGCCAACCGGATTGAACTATGTGCCGATCTCTCAAAAGGTGGACTCACGCCCTCACACAGCGTTGTCAAAAAGGTGATTGAAAAACTAAGTATTCCAGTTCATGTTTTGATCAGGCCTCGAGGTGGTGACTTTGTTTATTCTAAAAAGGAACTGGATACCATGTTGAAAGACATAGCATTCTGCCATGAATTGGGTTGCTCTGGAATTGTAAGCGGTGTTCTTACTTCGGAAAACACAATTGATGCAAAAGCAACGCGGCAATTGATTGAGGCTTGCAATGAAATGGAATTTACGTTCCATCGCGCCTTCGACTGTGACGTTGAAATAGTAAGTAGTATAAATCTACTTATTGATTTAGGGGCAACTCGATTGCTTAGTTCAGGACAACAAAACAAGGCGATAGACGGCATTGAACTATTAAATAAGATGAAACGCCTTTCTAAAGATCAGTTACAAATTATGCCAGGTAGTGGTATTAATGCTGAAAATGCACTTGCTTTTAAGGAAGCAGGATTCGAAGCGATTCACTTTTCAGCAACAAAAAAAGTAAATAAATCAGTAGAAGGATCTGGATTATTTGCTAACGAGGTTATTGGCACTTCGGATCAATTAGAAATTGAGCGAATAATAAAAATTCTAGCGGAGTAAAAGTCCCTTCTCTGCCCACCAAGGACGAATCTCAATTACCAAACGTCCGGCCTTGACCATCGGGTCTAAATTTGCCAAACTATCTGCCATTTTTAGCTTGGGTACGTTATAAATAGTTATACCACGAGTATCTTGATCATCCTCAAAAGGACCTGAAATATCTGCGAATCCTTCTTTATACATTCTACCTAAATGCTCCCTATGCAGACTTTGTAAACTATCTGTTTCCTTTTTTGACTGATTTTGATTAGGTCCTCGCTTTAAAAAAGCCATATAATACTCCTGCATTATAATAGTGTCACCACTCTCTTCGTCCACATAATCAAAAATCTGGTAACCCGCATCTTTAAGTTCTGCTATCTGACTTGCCGCAGACTGTTTCTTTTCTAGTAAAAATTCATTATCAGGAACGACCGTTTTCACGCCGGAATTTTCATTACACGAGATGAATACTCCAAAGAATAAAATTATAAGGTAAATTGTTTTCATAAATTCCAAATATTATAAGGGTGTTTACTTAGTTGCGAATTATAATATTTCACATCGCCTGTTACTTCTTCTCCCAGCCAAGTGGGTTTTAAAAAGCTTTCATTTTCTGAATTCAATTCAATTTCGGCAATCGTTAGCCCTTGATTATCTCCAAAGAATTCATCTACTTCAAAAATATGTTTTCCCGCTTTTATTTCATAGCGCATCTTTTCGATAACACCTTCCTCGCAAAGTTTCAAAAGTGATTCGGCTTCAACTACATCGATCTCCTTTTCCCATTCTGTGCGAATAGTTCCAGCTTCGTTAGATTTTCCTTTTACCGTCAAAAAACCTTGATTCCCTTTGATTCTAACTCGAACTGTACGATTAGGATCTGTATTTAAAAAACCCTGCAGTATGCGTGTTTTCTTATAGGCCTCAGTTTTATATGCTTTAGATGTAACTAAGAATTTCCGTTCTATTTCAATCATATATCAATTAATTCTCCACGGCGGGTTTTTACGATTATCTCCAGCATGATAAATAATAATTTTATTCCCATCAAGATCCTTCAATCGAGCTTCTGTCCACAACCAAGATTGTTCTTTAGGCAATTCATCAATTTGGATTCCTTTCGCAATAAGATCATTTATAGTTTCTAAAACATCGTCGACTTCAAAATAAATCAGCGCACCAGAACCTGTTGGCAATTCACTTACTTGATGAATTGAAAACGTACTATTGCCATCTGGGCATTCGAATCGGACATAGGCATCGTGAGTATGAACAATAAGCTTTAGTCCTAGTTTTTTGTAAAAATTCATCGCTCGAACAACATCTAATGAAGGTATCGTAATTTGATTCAAGTTCATTCCAATCCAATTTTTTTAATTAATTCTGAAGGAATTCTCGCCTCCGAATATGTATTCTTTGATAGGAAAATCATTGCCTTTACTATTAATTCTGGGTGGATCATTTTATATTTCTTCGGAATCAAAAAATCGAAAGAACCCATCATCCACTGAGCAAAACGTTCGCCTATTCTAATTTCTGTTCGGCTACCGCCAATTAGAGAAGGTTGTAAAATATAGGTATTCTCAATTTTATACTGAAGGACATCCCGTTCCATTTCTCCTTTAGTTCTGTTGTAGAAAACCTTACTCCTCGGGTCGGCTCCCATTGCCGAAATCACGATGAAGGTATTTATATCATTATCTCTCGAAAGTTGCGCTGCAGCTACCGGAATTCCATAATCAATTCTTGAGTACATGTTTTTATCCGGAGTTTTGGCATTCGTTGTTCCAATACAGCAAAAAACAACGTCACCTTTAAATTCCTCTGAATGGTATTCCAAAGCAAACATGTCGATTAGATGTTCTTCAATCTTCGGATTATCAATATGTACTGAAGATCTAGAAAAAAGCTTAATTCTTTCAAAAGTACTATCCGCCAATAATTTATTTAAAAGAATTTTCCCAGTAAGTCCGGTGGCACCTAAAATTATCGCAGTTTTTGGCATAAAAAAGAAATTTCAGAATTGAATCTCACTAAGATATTATAATTTTATCGGATGGAAGCTCAATTGCTATTAAGAAAGATAATTCATGTTGATATGGATGCTTTTTATGCATCCGTGGAGCAATTAGACAATCCAGAGCTACAAGGAAAACCTGTTGCCGTTGGGGGTAGTGAAATAAGAGGAGTAGTAAGTGCTGCTAGTTATGAGGCCCGAAAGTTTGGGGTGCGAAGCGCAATGAGTAGCGTAGTAGCAAAAAGAAATTGCCCTGATTTAATCTTCGTAAAACCCAACTTTACAAGATATAAGGAAATTTCCTCGAAAATAAGAAAGGTGTTTTTTGAGTTTACAGATATGGTCGAGCCATTATCATTGGATGAGGCTTATTTGGACGTTACTGAAAATAAAAAAGGAAATCCAAGTGCAACTTTAATTGCGAAAGAAATTCGGCAAAGAATAAAGGAAAAAACAGGCTTAAATGCATCTGCTGGCATATCCATCAATAAATTTATAGCAAAGGTAGCTAGTGATATTAACAAACCCAATGGACAAAAAACGGTGCCTCCCGAAGAAGTTATAGAGTTTCTTGAAAAACTAGACGTAAAAAAGTTTTTTGGTGTTGGAAAAGTGACCAAGGAAAAAATGTACCGGTTGGGGATTTTCACGGGTCTGGACCTAAAGGGTAAATCTGAAGCGTATTTAATTGAACACTTCGGAAAAGGAGGCGGCTCATATTATCAAATCGTACGCGGAGTTCACCTAAGTCCGGTCAAAGCTTCAAGAAAGCAAAAGTCACTGGCTGCAGAGCGCACCTTCGATGTGAACATTGCCAGTGAAATTTATATGCTGGAACGTTTAGAAGAAATTGCAAAGGAAGTTGAAAAGCGACTTTTAAATAGCAAACTTGCTGGTAAAACGGTTACGCTTAAAATTAAATACAGTGATTTTACGTTACAAACAAGAAGTAAAACATTACCGCTTTACATTTCATCAAAAGAGCTCGTAATGGAAACTGTTAAAGATTTGTTATTTCAAGAAAAAATGAAAGACTCGGTACGTTTGTTGGGAATATCAATGTCGAGTCTCAATAATGAAGTAAAAAAGAAACCCCTTGAGATTGAAAAAACAATTGATGTCCAACTTAAATTAGACTTTTAAACTATGCGATAAAACTACTTGTATTAATTATTAACAAAAACCCAATATTATGAAAAAAGTAGTTTTAAGTATGTTAGTTGCCACAATAGTTTTCGCATCCTGTAAAAATAAATCTTCAGAACCCAAGACGGATATCACGTTAAATGACATTGCCCTAGCGGACACAACTATCGAGGAATCTACTCCTGAATATTTATATGTAACCGCTTCCAGTGGTTTAAGCCTCCGTGAGTATAATAATCTGAACAGTGATCGGCTTGCCAAAATGCCTTACGGAACTAAAGTGAAGGTGATTGCTCCAGAAAAAAACCTCACTATGAGTGTTGGAGGAATAAGCGGTGGAATGAACGAAGTAGAATTCAATCAGAAGAAAGGGTTTGCTTTTAACGGATATTTATCAAAATTCTTCCCCCCAGAAACAGATATCAAAGTAAAAGGATATGCTGAAGAACTGCAGACATATTTTCCTGAAGTTCGTTTTACTGAAAGTGTAGGGGGGAGTGCGAGCAAGCCATCAAATACCGAAACATTAACGTTACCAACATCGCTTTGGCATGAAGCCTTTTTTGTAGCGCAGCAACTGTTTGACTTTCCTAAGGAATTTGACTACCCAAACTCAAAAGGAAAAGATAAACAAGTAATTCAATATACCAAGTCGAAAAATAGAGGTTGGAAGAACCAATTAGAGGTTACAAGGACTGACAATAAACTGGAAAAAATTGAGTACCTCTACGAATCTCAAAAATTTGACAGTACGATCACCATCGTAAAAGATGGAAATACTATGAAAATCTCGAGGACTGAGACAATTAATTAAATAGAATTAAGACTTTTACAAAAAAAGGCAGGGACCGAAGAAAATCGGTCCCTGCCTTTTTATTTAACTTTTCAATTAATTATACCTGTGAAACACGGAGCGTATTAACCATTCCCTTATCTACAATGGGCATTGCAGCTAAGTTAACCATATAGTCCCCCTTTTTAACAAAACCTTGTTGGTGAGCAATATGATTGATGTCATCTACGGTTTCATCTGTACTTACAAACTTATCGTAAAAGAATGCCTTCACTCCCCAAAGTAAATTTAGTCTAGAGAGAATCCGTCGATTCGAAGTGTAGACTAAAATATGAGCAGCTGGTCTCCAAGCCGAAATTTGAAAAGCTGTGTATCCACTATTAGTCAATGTACAAATAGCGCGGGCTTGAATTTCATCGGCCATTTTAGCCGCATGATAACAAACAGATTTTGTGATATATCTATTGGTACGGATATGTGGTGGTTCGTGAGGCACTTGAATAAGGTCACTACTTTCCACCTGTTTACATATGTTCGCCATCTTCCGAATTACTTCAACTGGGTATTTCCCTACTGAAGTTTCCCCCGATAACATCACAGCATCTGCTCCATCCATTACAGAATTGGCCACGTCATTAACTTCCGCCCTTGTGGGGGTCAACGAAGTAATCATAGTCTCCATCATTTGTGTAGCAATAATAACTGGAATCCTAGCGCGTTTTGCTTTAAGAACTAATTCCTTTTGAATAAGCGGAACTTCCTCGGCGGCTACCTCAACACCCAAGTCCCCTCTGGCTACCATTAAGCCATCACAATAGGGTATAATCTTATCTATATTAGCAACTGCCTCCGGCTTTTCGATTTTAGCAATAATTGGAATCTTGTACTCACTATTTGCTTCGATCAAAGCTTGCAACTCTTTTAGGTCTTCAGCATGACGCACAAATGATAGCGCCAGCCAATCGACTTCTAGGCTAATGGCAAAAATGGCGTCTTCTTTGTCTTTTATCGTGAGTGCTGGTAATGAAATAGCTGTATTGGGTAGGTTGACACCCTTTTTTGATCTAAGAGGCCCTCCTTGAATTACTTTGGTTCGAACTGTATCTTCTCCATTGGTTTCCAAAACTTCGAACATTAGTTTACCGTCATCCAACAAAACGAACTCCCCTTTTTTAACATCTTTAGGGAAATTACCATAGTTCATATAAACTTTTTCACTTGTACCTTCGAACTCTTCCCCTGTACAAAATGAAATTATATCTCCAGGTTCTACTACAACTTCTTCCTTCATGAGACCAACACGAAGTTTCGGCCCTTGTAAATCTGCTAAAATTGCCGTGGCAGTTCCCAATTCATCTCCAAGTTCACGAATTATAGCTACTGTCCCTTTTACGGTATCGTAATCGGCATGTGAGAAGTTAACTCGAAAGACATCCACCCCTTCTTGAATCATTTTCTTCAGAATTTTTCGACTTGAAGTAGCTGGCCCTAAGGTTGCTACAATTTTTGTTCTCTTCTGCTTTGGCATTAGTTAAATATTAAATTATTTTTTGATTTTAAATTATCAACACCTACTTCATAGGCAGAAATAATTCGTTTTATGTCGTTAATCTCTCTGATAATATTCCGAAGTAAAATACTTTCGTATTCTGAACGAATCTTTAGAAAATAATCAACTTTATTATATTCTGGAATTAAATATGTAATCACAGTTTTTTCTGAAGCATCATCATAGAACAATCCACCAGAACTATTGACATGTGCAGCGAGCGATTTACATTTATTGGCAACTAAATTGTATATCGTGTATTGGAAGTTATTCTCATATTGAAATAATGGAAAGCTTGCTTCCAATCCATTATTCACATAATTTAGATCTAGTCGCTCCCTTTTCAGATGAAAACCAAGATGTTTATTGAGCAGATATGCTAAGATATATGCCTCCTCACTACAGTGAATGGCCAGTAACGAAAATGTCTCCTTTCCGTCATCGTCCATAAGAAGTTTATAGGTGGTCATCCTTTTATTTCAAGATCTAAAAATACCAATTGTTTTATCAATCTAAGAAATGAAGTGGAAAATCTGCGTGATTATCTACGAAATCGATTTCTTTATCGGAAAATAATTACGATTCTCCATCAATTGTAACCTGTAATTTATAATATGCTCTTTTAGCGGCGCGTTCTTCTGCCTTTTTTTTTGACGTTGCTCTTGCTTTGCCCACTATTTTACCCTCCAATTGAAGTTTTACAGCAAAATGTTTGAGTGCATCGTTACCCGTATCCTCATAAACAGTAAATTTAAAACTTGTTTTATGCTTTTGGCACCACTCAATAAAGAGACTCTTATAACTAATAACTTTGCCTTCTAATTTTTCTATATCCACGTAAGGTTTAATCACTCGTTTTGCGATAAACTTCTCGCAATAAGAATAGCCTCTATCTAAATAAATAGCACCCACTAAGGCTTCAAAAACGTTTCCATGAATATTACCCCCAAATTGTTCAATTGGAATCGTAGTCTTTACGTACTTAATTAATTCCAAATCGCGACCCAATTCATTTAGATGTTCACGGCTTACAACCTTAGACCTCATTTTTGTGAGATACCCTTCATTTCCTCCTGGCACCTCCTTAAATAGATGAGATGCAATTACCGAACCTAGCATGGCGTCTCCTAAGAACTCCATACGTTCATAGTTTTGAGGCTCACCATTGCTGTTTTTTTCGTTGGTTGAACGATGCGTGAATGCAGTTTCGTAGATGCTGATATCTCTTGGCTTAAAACCTATGATTCTTTTTATTTCTAAAAAAAAAATCCCGCCTTTTTCAGTACGAGAATTAAATATGTTTTTAAGGGAGGCCATTAAAACTAATCTGACATTCTCTTAAATAGGACACAAGCGTTGTGTCCGCCAAAACCAAAAGTATTACTAAGAGCTACTTTAATCTCTCGTTTTTGCGCTTTGTTTAGTGTCAGATTCAAAGATGAATCAATTTCTTCATCTACAACACTATGATTTATTGTTGGAGGCACAATACCGTGCTTCATAGCAAGAATTGACGCTATAGCCTCAATCGCTCCCGCAGCTCCCAATAAATGACCTGTCATAGATTTAGTAGAGTTAATATTAATATTTTTAGCGTGTGCTCCAAAAACCCTACTAATAGCTTTTAATTCCGCAACATCGCCCAATGGGGTTGCAGTACCATGAGTGTTTATTGCGTCAACATCTTCAGGCTTGAGACCAGCATTTTCAAGACAATTGATCATAACTCGTTCCACTCCTATTCCGTCTGGATGAGGTGCAGTCATATGATAAGCATCACTTGACATTCCTCCGCCAACAACTTCCGCGTAAATTTTAGCCCCTCTTTTTTTAGCGTGTTCGTATTCTTCCAGAATTAACGCTCCAGCGCCTTCTCCTAAAACAAAACCATCTCGCGTAGCATCAAAAGGTCTAGAAGCTGTTTCTGGGCTTTCATTTCGGGTAGAGAGTGCATGCATGGCATTAAACCCTCCCATTCCTGCTTTAGTAACCGCAGCTTCACTACCGCCGGTAACGATAATATCACAAGTGCCTAACCGAATATAGTTCAGCGCATCTATCATCGCATTTGCAGCTGAAGCACAGGCTGATACCGTTGTATAGTTAGGCCCCATAAACCCATGCTTGATAGAGATATTACCTGGGGCAATATCGGCTATCATTTTAGGTATGAAAAAGGGGTTGAAACGTGGTGTTCCATCCCCTTCTGCAAAGTTTGTTACTTCATTTTGAAAAGTCTCTAAGCCACCAATTCCTGCTCCCCAAATAACACCAACACGAAACTTGTCTACCTCATCGAGGTTTATTCCTGCATCGATGATTGCTTCATCACTTGAAACAAGTGCATATTGGGCAAAACGATCTAATTTTCTGGCTTCCTTTCTATCAAAATGTTCTAATGGATCAAAATTCTTAATTTCAC
>RCND010003987.1_pt1 | contig 13819 bp, 9 predicted proteins | sample 2041351 | NCBI WGS metagenome assembly RCND01 (sample SAMN09708230, study PRJNA481090) | Marine sediment metagenome, whole genome shotgun sequencing project. | biome: marine sediment; feature: ocean; material: sediment; isolation source: Sewage treatment plant 12B marine sediment (STP12B) ...
GCCTTTATTTTTATTTCGGTGTGTTTGATTTCATCGGTTTCAAATCGTTTCCACGTATTCAGTACTAACGCTAAGAACCCCTTTTGTTCCAAATCGATTATTTCGTCTTCCAAAGCCCTACCGCGAAGATGAAGTCTATCATTCGTTCCGTATCCTTGAAAACAGATAATCTGTAGTTTATCTTTTTTAAATAATCCCATAGCATAAAATTAAGATGTGTTATATGAACAGTTAACGCTATCCGATAATAAAAATACTCTAAATAGATAGAAACCCTAGGTTCAACAACGCACTCCCTCACCGAAACCCCTAGTTCCCTAATTACCCATTTTATAAGCATTTTACAAAAGGTAGTTTTAAGTGTAAATCAAAATATTATAAACCAGTTGGCCTTTTGGCAGCACAAACCTTTAGAAGTATGGAACTTAAAAAGAACCCTAACAAAGACATCAACAAAAGAAGTGGTGTTTATTTCGCTATTGGATTAGTTACAGTTATGCTTCTATCCTATGTGGCATTGGAATGGAAGACCTATGAAAAACCAAATACTTATGCCCAAGAACTAAGTAAACCAGATGATATCTTAGAGGAGGAACATATAGAAAAGTTTACGATTGAAAAGCCAAAAATAAAGCAAGTACTACCGCCAGAAATTGAGATTGTAGAAGATGACCCTGAGGTAATAGAAACCGAAATCCAATCTACAGAAGCGGACCCGAATACTAAAATACTAGAAGTGTCCGACATTGAAGTTATAGAGGAGGAACTTGACCCAGAGGTAAATTGGGTAAATATCGAAGAAGTTCCAGTTTTTCCAGGTTGTGAAAACGAAACCGACAAAAGAGCCTGTTTTGGCAAAATGATACAGAAGCATATTGGCAAGGTATTCCGCTATCCAGAACAAGAGCTAGAATTAGGAATTCAAGGACGGGTGAACGTTATGTTTGATATTAAAAAGGACGGTACTATTGGCAATATAAGTATGAGAGGTCCCAACCACAATCTTGAAAACGAAGCTGCACGGATTATTGGAAAGCTACCTAAAATGACCCCAGGAAAACAGCGAGAACGCAATGTAAAGGTATCTTTCGCTATCCCTATCACCTTTAAGTTGCAGTAAGAAGCATTTAAAAATCTGCCATTCTCTCAGTCTAAACTAAAATTTACAGTTGCTAGTATACCTAAGATAGTAATAAAATGAAAAAAGCCCTTCATGCAAAACATGAAGGGCTTTTTTGTGCTAAAAGGAAACTAAACTTTAGTTCATTTCTTCTTTTACTTCTTCTGCTAGATGTTGAACTTGAACCTTAACGTCTTTAGAAGCTTTATTAAAAGCCGCTACCTCAGCTTTTACTTCCTCTTCCGTTCCTTCAAAAACTTGCTCTGAAACCGATTCTTTACCGTTTTCTATAACTGTAGTAATAACTACTGCTCTTGAGGTACCATCTTCATTGTTGTCCATACTTACGGCAACGTTTCTTTCTGTTTGAGCGAACACAACTTCTGTTGCCGTCTTAGTCTCATTATAAGCTGTCATAGTATCTGCTTTCAAAGCAATACTTGGTGCGATAACCAAAGCAACAACCGACATCAATTTCAATAAGATGTTCAACGAAGGACCAGATGTATCCTTAAAAGGATCTCCAACAGTATCACCAACAACAGCTGCTTTATGAGCGTCTGTTCCTTTCTTACCTTGTTCCTCAATAGTTTTCTTCGCATTATCCCAAGCACCACCAGCATTAGATTGGAATATTGCCATAAGCACACCACAGGTTGTAACACCAGCGAGTAATCCACCTAACATTTCAGCACCACCAATAAAACCAACAGCTACTGGAACAACGATTGCTAATAATCCTGGCAACACCATTTCTCTAATAGATGCTTTCGTAGAAATGTCAATACATTTTCCATAATCTGCAACACCATCCGCCGCATCAAATATTTTTCTATCCTCTACCGAAGCTTTAGTCATATCGGAATCGTACTTACGCATGACTACTAGTGCCGCTTTTAATTCAGGAATATCTCTAAATTGACGACGAACCTCTTCAATCATTGCCATAGCAGCACGTCCAACAGCATTCATTGATAATGCGGAAAAAACAAAGGGCAACATCCCTCCTACTAATAAGCCAGCCATAATTTGCGGCTGAGACACATCAATGGATACAACATTTGCTGTTTTCATAAAAGCAGCAAATAAAGCCAATGCCGTTAATGCTGCAGATGCAATGGCGAAGCCTTTACCAACAGCTGCAGTAGTATTACCAACAGCATCTAATTTATCAGTACGCTCACGTACTTCTTTCGGTAATTCAGCCATTTCAGCAATACCACCAGCATTATCACAAATAGGTCCGTACGCATCAACAGCTAATTGAATTCCTGTATTTGCTAACATTCCTACCGCTGCAATTGCAATACCGTATAAACCTGCAAAATGATGTGATACCATAATAGCAGCAGCAATTAAAAGAATAGGAATCATGGTAGACATCATACCCACACCTAAACCAGCAATAATATTTGTGGCCGCTCCAGTTTCAGATTGCTTTACAATTGACATTACAGGTTTTTTACCTGTAGCGGTATAATACTCTGTTATTTTACCAACACCTAAACCGGCAACTAAACCAGCAATTGTTGCCCAAAATACACCCATTGCACCGAATGGCAAACCTTCTACCGTCTCGGGAATTAAAGCGTTGATAATAAAATAAGACGCCAAAACCATTAAACCAGCAGAACCAAATTCTCCAATATTTAAGGCTGTTTGTGGATTTCCACCATCTTTTACTTTTACAAAAAATGTTCCTATGATAGACATTATTATACCTACAGCACCAAGTACTAAAGGCAAGTACACAGCCCCCAATCCATTAAAATCAGGTGTTAAAATAAATGCTCCTAATACCATTGTTCCTATGATAGAACCTACATAAGATTCAAATAAATCAGCACCCATACCGGCAACATCTCCAACATTATCCCCAACGTTATCTGCAATAGTTGCGGGGTTTAAAGGATGATCCTCTGGAATACCTGCTTCAACTTTACCAACTAAATCAGCACCTACATCTGCTGCTTTGGTATAAATACCACCACCAACACGCGCAAATAAAGCAATTGAGGAAGCCCCTAATGAAAATCCTGAAAGTACATTTAGGACCATTGCTAAGTTTTCAGCTCCAGGCCATATTGATTGGTATATCATAAATAAGCCACTTAAGCCTAAAATACCCAAGCCTACAACACCTAAGCCCATTACAGCTCCTCCTGCAAAAGCTACTTCCAATGCTCTTCCCAACGATGTTCTTGCAGCTTGTGTCGTTCTAACGTTCGCTTTGGTTGCAACACGCATTCCAATAAACCCTGCCAAGGCAGAACAAATAGCACCTACAATAAATGATACAGCAACCAGACCGTTAGACCCGACTTCTGAATTTCCTTTAAAAAACAACAAAACAGCTACTGCTGCCACAAAAATTGCTAAAACCTTGTACTCAGCTTTTAAAAAAGCCATTGCACCATCAGCTATATTCTTAGCAATACGCGACATTTTATCATCACCGACTTCTTGCTTACCTACCCATGCGTTCTTCCAAGCCACAAAAAGAAGGGCTATTACTCCGAATACGGGTAAAAATTTTACGATTAATTCCATTTGATTAGATTATTTATAGTTTTTTAAACGGCTGCTAAAGTAGTAAAATAGAATAGAATAAAAAAAGCCACCATTATTAATAATACATTAATAATGGTGACTATAAATTAAGAATCAGTTCTTTAAATGGTAAAGGTGCGCTTCTTTTTATGTTCGCTCTCATCATAACGCTGCACGCACTCGTGATAAATTTTTATTGCCTCATCAACATTGCCCCAACCACCAACATCAACTTTCTTCTTTTCTAAGTCTTTGTACACTTGAAAGAAGTGCTCAATTTCTTTTTTTCTATGTGGATTTAAGTCGGATAAATCATTCTTCTGGTTCCAAATAGGGTCAGAAACAGGAACACAAATTATTTTTTCATCAGGGCCTTTTTCATCCTCCATGTAAAAAACTCCTATTGGCTTTACCTCAACAACAACCATAGGATAGGTTGGCTCTGTACACATTACCAAAACATCAAGAGGATCCATATCCAAAGCCAAAGTCTCTGGTATAAAACCATAATCGCCTGGATACATCATAGAAGAAAATAATGTTCTGTCAAATCTTATCTTATGCAGCGTAAAATCGTACTCATACTTGTTACGACTTCCCTTGGGAATTTCAATTAAAACATCAAAAGTTACATCGTTAGTCTCACTCATATCTCAAATTAATTTAATTCTAATAAAAATTAAACGCCGTTTACCGCCCTAAATTGTACTATTTATACCTACACTAAAAACTAAAACCAAATGTACCTCTTATAGCAAAAGGTCTAGCATTTGGGCTATCCAGATAATTACCCCTGAAATTAAAATCGATTCTAAATATTCTAAAAATATTTCCAACTCCCACAGAATATTCATAATAGATTCTATCTGATGGCGCCTGCAAAGGAGTTAACGTAGAAGCTGGAGCGCTCAAAGCAATATTTGAATCGGACAATTCACCCCAAACTCCGCGCAAACCTATAATCTCCCTTAAATCAAGCTTTCGGAGAAAAGGTATTCGTGAAAATATACGCCCATTGAAATTATGTTCCAAATGTACAGCGGTATAGGTGTCTGTAACGAATTCATAAAAATCAAGATTGGGAAAAGTACCATAGTTCGAAAAAAGCGTCTGATTACCAGGCACTACATTCAACAAGCCTAAGGGAACATCCCCAAAGATTTTACCAATCTCTACGGTGCTGGTTAGACGCCCAAATCCTCCTACTTGCCATGGTTGCGTATACGAAAATTGCAGCTTACTGTAGTTGAAATCACTATCCCAAATACCATCGATTCCTTTGGTATACTTTAATAACAAGGTACTATATTCATCATTGATGTCGCGACGCTCTACACCGTAACCAATAGTTCGTTTTCCCGGGGAATAAATCAATACCGTCTGAAAATCCAACTGCTTTATTTCCGAAGACACCCCAGTAGGCGAGTCGGCATCAACATAGTCAAGGCTAAAAGCAGCTGGCAAGGCCGAACTCAGATTTCGAAAGGTTCCCCCTATGGCTATCCTCAAATTGGTTACAGGTTCTATTTCTATGCTAAGACCGCTCAAGTCAATATTCGACAATCTATTATTGGCCCCAACCGTTAAAATAGCCGAGGAAGCTATACTCCTGCCCAACACATCATTAGTAGCTGTAAGACTACCCCCCAATTGTTCCACATCACGTCGCTTACCTCCCGAGAGAATCAATCTGCTCTTTGGATCTAATAAGAACTTACCAGATGCGCCATATTTAAATTTTTTATCGCTAAACCCATAAGCGCCGTATCCTTCTAGACGCCATGGATCATTTTCGCCAAAATAAGTTCTGGCACCTAATCGTACGCGCAAACCTTCAGCTTCATTGTACCCCCAGAAATCGTATATACTGCCAATATCCATATTCCATTTATCAATTTCAACATAGCCGGAACCGAGGATACTTACAACATCATAAAACATGTTGAATTTAGGGACGGTCTGGAGTGTGTCCAGTAGCTGGTAAATACCTTGCTCGTCTTTATTCAAAACTTCCAGCCGGCTGTTTTGCCAAAAGGTACTATCGCGATTTTGGACAATAGGATCATAGGGGTTACTTTCCGTTTTGTAGAATTCCTTGGACTGCTTTTGATCAAACGTATAGCCGCCATAAACAGTTGTTCGCTTACCATATACCCCACGCGATTCCTCTTTTTTCTGAAAACTAAAATCACTGTCTCGTTTCAGTAGGAATACCGAATCGTTTACCACTTCAAAATCTTGTTCGATATAAATTTCTTTGACCCAGTTAATATTTGCGCTTTTAGTCACTTCAAGGTTGATATTCTTGATAGCATAGGTCGAATCGTTGACCCAAAAATCACCTTTAAAAGTAAGCTCATTTTTACGCCTCGGGTAGTACACAATATTATAACACCATTTGTTATCGATAAAGGCGCTATCACGCAGCGCATAATTGTAGGTATCTACCCCTGTTCGAGATAACGGACTCGTAAAACTCTTATCGAAAAACTTCAGATAATTGTCGTAGATATTATAGTCTTGATAAAGATCGGCGATAAAGCTGATTATAGCCTGATTGTTATCGAAACCTGAATTTTTATTACCCAAAACATCTTCTTTTTCTTCTTTCAAAAGATTATCGCCATATACTTTGGAAAAAGTTTCGTTTAGGAATATAGGCAGATAGGTCTTACCAGTGATTCGGGAAGTATCTAAATCTTGGAAGACAAATTCAAGCCCTTTAAAGATTTTTCGCTTCATTAGGGCACTGTCGATAGTGTTTAGGTCAAATTCTACCTTTTCATATTTTTCAAAAGCGTATTGATTGAATTGACTTACACCGTTCTGCCGTTTTTTAGTCCATATTTTCTTAAGTATTTCTACTGCAGGATTATTTTTTTTGGACTGTTTGCCAGAAATCAATACCACTTCGTTAAGTTGCTGTGTAGCTTCGACCAAGATTATGTTCATGTCGTAGGTTACCTTATTCTCCAGAACAATTTCCTGATTTTCAAAGCCGATAAACGAAACCAACAATATGTCATGCACATTATCAGACTCCATATAAAACCTTCCGTTATCATTGGTAATAGTACCTTCGGTAGAGTTTTTAAAAAGTACATTGGCAAAAGCCACAGGTTCCCCAGCCTCATCTACAACAATACCGCCAACCTTGGTCTGGGCATTCAACCAAACAAAGCCTAAAAATAAAAAGAAAGATAAGATTTGTTTCATTACTAAAATTCTGCAGGAGCTATTGGACAAATAGCATTCCAAATAAAAAAAGCTTCCTCGACCTTGGTCGACGAAGCTAAGATACTTTTACAAAAGTATGTTATTATTTATACAACACCTTTTTAACTGCCTTCACTACATCTTTATGATTAGGCAACCACTCTTCTAATAAAACAGGAGAATATGGCGCTGGTGTATCAGCAGTATTAATTTTTACAATAGGGGCATCTAGATAATCGAACGCATGAGCCTGCACATGATAGGTAATTTCTGTGGCTACATTACCAAATGGCCAAGCCTCTTCTAATATTACCAATCGATTTGTCTTTTTAACCGACGTAAGTATTGCCTCATAGTCCAAAGGCTTTACAGTCCTTAAATCTATTATTTCACAGCTAATCCCTTCTTTTTCGAGCTCATCCGCAGCTTTATCTGCATCCTTAATTATCTTCCCAAAAGAAACGATAGTCACATCCGTACCAGCCCTTCTAATATCTGCAACCCCAATAGGTATGGTATACTCACCTTCTGGAACTTCGCCTTTATCGCCGTACATCTGCTCGGATTCCATAAAAATAACCGGATCATCATCACGAATGGCAGATTTTAATAAACCTTTGGCATCCGCAGGGTTTGAAGGAACGATAACTTTAAGACCAGGACAGTTGGCATACCAACTCTCAAAAGCCTGTGAGTGCGTTGCCCCTAATTGACCTGCAGAACCCGTTGGGCCCCTAAAGACAATCGGACACGGAAACTGTCCGCCCGACATCTGACGAATCTTCGCCGCGTTGTTAACGATTTGATCAATACCGACCATAGCAAAATTAAAGGTCATAAACTCTATAATAGGTCTATTCCCCGTCATGGTAGAGCCAACACCTATTCCAGCAAAACCCAATTCGGAAATCGGGGTGTCAATCACACGCTTCTCCCCAAACTCGTCCAGCATTCCCTTTGAAGCTTTATAAGCACCATTGTATTCTGCAACTTCTTCGCCCATCAGATAAATCGACTCGTCCCTGCGCATTTCCTCGGACATGGCCTCCGCGATGGCTTCTCTAAATTGTAAGGTTTTCATTCGCTTAAATTTTAAACTCTAAAGGTTTCGCTTCAAAGGAAGCAAAAATAGCAAATAATATGTCAAACTATCCCTCGAGAGAATCAAAAAAAGTTATAAAATTTACTATGCATGCATAATAAATTTGAAAATTAATGGTTATCTTCGTACACATCATTTTAAACGTATTTCATAAATGAAAATATTAGTCTGCATAAGTAATGTCCCTGACACTACATCAAAAATAAATTTCACTGAGGGTGATACAAAATTTGACACCAACGGCGTACAATTCGTAATAAATCCAAACGACGAATTTGGATTAACAAGAGCCATGTGGTTCAAAGAAAAACAAGGAGCTACAGTGCACGTTGCCACCGTTGGCGGTGCAAATGTAGAACCCACCATGAGAAAAACGCTTGCCATTGGTGCAGACGAGGCGATACGAATAAACGCCGAGCCAGTAGATGGTTTTTTCGTTGCGCAACAACTTGCAGAAGTCATAAAAACCGGAGGTTACGATTTAGTAATCGGTGGTAGAGAATCCATTGATTATAATGGAGGAATGGTACCGGGGATGATAGCCACGTTTTTGGACATGAATTTTGTAAACACCTGTATTAGCTTAGATGTTGATGGAAACACTGCAACCGCTATTAGAGAAATAGATGGGGGTAAAGAAACGTTGAGCACTAGCCTTCCCTTGGTTATTGGCGGACAAAAGGGGCTTGTAGAAGAAAGCGACCTTCGCATCCCTAATATGAGAGGAATTATGCAGGCACGTCAGAAAAAATTGAGTGTTATAGAGCCTATTTCTGCAACTAAAACAACCGAAGACGTATCCTTTGACAAACCAGAACCTAAAGGAGCCGTAAAGCTTGTTGATACTGTGGACGAATTGGTAAATCTTCTTCACAACGAAGCAAAAGCGATCTAATCATTTTCCAATTTTAGGTTAACCATCAAAATTTAAAAAATATGTCAGTATTAGTATATACAGAATCCGAAAACGGAAAGTTTAAAAAAAGTGCTTTTGAAGTAGCCTCCTATGCTGCCGAAGTAGCTAAGCAACTAGGAACAACTGCAACGGCAGTTTCCTTTAATTCAAACGAAAACGAAGCCTTAGGGGATTACGGCATTTCCAAAGTATTGCATATTGCCGACGCATCCTTAAAGACATTCAACGCCAAGGCGTATGCTCTAGCAGTGGTACAGGCAACCAAACAAGAAGGAGCAACTACGATTATCGTAAGTTCCAGTGCAGATACTAAATATATGGCTCCGTTATTGGCCGCAGCCCTAAACGCAGGGTATGTACCAAACGTGGTCGCAGCTCCTGAATCTACTTCACCGTTCACGGTTAAACGAACCGCTTTTAGTAACAAGGGATTTGCACACACCCAAATACATACAGACCATAAGGTCATAGGAGTCTCTAATAATTCGTTTGGCATACATGAAAATAAAACGGATGTTTCCGTTGAAGATTTTTCGGTTTCGTTGGAAGATGGTGCTTTTGGAACAAAATCAGTTGAAATTGATAAGGTTATCGGAAAAGCTACTATTGCAGACGCAGATATCGTAGTTTCAGCAGGAAGAGGTTTAAAAGGTCCTGAAAACTGGGGAATGATAGAAGAATTAGCCGATGTGCTCGGTGCCGCTACCGCATGCTCAAAACCAGTTTCAGATTTAGGATGGCGGCCTCATGGAGAACATGTAGGTCAAACGGGGAAACCTGTTGCTAGTAACTTGTATATCGCTATCGGAATTTCGGGAGCTATACAGCATTTGGCTGGTGTAAGCTCGTCCAAAACAAAAGTGGTGATTAACACAGACCCAGAAGCCCCATTTTTTAAGGCGGCAGATTATGGCATCGTTGGCGATGCGTTTGAAGTAGTACCGGCGTTGATAGAAAAATTAAAGGAATTTAAAGCCCAAAACGCTTAATTTTTATTAATTTGTGCCCCCAAAGGGCTGTTCAAATAATTGGCAACCCAAGTATTTGAACAGCCCTTTTTTTATTTTAACTATTATGAGTTTAGTCCGTCTAAAAATAAAAGGAATTTCGTACAGCCAAACCCAAAATGGTGCGTACGCCCTTATATTGAATGAAGTTGAAGGAGACCGTAAATTGCCAATCGTTATAGGTGCCTTTGAAGCGCAGTCCATAGCTATAGCTTTAGAAAAAGAAATAAAGCCGCCACGACCCTTGACGCATGACCTATTTAAAAACTTCTCCGACCGTTTTGATATTGTTATAAAACAAGTAATTATACATAAACTGGTAGATGGTGTTTTTTATTCCAGTATTATCTGTGAGCGTGATGGTATCGAAGAAATTATTGATGCCCGCACAAGCGATGCCATTGCCTTGGCATTGCGTTTTAATGCCCCCATATTTACTTATAAGACCATCTTGGACAAAGCAGGTATTTTCCTTAAGTTTTCGTCCAAGGACAAAGAATCGGATGACACTAGCGGAGATAGCATCATGGTGGATGAGATTCTACAGGAGGGAGAAACCGTTCACATAGAATCTGGCACCTCTGATGGATATACGGAGCTTACCATAGATGAACTTGAAAAAGAACTTGCCAAAGCTGTCACTAATGAAGACTATGAAAAAGCAGCCAAACTAAGGGACGAAATATCCAAAAGGAATTAAAACCAAATCCCTAACATGAAGAAAAGTACGCTGCTACTGTCACTTTTTATTCTTTTTTCATTTGCTCTTTTTGCACAGAATCCAGAAACCAATGACACTATCGTGAATGTTTTGGATGCTTCCGTTCTCCACGATAATTCTGCTACAAGCAATATTCTAGCACCCAACGAAGGTTTTTCACTGAACAGCCTTTGGCGCGGTGCACTTGGTATGGCATCGCTATTACTTTTAGCTTTTTTATTCAGCTCTAATCGTAGGGCAATCAATTGGAAAACTGTTGGCGTTGGTCTTGCTTTACAACTGGTCATCGCCATTGGCGTATTAAAAGTCCCGTTCATTCAACTCATCTTTGAACAAATAGGAAAGATTTTCGTGAGTATTTTGGAATTCACTCGTGCCGGAAGTAAATTTTTATTTGAGGGACTGGTTGTCGACACAGGAACTTTCGGTTATATTTTCGCCTTTCAGGTGCTGCCTACCATCATATTCTTTTCCGCACTTACCTCATTATTGTTTTATTTAGGCGTGATTCAAAAAGTGGTAAAAGCATTGGCTTGGTTGTTATCAAAAAGTTTGGGAATATCGGGTGCAGAAAGCTTATCCGTAGCAGGAAATATTTTCTTAGGGCAGACGGAAGCCCCGCTTCTTATAAAAGCGTATCTGGAAAAAATGAACCGCTCTGAAATACTCCTCGTAATGATTGGCGGCATGGCAACCGTAGCAGGTGCAGTGCTTGCTGCCTATATTGGATTTTTAGGTGGAGAAGACGAAGCATTACAACTCTTGTTTGCCAAGCATTTATTAGCTGCATCCGTTATGGCAGCTCCTGGCGCTATTGTCATCTCTAAAATGTTGTACCCCCAGACCGAAGCGGTTAATACAGACGTGAGCGTTTCCTCAGAAAAAATAGGCTCTAATGTTTTGGATGCCATTGCCAATGGAACCACAGAAGGTTTAAAACTTGCCGTGAACGTGGGTGCCATGCTATTGGTATTCGTCGCCATTATCGCTATGATTAATGGAATCTTGGAGTGGACGGGCGATTTGACCAACCTAAACGGTTGGATTGCCGAGAACACATCGTATCAACGGTTTTCCTTGGAGGCAATTTTAGGTACTGTGTTTGCGCCCTTAATGTGGTTGATTGGTGTTGCCAAAGAAGATGTTATGCTGATGGGACAACTGCTAGGTATTAAACTAGCAGCGAGCGAATTTGTAGGCTATATTCAATTAGCGGAATTAAAAGATATGGTGAGCATGCCCCATTTGAAATACAATAAATCGATCATCATGGCGACCTACATGCTCTGTGGCTTCGCTAACTTTGCCTCTATTGGTATCCAAATTGGTGGCATAGGCTCTTTAGCCCCTGGGCAACGAAAAACACTTTCTGAATTTGGGATGAAAGCGGTTTTGGGCGGCTCATTGGCCTCCTTACTATCTGCTACGATTGCTGGTATGATATTGGGATAGATAAAAAATCACTTGTTCTTTATCATGCTAACAAAACATCAGGTGTAATTTTTATCTGATATATAACTCCTTTAAACGTTGGTTTTTCTGTTATAATCAAAAAAAGCATACTTTTCATTTTTACATTTAGCAAATGAGTAGTATGCTTATTTTTTTTGGCACACACAACCAACACCTCTATGAAAATCAGGCTTCTATGTTTCCTGTATAGCTCTTTTTTATTTGGGCAGAATATTGGGGATTTTCAATCCGTAATACCGACTAGCCGAACAACTGAATTTACGATACCGGACTCACATACGTTTCAAAAAATCATTTCCCAAGGCGATCCTTTAACGGAAGGCGGCGCCTTAATGGGCAATAATGATTTTACAGGATATGTGCCCATAAACGGAAGTAGCACCAATGGATTTTTAAGTATCAACGCCGAAACATTACCTGGAGGTGTTTCTGTGCTAGACATAAACTATAACAGCAGCACAAAATTATGGGTCACTACCTTATCCAAAGCGGTAGATTTCACACCTGTCGTAGGTACTGCTGCCAATTGCTCCGGAACGGTAACGCCATGGAATACCATTATCAGTTGTGAAGAATACACCTCTAAGGAATTGGCGGACCGCAACCTGATAACGGATTTAGATAGCAACAATGACGGTTATGACGATTTAGGTTGGGCCGTTGAGATAAATCCTGCAACAAAAACAGTTATTGATAAACGCTGGGCACTCGGAAATTTTAAACATGAAAATCTCGCTATACATTCCAATCAACGTACCGCATATCAGGGTACTGATAATTTCACAGGCTTTGGCTTTCTATATAAATTCGTCGCTGATGTAGCACAAGATTTGGGGAGTGGAAAACTTTATGTGTACAAAGGCCCTAAAAATGGCAGTGGCGATTGGATTCTATTGAACAACACCACAAAGGAAGAACGCAATTCCACCAAAGCACAAAGCACCGCTGCAGGCGCTACCGATTTTGTTGGAATCGAAGATGTTGAAATTGGACCCAATGGTGGTATCTATTTTGCAGTTAAAAGTGAGGACAGAGTGTACAAGTTTCAAGATTCCGACCCCATAACAGGTACTACGGTTACAAACATGGAAACTTTTGTTGGCAACACAAGCTACCCCATCACGCATAAAAACGGAACTACAAATCTAAATTGGGGCTACGGCAATGACAATTTAGCTTTTGATTTGGACGGAAATCTCTGGGTGCTACAAGATGGTGATGAACATTATATTTGGGTAGTTAAAAATGGACATTCCCAAGCGAACCCGAACGTAGAACTATTTGGCATTGTCCCTGATGGGGCGGAACCCACTGGAATTACATTTTCTCCTGACAATCGGTTTCTTTTTATGTCAATTCAACATCCAAGCGGATCAAATGGAGTAACAACCCAAACCGACGCAGCTGGTATTGAGGTAGGATTCGAAAAATCAACTACAATTGTTATTGCATTAAAAGAAAATCTTGGAGCAAGTACGGAGCAAGTCTGGTATTTGGATGCCGATAATGATGGATATGCAGTTTCACCTACAGTTACCAACACAAGTAGTCCAGGAACAGGATATACAACAACCGTGCTTCCTTTAACAGATTGTGACGATACCGATGCTCTGGTTTTCGAAGTCTCCACTTGGTACTTGGATGCTGATGGGGATGGCTATGCCGTTTTGCCAACAGTAGAAAGCTGCAATAGTCCCGGAACAGGATATACAAA
>RCND010001353.1_pt1 | contig 13812 bp, 16 predicted proteins | sample 2041351 | NCBI WGS metagenome assembly RCND01 (sample SAMN09708230, study PRJNA481090) | Marine sediment metagenome, whole genome shotgun sequencing project. | biome: marine sediment; feature: ocean; material: sediment; isolation source: Sewage treatment plant 12B marine sediment (STP12B) ...
CTTATCTCAAACGTTTTCCTATTAATAAACTCAAGATCGATCAATCATTTATAAGAGATCTTCCACATAATGATGAAGATGTTGCCATCGTTAAAGCAATTATTGCTCTAGCTCAGAGTCTTAATCTTGATATTTTGGCTGAAGGTGTTGAGACAATGGTTCAAAAAGAGTTCTTATTGGCTAATGGCTGTAAAAATATTCAAGGATATTATTATGCTAGACCGATGCCTTCAGAGGAGATAAAGAAGTATATACAAGAGACCAACATAGAACATTCTCCTACTTCAGGATACATGTTTTGTATCTAAAGGATTTTTTAACACTATAGTATGATAGAGATAATTACCCACTCACTCCGACACCTACTGGACCAGCATATACGCCAGCAGTTGGATGTACACCATTTTCATTGACACCCACACCCACAAAACCTATGGAACCCAGTGGAATACCGATACCTATACCAGGAGTACAGGCATTTAAAGAGAGTGCCGTTATTAATAATAGAAATGTACTTTTCATAGGGTATCTTTTTTATGAAGTAGTAAAAACAGTCCCAAGGAAAGCGCAGAAACAATGATAATAGAAGCACCGGAAGTAAGGTTATAAGTATATGACATCCATAATCCTACAAGTGTAAAGAGCGTTGCAATGGCTCCAGAAAGAAACATCATGGAAAAAAGAGAGTTTGAAAGTTTCTCTGCTATGTAGACTGGTATGGTAAGCATAGCAATGACCAGTATAAGTCCCACTACTTTGATGGCTATGACCACAGTGAGTGCTGAGAGTATGAGTATCAGTGTATAAAAGAATTTTACATTTACGCCACGCAGTGCTGCATACTCACTATCATAGGAGACAGCCAATATATCTCTGTACCAAAAGGTTACAACAAAAATTATGAGTGCAAGCAGGGCAGCCATAAAGTACAGATCTTCGCTGCTTACTGCCAGGATGGAGCCAAAAAGGTAGCTCATGAGGTCTACGTTATAGCCAGGTGTTAGGTCGACAAAGATCACCCCTATAGCCATACCTACCGCCCAGATGAGTCCAATAAAGGTATCCATGCGGTGACGTTTTTTAAGCGTGAGTACGGCTATGAGTATAGCAGCTGCTACTGCAAATACAGATGCACCCAAGAATATAGGCAGACCTAAATAGACCGCTAAACCGATACCACCGTAAGAAGTATGTGCGATACCACCTGCCAAAAAGACCATACGGTTTACCACGATAAGAGACCCAATGATACCTGCTGCAAAAGAGACAAGCAGCCCTGCAAGAAGAGCATGTTGCATAAATTCAAATTGTAATGCTTCTATCATGGTTTTAGACTCCATTTTGGTGGCTCTTCTTCACAAGTGTTGCAATTATCACTTCCCAGCATCTGTAAAAGTTCTATCTCACAGAAGTGTTCATCACTCCCATGTTTGTGGAAAGTAGAGCCTTTGTCTGAGATGTCATGGTAAGAGAGATTTTTATTGACGTGAGCAGCTTTGTTGGCATATTCTAAAATAACAGAAATATCATGGCTTACGACAATGACAGTGATGTATTCATTAAGCACTTTAAGCAGGTCATATATCTCTCTTTGGCCTGTGATATCTATGCTGGAGGTAGGTTCATCAAGTATGAGTATTTGAGGGTGGGCACATAAAGCACGGGCGATCATAATACGTTGTCGTTGTCCACCTGAGAGTGAGCCTATTTTAGTCTGTGCAAAGTTTGCCATGCTGACTTGTTCCAAGGCACCCATGGCACATTGTACTTCATGTTTTCCATAACCAAAAAGGGGACGTTTACCTTCTACGTGTCCCATCATCACTACCTCAATGACTTTTATGGGAAAATCGGTATTGATATTGGTGTTTTGTGGAACATAGCCTATCTGCGTGAGGCTTTGTGAAGGTTTTTTACCTAAAACAGAAATACTACCGATCTTAAGAGGGTTAATACCCAAGATGAGTTTGAGCAGGGTAGATTTACCTCCACCGTTTGGTCCTATAATAGCCAGAAAGTCTTTCTCTTCAACACTGAGGCTGATATCTTCCAAGATCATCTGCTTATCATAAGCAAATGAAAGATTTTTTATCTCAATGACAGACATGTTAGTTGTTTCCCGCTATCGTATTTGCAATCTTGATAAGGGTTTGGGACCAGTTAGATGAGAGAGGGCTTACTTTTACCACAGGTATCTGTAACTCTTTAGCGATGATCTTTGCTATGGTATCTGAAAACTCAGGTTGCGTGAAGATGGCATTGACCTTCTCTTCTTTGGCTTCTTTGAGCAGATGTATAAGCTCTTTAGGTTTAGGCTCTTTACCTTCTACCTCTACAGCGATCTGTTCTAAATTATAGGCTTTTGCGAAGTAACCCCAAGAAGGGTGAAAAACCATAAATCTACGAGACTCTTGGAGTGTAGAAAGTATGTGTGAGACCTGTTTATCGGTCTTATCAACAGAAGCTAAAAATATCTCGAGGTTTTTTTTATAATAGTCACTGTTCTTTGCATCGTTTTTCACCAAAGCATCATAAATGTTCTGTGCAATGATCTTTACATTAGCCGGAGCAGTCCAGATATGTGGGTCATCACCTTCATGATCATGTGCATCATGGTGTGCATGTCCAGCATGCTCTTCACTTTTAGATTTCTTTTTCTGGGCTTTTTGTATTTGTAGTTTTGTAATGTTATCTGCAAGATCAATAACTTGCATGTTAGAATTTAAGTTTTTAAATTTAGGCAGCCAAACATTTTCAAACTCTACATCTATTGCAAAATACAGGTCTGCCTTAGCAATTTCTATCATCTGTGAAGGCTTTGGCTCATAAGTATGCGGTGAGTTACCAGGTCGTACCATAAGCGTTACATCTACCTTGTCTCCACCGATGGCTTTTACAAAAGTTTCTTGAGGTAAAATACTGACCACCGCATTGATATTAGAAAATATATATGTTGTTGAGAGTAGGGATATTAAAAGTATTTTTTTCATAAATGGATTATAGCGAAATAGTGATGTAGTGAGAATTAAGAGGGTTCACTTGATAATAATCAAAGAAAAATGAAGCCAAATTAGTTATAACTTCATATCAAAGGGTTCCAAATATAATGAAGTGAGTAAAATGCTAGAAAATCAGATAACAAAAGAAAATATAGGAACGATGGTCATAAATTTTTACAGTCGTGTGCTAAAAGATGACCTTGTAGGTTCATATTTCATCCATGAACTTGGGGATGATATGGACAATAAGGCCTGGCAAGTACATTTAAAACTTTTGGTTGATTTCTGGGCATCTGTAGTATTGGGAGATACCGCTTATCAAAGGAATCCGCTTGGACCACATATGATGATGGATGAACTTAGCCCAACAGTATTTAAACAATGGTTAAAACTTTTTTTTGAAACACTTGACGAAATCTACGAGCCACAAATTACAGATATTTTCAAAGAGAAAAGTACGATCATTGCTAGAAACTTTATGCGTGATTTAGGATTGGCATAATTCTTGATCGTCTGATTTTTTGCATAAGAAATCATAGTAAAAGTATGATGATTTATTATTGAGTTTTATCTAGATAGTTTTATATTAATAAGTTATAATCATTACAACAGATTTATTATTATCTTAGAAAAAAAGGTTTTGCCATGGTTATGTATGAGAGAAGAGATAAAAATGAATTGACATTTCATGAAGATGAAATCATATTAGCTAAAATGATAATGGATGAGGCAAGAACAACCCTTGAGTTTCTTTATTATCTGATGAATCACAAAGAGGAATTGACTTTTACTCTCATGTTATTATCGGCAGATGATATGAGGAATATGAAAAGCTTACTGCAACAATGGAAGCGTGGAACAGATATTTTACTTGAGATCGATAAAGAAAATAATATTTATATGCTTATCTGTCAGTCTACAGATATTGACGGAGGAAAAAAATTCGGTGAAATCCTTATGTCTAATATATATATGTATAATAGCCTTAGCTATTGTGTAGAAACAGAAGTTAAGACAACGTTATACTCGGTTCAGGAAGTTATTTTTAAAATGGTAGAACAATATATTGAGAGAAAACACTACAAAGAATCTAATAAAGTGTTTGTTACTACACCTGAAGAAATAGAATACAAATAAAATATCCCAAGGGATAGAAAATGAAGTTAGGGTTTTATCTGCTTGCTGTCGTCGCTAGTATCATTACTTTAATGATAGGACTAAACAAAGGATTTTTATGGTTGGCTTTTTTTGCTATCACTCCTTACTTGTTGACACTTTTTCTTCTCAAAATATCCACACATAACACTGCCATAATTACAGCAAAAACAGTAACTGTATTTGTTGTTTTGGTGGGTCTATATTTTTTACTTGATATGACTTATATGGAAAAAAAATTAGGGGATAAGTTTTCATTTTTATTTATGCCTATTTGGCAGTGGACTATGTTGTTGGTCTCCGGTTCTGTGGTCTATTTGAGTAATGCTAAAGAGTCATCATCATATGATGAATTTCTTTAAATAGCGGTCTTTGATGATTTACCTGTGTTAAACATCTTTCTTTGATATGTTTTAGTTTCTCTCGTTGAAGTTGCGTCTCACCCTCTTTTGAAAGCATAAGCATCTCTTCTATCAAACAGCCAAAAGCACGTACTTCCAAACGTTCCAGAGCATTATGTACCACTACCTCTTTAGGCTCATAGTACGAAGCCCCACCAAAGTCACCTAGTATACTATTTGCCTCTTTGTCTATCATGATGTTATGCGCATAAAAGTCTCCATGCATGATGCCTCTTTTATGCATATGTACTGCTGCATCTGCCATACCCTGGAGTATCTTTATACTTTCTGAAAGTGTAAGTGTAAAGCCTTCAGTATAAACATCACGTGAACATGTCTCAAGCGTAGGTGGCAGACCCAAGTTGAAAAATGAAGAAGGGATGAGTTCCAGCATTAAGACATCTTTTCCATCAGGATGCCCCGTCCCCCGTGCAAGTACATCCACAAGATGATCATGCTGCCCCATAGAGATGTTAATGTCCATCTCTTCTTCAGGCAGACCATCAGAAGTGATATCTCCCTTAAAGACCTTTACAGCTACTTCGTTACCCTTATAAATCGCTTTAGAAATGAGTCCTGATGCACCTTCTCCAAGCACAACTCCAAGTTCCAAGTCATTCCATGCTAGCTCTTTTAGTGGCGTATCACAGGCAGGATGCTTGGCACAAAATGGATTACCTCCATATGCTAACCATGAGAGTTTTGGCAGATCCAAAAGCATTTTTGGTAACTCCGTAAAAGCATTGACGGCGATGCGTAAGAGCTCTAAGTTTTCGCAGTTTTTCATGCTTGTTGGCAGATGGGTAAGTTGATTGCCTGAGAGCATACACTTTTGCAGATACTTCAACGCTCCCATAGACTCAGGCAGTGATCTAAGAGCATTGTCAGTCAGTATCAGCCAACGTGTACTAAGAGGCAGGGCATCTTCACCCATAGTGCTTATCTGGTTATTGCGAAAGCCTATCATAGAAAGGTTGGGGCAGTGTGAGAGTACGGTAGGTACTTCTTCAAAGAGATTGTTAGACAAAAAAAGGATTTTAAGATGAGTAAGTTTTCCAAAGTCATCTGGTAAGGTGTCTAGATGATTGTCAGTCATATCTAAGATCTCTAAAGTCTCAGACAGAGTAAAGATCTCTCTGGGGAACTCTTTTAAACCGCAGGCTAACTTGAGCCTTTTACTACCTATGAGTTGTCCTGATCTGAGTTGTTTTAGTGTTTTCATTGTGGTATTGTATCTTAATGATGTAAAAGGGTAATAGTATACTTTGTTACTATATCAGAGCATACTTTAGTTAATTTTGCTAAAATTGCTAAAATTTTTAGAAATGGACACAGAATGATTAAAATTAAAAAATGGATAGTTTTAGCAATCACTTTAGTAGTGTTTTATTACATCTTTATCGTAAATATATTTGTAACACTCTCCGTGATAGCTTCTTTATATGTAGCATTCAGATTCTATAAAGTGTATGCTAGAAATAAATTAAATAAGTTATCAGGTTCTAAAGCCTTATTTAGAGAGAGTGAGTTGGGACACTTTATTGCACTTGTAGCAAAAGTAGCTAAGTCAGATGGTCGGGTCAGTGAACTAGAAGCGCAACTTATAGGTATTATGTTTGATGATATCTCTAAAATTTTTATAGAGAAAGAGAAAACAAGAAGTATTTTAAAAGAGATCTTTAATGAAGAAAAAGAGAGAGGTGCTGATACAAAAGAGGTAGCAGAATCTTTTAGTAAACTACTTGGGCGAAGCCGGTTAAAACGTAGACAATATATAGAGTTTTTAATTCAACTTGCCTTTGTAGACAATGGACTTACTTCTGATGAAGAGAAGGTGTTACGAGATATCGCAACTGCGTTAAATATAGCACCTAGTGAATATGATGCCATCATACATAAATTTGAAAACATGATAAAAAGCCAACCTCAAAGCATGAGCCTGGAAGAAGCCTGCAAAATGTTAGGTGTGAATGAAAGTGACGATATGAACAGTATCAAAAAGACCTATAGAAAGCTTGTACGAGAGTACCATCCTGATATTTTAGAATCACAAGACAAAGATGAAGCTTACATAGAAGAAGCAACGGCTAAAATGCAGGAACTAAACCAAGCGTATCAGATTATAAAAGAGGCAAAAAAATAATCAATCAAAAAACTCATAAAACACCTTCATCTCCTCTTGCGCATCTTCAAGAGAGATAGGCTCAAATTTTACTGTAGCACCTATGGGTAACTGTGCCAATGTAAAACAGTCACTTGGGATGACTGAACCTATCTTTGGGTAGCCACCTATGGTTTGTCGTTCTTTGAGTAGTATGATGGGGTATCCGTCTGGGGGTATTTGGATGGCTCCGTAGGTGATGCCTTCTGAGATGATACCTTCTTTAGTAGGAACTATGGGTTCTCCCTCAAGTTTGTAGCCCATGCGGCTCATCTGTGGGGTGAGTGTATATGCAGTGGAGAAAAACTTTTCTTTTTGGACTTTGCTAAAGTAGCTGTGTTGGTAGCTAAGCAGTGTGTGTAAAGTGAGATGTGTAGGGTAGGTAGGGATGTACTTTTGGGGTACACGTACTATTTGCCTGCTTTTCTTGGGTGTGAAGGCTAGTGTGTCGCCTTTTTTTACTTTTTTGCCTTTGTACTCTTTGAGTGTTGTAGAAAAGCTATTTTCATACTTTTTTGTCTGAAACCCGCCTTTTACTGCAAAGTAGGCTCTCATACCTGATCTTCTTTGCTCAAAAGAGAGTATGTCATTTTGTTTTATCTGATGTGTTTGCCAGATGGGATGGGAAATTCCGTTTATGCGGAAGTCAAGGTCTGCTCCACATATGGCTAAGGTGGTAGGTGCTGTGGCTTGAAGGGTGAGACCGTGAAGAAGTATCTCCAGTGCATTACCATCATCATCACCAAGCAATTTTTGACTCCATCTGTAAGCGTACTCATCCATCGCACCTGAAGGAGTGATGCCACGGTGCGTGCAGCCTTCCCGTCCCAAGTCTTGTATAGTGGTAAATATACCAGGGGAAAGTACTTTAAACACACGCCAACCTTTTTAATGGTGTTGTGAAGACACAATACTCTACAGGGGTTTTAAATTGCAGATATTTTTTTTGTAGGGTGTTGTCTCCCGACAACACCGATTTTAATATCAATATACTCATAGCTCTATAAACCTCACACTGTCACCTATCTCAAATGAGCTATAGTCATCAAACTCTGTATGTCCGATGATGTTCCACCCTCCGGCACTCTCTTGTGGATAAACAGCCGTTTGTGTCTCTGCGATGGCAACGCTTCCTTTAGGTACTTTGTTGCGTGGTGTACTAAGTCTTGGTGTGGCAATGGCATCATCTACTTTTGCAAGGTATGCAAATCCAACCATGAAGCCTATGGCATAGACGCGGTACGTTTGTGCAGTATGTTTAGCTATCACTTCAGTCGGTGTAAGACTATGTAACAGTGTGATGCGTTCCATGTCTAAACCCTTGCTGTAATCTACAGGTATCTCTATGATCTTACCTTGTTTATGTGTATCCAGACTGGGCTCAGAGATAATGGTTTCTTCTATGAGAGCTTTAAGAGAAGCAGTATCATATTTTAAAATATTATACTCTATAAGGATGGTGTGGTAAGAGGGTGTGAGGTTGATAATGTGGGGCAGTTTTTTTAATGCATGGTAAGCATGTTGGACGTTGTTAAGCACCTCTTCACAGATACGCTCTTCAAAGTAGAGTATGAGTGAGTCTACAGATGCGGTTTCAATTTTCATGATTTAATTGATGTAGGGCTTGTATGATGCTAAGTGCTTGAGCATTGTCTCCGTGTACACAGAGAGTATCTGCTTGAAGGGAGAGATTTTTCCCGTTTATGGTCTTGATACACCCTTCTTCCTGGAGTAGTTTTGCTCTTTGTACTACTTCTGCTTCTGAACTGAGTAAAGCATCTCTCTGGGAACGTGGAACTAGACTTCCATCATCTCGGTAAGCTCTGTCTGCAAAAACTTCGTAGAGTAGGGAGATGCCGTATTTGTCAGCCATAGTGGCATACTCCTCATTATGTGCATTCGACAGTATCATAAGTTTGATATTTTTGTTGTACTTGGAGATAGCTTTGGTAATGGCTTTAAAGACTTCGATATCTTTCATCATGGTGTTGTAAAGTGCACCGTGGGGTTTGATGTAGTCTATCTTGATATCATAACTTTGACACAGGGCATCTAAGGCACCAGACTGGTAGATGACAAGAGAGACGATCTCTTCAACCGAACAGTCCATATTGCGCCTACCAAAACCTTCAAGGTCAGGGTATGAAGGATGTGCACCGATACTTACACCATTTGCTTTGGCATCTTTAATGCTTTTATGCATCGTCACAGGATCACCTGCATGAAAGCCACAGGCAAGGTTTGCCATGTCGATGTAAGGCATGATCTGCGCATCTAAGCTCCTATCTAAAGCCTCACCCATATCGCAGTTGAGTTTGATGTTTTTTTTCATACTTAACACTTACTTTAGAGGCAGGAGTCTGAGGCTATTTTATTATTTTCACAGGAATGTCTTTTATAGGCGTTGCAGTTGCTTTAGTAGGAACCGGAATTGCTTTTACAGGCGTTGCAGTTGCTTTAGGAGGAGCTGGAATTGCTTTTACAGGTTTAGTAGGAACTGGAATTGCTTTTACAGGTGTTGCAGTTACTTTAGTAGGAGCTGCCATTGTTTTTACAGGTACAACAGTTGTTTTAGAAGGAGCTTTCTGAGGTTGTTTTACAGGAGTTTTATGTGTCGTAGAAGTTGCAGGTTTGGCAGATGTAGCAGGTTTTGCAGCTTTAACTGATGTTGCAGGCTTTGCAGGTTTTGCAGGAGTTACAGCTTTTACCGGAGTTACCGGAATTATTGGTGTTACAGGTGTTGTAGTCGTCATTTGCTTTACCTGTTTCCCTGGTTTTTCAAGCGTTGGCGTTTTTACAGGTGTTACAGCTTTTACGGGTGTCTCAGCTTTTTTTAGTGTTGGGGCTTTTACCGATGTTGTGACAGGCTTTTTAAGCGTTGGAGTTTCTGCAGAAACAGTGATGGTTAGCAGTGCTGTTGCAAGCACTGAGCTTAGTAGTATTTTATTCATTCTTTTCCCTTATTTATAAAAAATTTATATATGTATTTTATATGATAGCATCATATCACTTAACTGCATGATGCCTTAGCGTAATGATGCGAGGTTTGAGATTTATCTCAAAGAGACACCCAATCCCACATCTTCGGACAAGACAATCTTACTCTCATTAAAGGCTATACTCGTCTCTACAGAATGAGAAGCCAACAAACTCACAGCATCAAGGTCAAGCATGGTGATGATATCTGCTTTAGCCGAAGCCACGTGCACACCGGCAGCAACCGATATAGGGCCTTCCAACATACAGCCTATCATGCACTTGACACCAAACGATTTGGAAATGTCAGCCAATTCAAGGGCTTGGGTAATACCGGCTGTTTTAGCTAGTTTGATGTTTACATAGTCAATAGCTTGCAGCTCTAGAAGTTTTCTGGCATCTTTTATGCTAAATATACTCTCGTCAGCAAGCAGGGGAGTTTGCACCCTCTCTTTGATGTACTTAAGTCCTTCTATGTCATCTGCTGCTACTGGTTGTTCTATGAACTCTGCAATGATGTCTTGTTTCTCTAAAGCATGGAGAAGCGCTACACTTTCCTGTGCAGACCAGCCTTGGTTAGCATCGAGTCTTAGTTTGATGTGTTTGTCTAAAGCGGCATGTATGGCGACCACACGTTCCACATCTTTTTGTGGGTTATCACCTATTTTTATCTTTAAAGTGTCATAGCCTAGCGCTACAGCATCGTTACAATCAGCTATCATCTTCTCTATCTCACCCATACTTATGGTGATATCGGTACTAAATGTGGTTTGTGTTCCTCCTAACATCTGGTACAATGGGAGTTTAGAAGCTTTTGCCTTTAAGTCATAAAGAGCTATTTCAAGTGCAGATTTTGCTGTAGTATTTTTAACTATCAATGTATGAACTAAACCCAAAATAGCATCAAAATCTTCTATCTCTCTCCCTATAATATGAGGCTTTATATACGCTATAGTAGCTATCATGGATCCCATTGTCTCACCCGTTATCTGTGGCGTTGGAGCACCCTCACCAAACCCTACAGAACCATCATCACACTCAATGATGACTACTAAGTCTTCAAGAGCATCTACACGACGCAGTGAAGTGATGAATGGATTTTTAAGTGGGGCTTTGAGGGTTTGGGTTTGTATGTTTGTAATTTTCATAGCGTTATTGTATCTAAAATTTAGGGGGTAAGGTATGTAGACATTTCCTAGTATTTTTAAATATTATAGCCTCACAATAAATCCACAAACTTATTTTAAGATACGACATAACTTAAGGGAATCTATTGTTAGAAGTTCCCATAAATAAAAAAGGATAAATCATGAAACATATTTTGCTTATAACACTTATCAGTATTGGGCTCAGTGTCGGACTGGCTGCTAAAACTGAATATCACAACAATGAATCGAAAGCTATGAGTGATAAGAAGATCAAAAGAATGGACAGTAAACACAAGAGCAATAAAGCCAAAAAAAGAGAGTTTAGAACACAGAAAGAATATCAACATAGAACAGATAGAAAACACTCAAAATATATGGATAGACAAAGTCAATATAATAGCGGGCAGCACTATAACAGATCTTCATATAGAGATCATGAACGAAGGGACAGACAACGAGGTTACAGATATGGGAAAAAAGGTTGGAGACTGGCTTATCGTTATGACAGAGCATCTTTTTATGATAGCGAAGGTTACCATTATGGATATTTTAACCGTTACGGATATTTTTTTGAAGATATATTTTACCGATATGACAGAAACTATACTTATAAAGATAGAGTAAAAGGCCGTGGACTTTTTGATCACAGATACTACATGCCGTCAAATTATAGATATTATGGTTTTTCCAGATCACCTCATAACTACTAGGCTAGACATAAAAGTTATAGACATTGATTACAGTCCCATCTATTAAGCTATCATCACTTATAAGAGGGTAGAAACAATATTTTTACCTTTATTTTTAGACTCATAAAGCGCTTTATCACAACGTTTTATGGTCTCTTCTATATCTTTATCCTTCATGTTATTGAGTTGGGTTACCCCGATACTTACAGTCACATGAACTACTTCTCCATTATCCAATACAATATGATTGTTCTCAATACTAACCCTGATACGCTCTGCGAACTCTACCGCATTATTGATCCCTGTTTCTGTCAGTAAAATGATAAATTCTTCACCACCGTACCGTGCCACAACATCAGAGGTTCTGGTTATTTTAGTTAAAATTTTCCCTGTTTCTTCAATAATATTATCTCCAACACCATGTCCATACGTATCATTGATATTTTTAAAGGTATCAATATCTATCATTAAAATAGACAATTCCTGATTATATTTATTTGCTGTAAAATAATATTCTTTAGAAATATTATAAAAATATCTACGATTATATAATCCACTGAGTACATCTGTTGTTGCTTCTATGGTTAACTGTTTTCGCATATTTTCCAATTCCACAGTTTTGACGGTTAAAAGGTTGTTTGTTTTATTGATATTCATATATCTGTTTGTTAAAAGAATGGTAAATAAAAATATTTCTACAAATGCCCCTGCAAGAAAAGTGTAGCGTGTAAAGTCATTATTGGCCAACATGGCATTAAAGTTCATTGCCATCATTGCCATAACGGGGAGAAATAACATTAAAGCGACAAGATAATACTTTGCCCCAGAAAAACCATTATTCAGGACTTTTACTGCTACATAAACAATGAATATTAATGTCCCGGAGAAGAATACATTACTTGCAACAGTAGCATAAGGGATGTTCTGTGAAAGTAGCAGTGCAAAGATGAAAGCACCGATGGCTAAGTATTTAAAAGCTTTTTCCATCACAGGATAGGTTTTAGAAAGTTTTAAAAATTCCATACTAAATAACAAGAGAGAACATAATACCAATTGACCAAGTACATGAAGTCCTTCCTGCCAGTTTGGAAAACCAAAAGAGATGTATACACCACTATGCATAAAACTAAATACAATATAGGTAAATACATACACCATATAGTAAGCATAGACACGCTCTTTAATGATAATAAAACTATATAAATTCAATAAAATAAATATAAATAAGACAAAGGTATAAATGGTGTACCATTCTGTCAGTGTGATACGATTGGGATTGAAGAATTCCTTTTTTGAATAGAGCTGAAATTCTCCAATTTGACTTGCAATGGTGTTACCCTTTATATAAAGTACAGATTTGTCTTCACTTGCTATATGTAGATTAAAAGAGGGAGAAGCATCTGTGATGTCTCGTTCATTAAGAGGAACATTTAATCCATTGTTTTGTACTTTCCAGTGGGAATCTTCTTTTGTATACAAGTCTAAAGTAGACCAGATAGACTCGGTAAAATAAAGGACAAAATCTTCATTTTTACTGTGGTTCTCAATTTCTATTTTAAACCAGACATTATCATACTTATAGCCCATAGTGAACTGACTTGGTAAAGTTTCTTTAAAATTTATTTTTTCAATCTCATCAATGGTTAAAAGGGAGCTTTCATCATCATAATATTTTAGTGTGAAGTTGTCACTTTTTTTAAATCCATCACTAATGGTCAGATCTGCAGAGAATAATGTAGAATACAATAAAATAAAAAGAGTAAAAAACTTAAACATGATAACCCATTTACTTCTCCCTATTAGTGTAGTTGACGTTTTTATTATATATTAACTTCATATAAAATAAGATTCACGATTACAGTTTAGTTATAAAACTTTAGCCTTTTACGCCATCATCTCCAAAACTTTCCCAACCATCAATCCTCCAAAAGTCCCTAGTATGTAACCCATCATCGCCATAAGTACACCGATGGGGATGAGGGCTTTGGAGTAGGCAGAAGCAAGAATGGGAGCAGAGGCTACACCGCCTATATTGGCTAGGGATGCTACTCCTAAGCTGAAGAGATCAAGTTTGAAGAGTTTGGCAAATATGATCATGATAACTACGTGTATAGTGATGATGACAAATCCGGCAAAGATGTAAAGTGGGGCTTCGGTGAGTTCTGTGAAGTTGGCTCGACTTGCTATGAGGGCTACTATGAGGTAGAGCATGATATTTGCTAGTTCTGATGAGCCGGAGATCTTAGCCAATGGTGTCATAGCAAATATTATACCTGCAAGCGT
>RCND010001449.1_pt1 | contig 13812 bp, 8 predicted proteins | sample 2041351 | NCBI WGS metagenome assembly RCND01 (sample SAMN09708230, study PRJNA481090) | Marine sediment metagenome, whole genome shotgun sequencing project. | biome: marine sediment; feature: ocean; material: sediment; isolation source: Sewage treatment plant 12B marine sediment (STP12B) ...
CATCTCCAGGAACTTCTTGATAAATTAATGGTTTACGGCGATACAACAACTCATCTTGTGCTCACTGAAATAAAAAACCAAAGATGATTGTAAAGCTAAAGGACAGAACCGCATTTTGTGAGTATAAAAAAGAATAAAAGTTTGGCCTAAGAACCGATTGTTTCAGTCAAATCTATTTTCGATACTCATTCATTTTTAGTGTTTTCCCAACAAGTTTACCATTATATTGATCATTTTCAATAACTGATTGACCACCAATTAGAAGGTGAGCAATTCCCTTACTATATTGATGGGGATCTTCAAAAGAAGCAATGCCATCAATGGTTTTAGTATTAAAAATCACGATATCAGCTATATAACCTTCTTTAATTTGCCCTCTATCGTTCAAGCCTATCATTTTTGCGGGCAATGAAGTAGCAGCACGAATGGCATGTTGCATACTTATTAACTCATCCTCGAGAACGTATTTTTTAATTTTATGAGGAAAAGTTCCATAATTTCTGGGGTGCGGCTTTCCTATTCCCGGGTGTTTTACCGAGCCATCTGAACTGGTCATTACATAATCTTTCTTCATAAAATATGCAAAATCATCCTGATTCATATTGAAAGAAATAATGCTAGGGCTACCCTCTAATACTAATGTCATCGCAGTTTCTACAGCTGACATTTTTAATACGGAACTAATTTCAGCCAGACTTAATCCATCAAACTCATGATTTGGACTGTATGAAACAATTACCAATGATTCTGGGCCTCCTCTTCTGATAATGTTTTCACTCATTTCCTTTTTAATTTGATCTATCAGTTTCGAGTCCTTTAGCCTTTCTTCTGATTTTCCACCTTCTTTAACCCACCCGGGTATAACTGCTGCGGATAAGGATGTACTTGATGCCATATAAGGATATTGGTCGGCCATTACAATCATTCCTCTTTCTTGTGCGTCTTCAATTAATTTACAAACTTCATCAGAAAGATTCCAAACGGGTGTTCCCAATGCTTTAATATGTGATATCTGAACAGGAATTCCAGATTTCTCACCTATCTCAATTGCCTCTTCAATGGATGCGATTAAACCGATGGTATAATTACTTTCATCGCGTAAATGCGTTGCATATAAACCATTAAACTCTTTTACTGTTCGTGCAAGTTCAATAAGTTCATCTGTTTTCGAAAAACTGCCAGGTGTATAAAATAATCCACTTGATAAACCCAAGGCTCCTTCTTGCATTCCCTGAGCCATTAACTCATTCATTTTGATCATTTCTTCCTGAGTTGGGTCTCTATCATCACGTCCCATTACAGCCTTTCTAATGGTTCCATGTCCAACTAAATGGACAACATTGAGCCCAATCCCCAAGGTATCTAGTTTCTCAAAGTATTCATTCACTTTCCAGGTTCCAGAACCACAGTTTCCAGTTACAACTGTTGTTACCCCTTGAGTTAAATAGTTCTTTACGTTTGAGCCTTCAGGCTTAACAATACCACGATCAATATGCGTGTGCATGTCAATAAATCCAGGTGAAACAATCAATCCTTGAGCATCAATGATGTTTGATGAATTCGGTTTAAAATCACCTATCTTAACAATTCTACCATCATTGATTCCAACGTTTGCCACATAAGGTTCACCTCCTAATCCATCATAAACAGTGCCTCCTACAATTACCGTATCATATAAGGTTGAACAAGAGCTTAAAAGAAGACTTGTACAAATAAATATCATTTTGAAAATTCGATTAAATTTTATCATGATTCTATATGTATTTCGAAATTAATTCTGATAAATCATTTTATGAGTATATGGAATATTAGATTCCATTCTGCTTTGGATTGTTTCTTTAATCCATTCATCTGAAAAAGGCACAACCTTCACATATTGCAAATTTGAATTCAGTGTTCGTCCGTACTTATAATCGTAAGGAAACTCACCTACTTCATTGATAGTATTCTCGGTTAACAATGGATTTGGTACTGAGATATAAAATTGACTATCCTCATTTTTACTGTCGCCCCATAAATCATTTGATTTAAGAAATTCATAAAGTTCCATGGCCAATGCTTCGGATGGATCCACAAATTGAATATCAGCATCAATCAATTGATCATATTCCTCATTTAAACTCTTCAAATAGAGAAAGTGTTCTCGAATTTGAGCTTCAAAATACGGATAATGTGTGCATCCAAGTATAACCCTTGACAAAGCTTTATCAGTATAATCAGCTTTAATATTTTCCATCATATGTGTAACCATGTAACGAATATAATTGGTAACCGAATTTAATTGCGCATGAATTAATTGTCCCTCATCATCATATAATGCTAATAAACCCTTTTCTTCAAAATTGTAGGCTTCCCACAATGAAAGATCAAGAGGATATTTTAAGTTCCCAATATCAGGTCCTTGATACGATTTAGCATCCCTGGGATTTGATGCATTTGGGTCAATATAGTTTAAATCACCATCAATGGCTCCCGCCAAACCAATCCCAGCTTGTTGCACTACAGCAACATTTTCATCCCCAAAAATCTTGCGATAATTCTCAACTATTGAGTTTGGGTAGGCTTGCGAAGAACAAGCCCCTTCAGATGCTAAAACTCCTATTATCTTGCTAGATGGACTTTCCATGGCTTGCAGAACTGCTTTCGAGCCTGCGTCGACAATTCCAATTACCCGAACATCTATTCCCCAATCCTTAATAGCCTTTTGCACGGTTTCCAGTCCATAGGCAGTTGCAGTATTACAAGCTATTACTATGGCTTTTACTTCCTGTTTATCCGTTTGTGCCTTATGATCAGACGGTGAGTTGTAATAATCTTTTCCTAGAAGAAATCTGACATCTTTTATAATCAATTCTCTTAAAAAATCAGCCTTCCCTTCTGAATCATATCTCCCATAAGGCATATTTGATTCATCAGCCAGATAAATAAATTTTTCTGAATTAAAATCCAAAAGTCCATCTGTACCTATATTCTTAGAAGCATTATCGTATTGATCCATCTGATAGATAGTATTAAGTACGGTTAGTCCTCCCGTACCAGAATCAAAAATCCCAATGGGTAATTTATTCCTTTCTTTAGGATAATTAAGGAATGACAGATAGAATGGACTTTCTGTATTATTACCAATCTCAGAAACTATATGAAATTTTTGATCGCTTACCTTGATTTGATTTCTGCACGAAGGGAAAAAGATAAGTAATAGAATTACAATGGCACTTGCAATATGATTAAGCTTCTTCACGGGATTTAAATTTAGTTAACACCTATAATACAAACAGATAAGGGGCATGAATTTCAAGCAAAATTTTACTGGCATGTTTCTCCTGAGGAGTTCCTTAGCGATCCTCCAACGGAATTATATCTCCATCCTCAAAGGCATCAATTTTTATTTCACCTTCTATCAGTTCAAAACGCAAGACATACGATTTTCCAACAACTTTGTATTCATTATCAGAAACAACGATAGCAGTCCCCTCATCAATACCGAACCCAATCAGTTCAGGATGAAGTCGAACAGCAGCGATAAGCCTGGAAAACCGATTTCTTCTTAGGAAATGCTGATCTATAATAACACCTGGAAGTAAATCAAATCCGGTCGACATTTCTGGCACCGGACTTCCTCTTGCTATCATAACCCTCGACTGTATTGCTGCCCCGGCTGAGCTTCCGCCGATAACTCCGCCACGTTGAAGTAGTAGATACAATTCATCTTCAACGGTTGTGCCGATATAAGCGTCGGCAATTCTGCTTTGACCACCTCCGCTGAACCAAACTGCCGTAGCTGTTCTTAGCGGCTCTGAAAATTCGTGGGATGATGCGACTTCCCGGTCTCTAGTGTGCAGAACAGTAATAGTTGGGAATCCGCGAGATTTCCATTGTTCCTTTATTCCTTCAACATCAATCACATCACTACTAGAAGCAGTTGGAATTACGACAAGTTTTGCATCTGGACCTGTTAATTTACGAAATTCAGCATACCCTGATTCGGGCAAAGCACCCCCGGCAATAAATAATTTGGTTGCAGGTTGAACATCCTGACCACTCGCCGTTGAGTTAAACGCTGGATTAACAATTAATGCCACGATCATCATTAGTACTGGTAAAACTTTTTTCATTTTATTTATTTTTTGTTCTAAATATATTAGACTTTATTATTTGTAGCTCCAAAATATTTTTTGGGATCATGCATCTTGGTGGCATTTTACTATTTATTATTATTGTACGTCGTCAAACTAATTTGGACTTTTCCTTAGAGAGTATTTAGTCTATAAATTTTAATATTCTTTCAACCGGATACATTTTACCTTCCTGTAAGTATTGTGTAAAGCGGTATTGTAATCCGCTACCGATGGAAACAAAACCATATGATGACTGAGGCTCAAGCAAAAGAGGAATTAATTTTAGTGCGGGTTGTTTCGTTTTTACTATGATGCTGTTCTTTGGAATCTTCGCAACTTTTTTGATCACTTTTACATCCACAAATTCAACGGTTTTGTCTTCTTCGATCATTTTTGATACATGCTTGATAAAGTATTGCTCTATTTCAGCCTTACGAACTTTACTGGTTTTTTCAAACTCAATTTGATGTCTTTGAAGCAACTCAATCAGCTTGGTTTCATCCGCACTAAAAACATAAGCTTCGGGTAGAGTAACACTTTGAGTCGTTTTAACCAATGCATCAAATCTTTTGAATTGCTTAAGCTCATGGTGCCAATTATTTAAGTTAAAGATTGGATAGTCGATGACCGGATTCTTTTCATCCTTGTAATATTCCATCCTGATACCGATTTCACTTCCCACATAATTTTCAGTAAGAAGTTTCTTACGTGCTGTTTTAACAATCGACATCATTTCCGTACTATTTTCAGCAACAGTTTCTAAAAATGAAAGGAAGGCAACCTGTTGACCAAAAGTACGACGTTCGATATTGGTTATTATATCTCCAAATCTCTTGCCCTCTATTAAAAACGATAAGGTATTATAAATCCCAAAGCTTTGGCGACCATCATTAATATTGGTAGTGCTATATCTAATTCTATCATTCTCAAAGGGTGATCCTACCACATATTCATGAAATCTTACACCGGCATCAATAACTTTTTTACCGAATGCTGGGATGAAAATATTCTTTGAGAATGTCATTATATCTTCGTCAATATTTAAGTTTGAATTACCACCCAACATTTCCTCGGCATCTTTGGTTATACCTTGGCTAACCCACTGTTTCGTAACCGCATTAAACTCATGTATATCAAGGGTGATTTCGGGTTTCCACTTCATAAATAATTCATGAACCGCCTGTGATTCGGGTTCGCTTAATATTACATGATTTCGGTTTAAATCCATATTATTGGCATTTCGCCTTTGCCCCATTTCTCCTCCATCAATGTTCACCATTGGAACCAGAGCTAAATCCATTTTGGATAATAAATAAGATTTGTCGTTAATGAGTTGCCGTGCAACAATAAGCGCAGCCTCTTTTCCTGAAGGCTCATTGCCGTGTTGTTGACAAATAACCATAAGCAAGGGTTTGGTATCTCTTTGATTACCAAAATCATTTTCGGAGAAATACAAGATTGGGATTTTTTTTCCGCTAGCTGCCGATCCGATATAATCCATCTTTACCTGATTACTTGTTTGCACCAATTCTTGCAAATAATTAATCATCTCCTGGTAAGAAGTAAGTTTTGTAAAATTTGATTTTTCTAAATCGGTTTTTAAATTGCTTTGCGCCACTAATGATAAATTCAAAATCATCAAACAGATTAGCAGCAAATTTATTTTTCTCATAAGAATATTTTAAGCAATCGCTATTAACGATTGAAGCACTCATGCAAAAGAAAAGGCTGCCTGATTCTGGTCAGACAGCCTTTTACTTATAATCAATTATGATCTATAGTTCATATATTATTACTAATGAAGGGCCAAATTCATCCCCGCAATCAGCTTCCCTTCCTTCCGGATCACCAAGTTGTGGATCGGCAGTTGGACCGGAGTCATGCAGCTGAAAGCTCATTGCATTTCCCGAAGCCCAGTCAGTCCTGTTTACAATTGCCTGAATAATTGCTCTAAGGTCAGGCGTTTTTTGAGCATCACCCCTATCTAAATCTACCCAGCTTGGAATATCCCAAACCACGCTTTCCGTGGTTGTTGTCCGGCTGGAAACATTATAGGCTATGTCCTCATCAAATATTGCGGCGTTCCCTATGTCTTCACCATATATAGTCACCTGGCAGGGGTCGCTACCATCGTCGTCAGCTATGAACTGGAGATGAGCTGATATTATTGTTGCGCCTTGAGGGATAGCAATATCATGATGCCTAACTCCAACTATGCTCTCCCCATAATCAGGAGTATAACCAGTATCCCACATACCCAACTCAAGATCACTACTTCCAGTTTCTACAGACCCATCGCCACGGGATATTGATTCTTCTACATCGTTATCAGTATCATCCAGAAGATATTCAACAGTAGCAGGATTAACCGGAACAAGAAATAATGCACTATTTGAAGCCTGACCTGCAACGGTTACAGTAACATCGCCTGTAGCTACACCAGCAGGTACCTTAACGTCTATACTAGAGATAGTTGATACTACAACTGTTGCATCGGTCCCCGCAAAGCTTACAGAAATATCCGCCAAATCAGGACTAAAGTTTGCACCAACAATAGTTATTGTATCGTCAGAGTATCCATATCCCGGAGCAATATTAGTAATTACCGGTGGTGGCCAAATAACTGTAAAGGAAAGGGCATCCGTTAATTCACCATATGCCTTCACAGCAACGCCTCCATCACCGGCTGGTGATCCGGGAGGAATTAATGCAGTCAAAGATGTGCCTGTAGAAGAAGTAGCTATACTTGTTACTCCACCGAACTTTACCTCATTATAAATGGCTGCAGTATTAAAATTCGTACCCGTAATGGTTACCTCATCACCAATTTCACCTGAAACAGGAGAAACACTGGTAATAGTTGGCACCAGTACTATGGGAGTAACATCTTCTTTTGAACACGACCACAATAATGCAATTACGGCCAAAATGCTCATACAAAATATGACCAGTTTCTTACTTTCAATTAATTTCATCATATCTTTTAACGTTTATTATGAGTTGACAATATAAAAATAAAAATAGAATATAGCTGACATTAATCTTACTTGTCATTACAATCTGCATTTTTTTAATATATTTGAGTTCATATTTGCTAAGAATGAACCTTAAATTTATATAAACCTATGAAAAAATTCAGAATTAGTAGTGTTTTTCTGGTATTGCTCCTTGCGGTAAGCCAATTAGCAATGGGACAGGATAACATACAGGTAAGAGGAAAAATTATTGACTCCAATGATGGTCTTGGGATACCCGGGGTTACTATTGTTATTAAAGGTACCACTACTGGTATAACTTCAAACCTTAACGGAGACTACTCAATAACTGCAGAAAGAGGTGAGACACTTGTTTTTGCTTTTCTGGGCATGAAGGATGTTGAAAAATTGGTGGACAGGGCAGTTATTAATGTCACTATGGAGACAGATGTGCTCAACCTGGCAGAAGTCGTAGTTACAGGTCTGGCGGGGGCTACGAATAAAAAGAAGCTAACTTTTTCTTTAGAAAGTGTCGATGCCGAATTGATGCAGAAAGCACCATCCACGAACGTGGCTGCGGCGCTAGCGGGGAAAGTGGCAGGGCTTAAGATCGCAGAAAGCTCCGCTCCTGGCGGAGGTGTAGAAATACTAATAAGAGGAGCAACTTCCTTGCGGACTGGCAACTCACCACTGGTAGTAGTAGATGGTATTTTAACTGATGGTACAATCAGGGATATAAATATTCAGGATATCGCCAGTGTTGAGATTCTAAAAGGTGCATCTGCAGCCTCACTCTATGGATCAAGAGCGGCTAATGGTGTTATTGCGATATATACAAAACGAGGCCTGGATAATGAGATCGGTGAGACAAAGATCCGTATCAGAAGTGAATATGGCTTCGAAAGTATATATAAGGCACGGATGCCTGAAAAGATAAACGCTCACCCCTTTGCTTTAAATCCGGATGGATCCATAATGGTTGATGTTGCCGGAAGGGGTGTTAATGATGCTGAGAATATCTGGGACAATCCTTTTAAGGAAACATTTGACCACCTGGACATGTTTTTTACAGGTTCGCCTTATACCACTAATTTTATTGAAATTTCTAGCAGGGCGGAAAAATCAAATGTGTTGTTTTCTGCAGAGTATGCTGACAGGCAAGGTGCCATGGAGCTTCACGATGGGAATCAAAGGATTAATTTGCGTTTAAATGCCGACCAGTATCTTAGTGATAAATTCAAAATCAGCACAAGTGTTCTATTGATTCAACAGAAATTTGACCAATCATCTCAACAGTTGGATAATTTGTTATTGGCAGACCCTTCGGACAATTTACTCCTGCCAAACTACGATGGTTCTCCTTATAATGTTGCAGGGAACAAATTTGTTCAACCTTTCACATATATGAATTCCATGTATTATCTTGCAAACACCCCAAATTCAAAGGAGAGATACAGGGTGCTGGGTAATTTTGAGTTCACATATTTTATTACTGATGATCTATCTTTTGAATCCAGATACGGATTAGATTACCGTACCGATATCAGTAGATCTTTCAGGAATACAGGCTTCCTTGCTGTTAATGAAGGAAGCTTTGAAAATGGTAGAATTGGGCGGTCATGGTCAGATGACAGGGCGGTTACTGCTACCCAGACTCTGAACTACTTTAAAAAAGTTGGAGACCTCAATGTTAAATCAAGGCTGTTCTACCAGTATGAATCAAAAATAGATCATGGTTTCAGTATGTCAGCAGACTCTCTTGGAGTTGTTAAAGGCTTTGACAACTTTGATGCTGTTCCACTGGCATCAAGGAGAATTATTACAGGATCCTCGTCAGATCCACGTGAAGTAACAGGTCATAATTTCGCCCTTGCAAGTTCCTTTGATTTCAGAGATAAGTATATACTGGACTTTGTAATAAGGCGGGAAGGTATCTCTCTGTTTGGACCGGAAGAACGCTGGCAGACATTTGGCAGAGTATCGGGTGCTTATCGTTTGTCTGAGGATATCGTGATACCACAGGTACAGGAATTAAGTCTAAGAGCATCATATGGTACTGCGGGAGGAAGACCACTATTCCTCGATCAATATGAATATGCTAATGTTGTCAACGGAATACCATACCCTCCTGAACAAAAAAAGAATCCGGGTATTAAACCGAATAAAACCCAGGAGTTGGAATTAAGTTTGAGGGCTGATTTCCTTAACAGGTTTAGCGTGCTGGCTTCCTATTCCACACAGGAGAACCGGGATCAGATACTCCGATTAACGCTGAGTGCTGCATCAGGATTCGCAAGTATGGTAACTAATGCGGGAACTCTAAGTACAAAAACTTTTGAGCTTTCAATAGGTTACGACGCAATTCAGAGACCCGATATGAGACTGAGCTTTAACCTGATTGCTGACAATACCAGTCAGATAATTACAGAATTTGAGCCCACACCGTATTTTAGTGGGCTCCAGTGGATTAAAGAAGGAAACAGCCTGACTGAAATGTATGGACAAAGGCTGTCCACCAAATTATCAGAGGTTGCAAACCAGCTACCAGTTGGAGAGGTCCTGGAAGATTACTACACTACCAACAGAGACGGATATATAATTGTAGCAGGAACTGAATTTACGAGTAGTGAGAAAGCTCTCCGTATTCTCGACGATGATGGTGTTCCAATTAATACTTTAAAAATTGGAGACTCGGCACCTGACCTTTCACTTGGGTTTAACACAGATTTCAGTTACAAAGGTCTGAGTTTAAATATGCTCTGGGGTGCACAGATTGGTGGAAATGTATATAATGCAGGACTGCAAAGAATGACTCAACATGGCCAGGCAGGTATGATCGACCAGAGCTCATACCCTGAAGGTGAAAGAAAGTACGGCTCATATTTCCAGTCCATCTATAATGCCAATGAAAATGTTGATTATTATGTTGCTGATGCAAGTTTTCTGAAGCTTAGAGAAGCTTCAATATCTTACAATATTACCGAGTCAGTGCTTAATAACATAGGTATAGGCAATTTTATTAAGAATGTAAGATTCTCAGTAATGGGTAAAAACCTGCTGGTTCTGTCAAAATATACTGGCTTTGATCCTGAATCTGGCAATATCAATAACAGGGAAGACTACTTTGAATACCCCTTAGTTAGAGCCTACACCGGCTCTATTGAAATTACTTTTTAAGTGTCTGACAGAATTAATGAATTAGAAAAAAGATCAAATTATGAAAACAAAATTAATAATTGCGATAATATTTTCGATCGGATTCTTTTGGGGCTGCGAAGACCTGATCGTTGAAGATTTAAATGATGTGGGCCTTGCAGAAGTGTTGGGCGATCCAGATAAGCTGCCTTCATTTATTGAGGGAACGGCCTATGAATTCTGGCAAGGAACCCAATATAGCTATCCAACTTTTGCCCTGGCGTGTGCAGGGGATGTACTGTCATCTTCATATACTAACTATGGGTCGCAGGATATGAATCTGATACCCAGAGTACCATTTGCCAATACTACAACCTATAAGTTTAGGAATATTATCGAAACTCCCTGGGAGGATCTTAATCGCGGTATTGTGAAAGTAAATAATGTCTTTAAAATATTGGAAGAAGACTTTGGAGGAATTATTATAGATTCTAAAGGCAATGATATTACTAACAGGATTAAAGCAAGTGGATACCTGGGCAGAGGCCTGTGCCTTGGACACCTGGGACTTGTTTTTGACAAAGCATACATAATGCGGCCTGAGACCGAAGAAATAGTCTTCAGTCCATGGAATGAAGTTATAGATGCTGCACAAGAAGATCTTGAAAATTGTATCCTCATAGCAGAAAGTGATAATTCAGTAATATACGATGGTTTTAATGGTGTTACACTCAGCGCCTCACAAATGGCTGAACTTGCCCATTTTATGATAGCACAATATGAAGCTATGCAGGCAAGAGACGAAGACGACGTAAACAATATTGTTGATTGGAATGTTGTTAAAACCCATGCTCAAAAAGGTTTAACATTTAACTTTTCTGTAATTGCAGATGGAGGAGATGATTGGTGGGCAAGAATACTACAGAGGGGACAGCGTAATACCTCATCAAGAACTGCCCAGCGTATGATTAAGATGATGAATCCTTCTAAAACGGAACAGGAAGTACCTTATCCTTGGCCCGACGGTGTTAATTCACTACCACAAATAACTAATCCTGATGATGCAAGATTGGACATTGACTGGCGTTATTATCCAAGTATTCCTTTCAACGTCTCCAGAGGATACTGGTATTTCTCAAACTATAGCTATGTAAGATATGAGCAATATAATCTTTCGGGTTCTAACGGCCCAATACCAATGTATACTGTTCATGAAAATGACTTATTGTTAGCCGAAGCATTAATAAGAACCGGAGGAGATAAATCTACCGCAGCCTCAACAATCAATGAAACAAGGGTGACTCGTGGAGGTTTAACTGCACTTACAGGATCAGATTCTGATGCAGATTTGCTTAGAGCTATTACCTATGAGAGACTGGTTGAGCATTCATGGGAAGGTTTTGCAGCAGGATTTTTCTACAGGAGAATTACCACGGCACCTGATCTGAAACTTGCACCGGGGCAATTCTATCACCTGCCAATACCTGCTTACGAATTAGAAATTGTAGGAGAGGAAGTTTACACTTTTGGTGGCGTAGGTACAGAAAGATAGAAGAGGATAAAGAAACTCTCTCTTTAGAACCTGTTTTTTAGTACCAGGTGATAACTGAAGAAGATATAAGCAAAGGACCAGCATTGTAAATAATGTTGGTCCTTTTTTTTGTAGGTATAAATAAATTATTTTCTTGTGCAGTCTTAAAAACTGTATTATATTTGCAGCCACATTGCGGGGTGGAGCAGTGGCAGCTCGTTGGGCTCATAACCCAAAGGTCGTAGGTTCGAATCCTACCTCCGCTACAAAGCTTAAGCCTGGTACGAAAGTACCGGGCTTTTTTATTTTACATAAGCGTCAGAAGCTCGCTTCTGTAAGCATTGGGAAATAAAAAAGCCCGAAGAAGTGCGGAGCGCTTCCGGGGTTTCTTTGTAAAGCAATCCATTTCAGGATCATGAGCGTAGCGAGTAATCCTTCAGGAACCACCAAAAGCTCGCTTTTGCAAGCGAGAGTACTAAAATATAAAGCCCATGACGTACGCCAGTACGTCTGGCTTTTCGTTGTTAAGCTCCCCCGATCAGGATCACGAGCGTAGCGAGTAATCCTCCTTGATTTACGAATATCGATTGCCGATTTTTGAAGTGAAAAGGCCACGTGGAACGTGGCAGGCTAAGCTTTGGGCTGTTCTCCAATTAGGATCACACGACTGAAAGGAGTGTAATCCTCGACTGTCATCCCTGGCCTGACCAGGGATCTCATTCTCACTCACGTAAGTGGGAGATTCCTGTGTGCACAGGAATGACACAAATAAAGCCGACCAAAACCAGATCATTCTTAAGCTTACTTTCGGCTTGGCTCTCTAAATTTGAAGGATTCATTACATTTGATGACTGAATGAAGGGCAAACAGTCTATGGTCAAAATATTTTCATCTCCTCTTCAGGGGTATACCGACTTTCGGTTTAGGAATGCTTTTCAAAAAAACTTTGGGGGTATTGATTCCTATATGGCTCCTTATATTCGTTTGAATGGGAAAGCGGAAATCAAAGCTGCTAATGAGCGAGATCTGCTACCCGCAAATAATCATTCTCTCGATTTGATTCCCCAGATTATTACTAAGGATGCCAATGAATTTCTCTTAGTTGCAGATTATGTGTTGGGTCTGGGTTATAATGAATTGAACTGGAATCTTGGCTGCCCTTATCCCATGGTTGCGAAACGAGGTATGGGCTCAGGCTTGTTAAAGAGTCCGGCGATAATCGATGAAGTTCTCAAGCAGGTATTTGCCGAATCAGAGATCAATATTTCTGTGAAAATGCGACTGGGTTATGAAAGTACAGACGAGTTTTTTCAGGTTCTACCTATACTGGATAAATATCCCCTGGAAAACATTTCCATCCACCCCCGAATTGGTAAGCAGTTATACAAAGGTGATGTACATTTGGATGAATTTTCCAGATGCATGGAACTAAGCAATCATACACTTATATACAATGGTGATATTACTTCTGTTCAGCGTTTCAGAGAGATGAAGGCTCGATTTCCTGGAATTGAAAACTGGATGATTGGTAGGGGACTTATAGCAGATCCCTTCCTACCGATGATGATTAAGGCAGATACTCTTGATTATCCGGAAAACAGAATTGAAGTTTTTAGGCAATTTCACGACACGCTTTTAGCATCCTATACAGAAGCCTTATCCGGATCCACACACATGTTTTACAAAAAATGTACTATTTCTGGGAGTATTTCGTCCGCTCATTTCCGAATTCAGGAAAAGGGCTCAAAATGATTAAAAAAGCTCAAAATATTGATAGTTACAAGGACCATGTCAGTAGTATATTGGATTCAGCATAGAAGATGTTTTGAATTTGTATAATTCTTATATCAATTTATCGAGGTTAGATATTTCAAACCTCTTGTCTACAAAATAAACCCCAGGCCACGTGGAACGTGGCAGGCTCTTCTTTGGAGTGTAATCCTCGACTGTCACCAAGCTAGACACCTCATCAGATTTGATGGGGAGTATTATAGGGCTAATACTTGTATTATGAAATCAATATCTTATCTATTCTTCGCAATGGCTTTGTTGG
>RCND010001356.1_pt1 | contig 13792 bp, 12 predicted proteins | sample 2041351 | NCBI WGS metagenome assembly RCND01 (sample SAMN09708230, study PRJNA481090) | Marine sediment metagenome, whole genome shotgun sequencing project. | biome: marine sediment; feature: ocean; material: sediment; isolation source: Sewage treatment plant 12B marine sediment (STP12B) ...
AGTTTTGCTAAAGATGCAGCTATAATTCCTTTACCGAGTGATGAAGTTACGCCTCCTGTGACGAAAACGTATTTAGTGTTTTTCATTAACTATTTGGTTTCGCCAAAAGTACAAACTCTAATGTAATTGGCAAATAAAAAAACATAAAATCCCCTTTACTTAAGAGAAGTATATTTTAAAGCGCCTATTTTTCGAATGTCATCTTTATTGTTGTGTCTACAGCAACATCAATTCCGTCAATGACAATATCTCTTATCACGTTTATTTCAACTTTTAAAGTCGTTGCTGTTAACGTTATAATATTAATTTCTTGCGTTTCATTGCCATCGAGTAGTTCTAAGACTCCATCATTCAGTGACCAACTTGCATCGTTTATTTCTCCTCCTAAAAACACAGGCACTTCTTCAACTCTATTAATAGTTAAAAAAGATACTGTGATGACTTCTGTATAACTCCCTGATGGGGTTATAATGTTTGGAGTTTTACTAATAATAATCTGAGCGTCGATATCTTTAGCAAAGGAAGAAATATTGCCGGTTAAAGGAATACCTTCAATAGTTGCAGTACCTGTACCTACTTGTGATTCTTCGATTAGGTTCCAAGTACCTACTAAAGCATCTTCTTGAGCATTTCTGTCAACTTGAGAGTTATCATCACTTGAACAAGAAACAATTACTATAATTAAACAAGTTAATAAGCCCTTTTTTAATATTTCCATTTTATATTTTTTGTGTCCTAAAAATATAAACGTTTAAAAGCCCTTTTTATTAGTCTTTATTTGGAATATTCTTTAGAATCTCTACTACATATTTCCAGTATTTTTGACTAGAGCTAATACTTGCTCGCTCATCTGGCGAATGGGCTCCTTTGATCGTTGGACCGAATGAAATCATATCCATTTTAGGATAATTCGTACCTAAAATACCACATTCTAAACCAGCATGACAGGCTAAAATATTTGGCTGTTCATTAAATAGATCAACGTACGTTTTTTTCAATACTTTTAAAATTGCAGAATTCGGATTTGGTTTCCAGCCTGGATATGACCCTGATAATTGTACATCAAAACCTGCTAAATAAAAAGGTGCAGATATTGTATTTACTAAATGTTGTTTACCAGATTCTACAGAACTTCGCGTTAAGCATTGTACTAAAAACTCACCATCTTTAACTAAAATTCTGGCTACATTATTAGAGGTTTCTACTAAATTTTCAATATCCGGACTCATTCTAAAAACCCCGTTATGTATCGTGAAGATTACCTGAAGAAACTGCTCTTGGTCATTTTTAGAAAGTACATTATCTGGAGCTAAACATTCTTGTAATAAGATTTCAATATCATTTTCGATGGTATCATATTCATTAATAATTGCTTTTGCAATTGTATAAAACTCTTCTTCTAAAACCTTGTGATTGTCAGTGACAATGACTGCATTACTTTCTCTAGGTATTGCATTTCGTAAACCACCACCATCGATAGTTGATATCAGAGAAATATCTTTTAAAGCAAATAAAATACGATTCATCAATTTATTTGCATTACCAAAATCTTTATGAATATCCATTCCTGAGTGTCCACCTTGTAAGCCTTTGATGGTTATTTTATATGCAGCTATATTTTTTGGAGTGTTTTGTGGAGCGTAATTTTTTGTTGCGTTGATATCAATGCCACCAGCACAACCAACACCAATTTCATCATCATCTTCTGTATCCAAATTTAATAATATTTCTCCGCTGAGATAACCAGCTTCTAAACCCATAGCACCAGTCATACCTGTTTCTTCATCTATAGTAAATAAGGCTTCAATTGCAGGGTGTTCGATATCAGTTGACTCAAGTATACTCATAATTGTAGCAACACCCAAACCATTATCAGCACCTAAAGTAGTGCCTTTCGCCTTTACCCAATCGCCATCAACAATCATTTTTATGCCTTCTATATCAAAATCAAAAACAGTATCATTATTTTTTTGATGAACCATATCTAAATGCGATTGCATTACGATAGATTTTCTATTTTCCATGCCTTTTGTGGCTGGCTTTTTAATAATTACATTACCAACCTTGTCAACAACAGTTTCTAAACCTAAGTTTTTACCAAAAGCAACCATAAAAGCAATAACTTCTTCTTCTTTTTTTGAAGCTCGTGGAACAGCATTTAGTTTTGAAAAGTTATTCCAAAGCGCTTTGGGTTCTAAGTCTTTTATTTCTGAATTCATTTCTTATTATTTATTGGTTGAATCGTATAATTCTTAAGTTAGTAGCATAACGTTTCATTTATATTGCAAGCATTATAAATTAATAACCGTTTCATTAATTGGTTTTCGCACTTTTTTAAGTGTACTCATAAAGTCCTCTTCGGCTCTAAAGCCTACGGGTAATAATAATACTGACTTCAAATTTCGATTTCTTAAATCAAGAATCTCATCATATTTTTGAGCATTGAAACCTTCCATTGGGCAGGCGTCTATTTTTTCTAGAGCACATACGGTCATTAGATTACCCAAAGCGATATACGCTTGATTGATAGCAGATTTTTGTTTTTCTATCGTAGATTTATTTTCAAAAATACCTTTCAATTGTGCTCTGTATTTTTTGATTATTTCTTCTGATGTACCTCTTATTTCTTTTTCAAGGTCAAAGTATTGATCAATATCATCTAGTGTGAAATAATCTTGAATACAAATAACCATTAAGTGTGAGGCATTCGCAACTTGTTGCTGTCCAAATGAATGCGCTACCAATTTGTTTTGTAATTCTTTGTTTTGAATGATAATTAATTTAACAGGTTGTAAGCCAAATGAAGTGGCAGTTAAATTAAAAGCTTGTGTTAATGTATCTATTTCTTTTGTAGAAAGTGATTTAGTGCTATCAAATTTTTTGCAGGCATAACGCCATTCTAAACTTTGTATGATATTCATAGTATAATTATGATAGTGATTGCATGGTAACTAATTTTTTATAAGTACCATTTTTTGCTAGTAGTTCTTGATGTTTACCTTGCTCAATTATTTTTCCTTTTTGGAGAACCACAATTGTATCGGCATTTTGTATTGTAGAGAGTCGATGTGCAATAACGATTGAAGTACGATTTTTCATCATATTTTCAAGTGCCTTTTGTACTAAACTTTCAGATTCGGTATCTAATGCCGAAGTTGCTTCATCTAAAAGCATGATAGGGGGGTTTTTTAGTACGGCTCTTGCAATACTTAAACGTTGTTTTTGACCACCAGATAATTTATTACCGCTATCGCCAATATTAGTTTCAATTCCGTTTGGTAAATCTTTAACAAATTCCCAAGCATTAGCAACTTTAAGTGCTTCAATTACTTCCTCATCAGTAGCATTTTCAACGCCTAATAATAAATTATTTTTTATAGAGTCATTAAACAAAATAGCATCTTGAGTTACAATGCCTAATAAACTACGTAGCGACTTTTTCGTTAAATCTCTAATATCTACGTTGTCAATTAATATTCTGCCTTTATTGATATCATAAAAACGAGTAATTAAGTTAGCTAAAGTCGATTTACCACTCCCAGATTGACCAACGAGCGCGACACTTTTTCCTTTTGGTATTTTTAGTGAAAAATCTTCTAAAACATATTCGGTATCATATTTAAAAGAAATATTTTCAAAAATTATTTCGGTATCAAAACCATTTTTTACTATGGCATTTTCTTTATCTGTCAAAGGATTTTCAGTATCGATAATTTCTTGTATTCTTTCTGCGGCTGCACCACCTTTTTTAATATTGTAAAGACCTCTAGAAATTGCTTTGGCCGGAGTGAGAATATTATAAGATAAACCCATATATACCAAAAATGTACTGCCGTTTAAACCTTCGGTGTTATCTCCACTAAGCACTAAGTTTCCCCCATACCAAAGTATAACAGCGATCATACATATACCTAAAAACTCACTAGCAGGAGAGGCCAAATTCTGACGATTTAATAATTTGTTAGAGAAGTTATAGAAGCGGGAAGTTGATTCTTGAAATTTTTTATTGAATTTATCTTCAGCATTGAACCCTTTTATGATACGTAAACCTGTTAATGTCTCTTCTAAATTTGACAAAAAAGTACCTTGCTCTTTTTGAACTCTGTCAGATTTTCTTTTTAAACTTTTACCAATTAAGGATATAATAAATCCCATTACAGGAATAAAAAGAAAGATAAATAATGTAAGCTTTGCACTTATTATAAGCATTGCAATTATCGTAAAAAGAATAGTTAATGGCTCTCTTACAATCAATTCTAGAACAGATAAAAACGAATATTGTAAATCTGAAATATCACTAGTTACTCTTGCTAAAATATCACCTTTACGTTTTTCTGAAAAAAAAGAAAGTGGTAAGTCAACGGTTTTTTTATAAACAGCATTTCTAAGATCTCTAATGACACCATTTCGCAAAAAAACGAGAAAATAATTTGCTAAGTAGCCAAAGATGTTTTTAAATAAAAACATCACTATAATTAAGCAAACAACAAGTATCAGTGCTTTAGAATTGTCTCCGCCGGTATATTGATTCATGTGATACGTTGAATAATTTTCGGCGAATTTTCCTATTTCTAGTAAACCTGAAAAAGTGGGTTCTGTTGTAGGAACTATTTTGTCACTTTTAAAAATGACATCCAGCATTGGTTTTAATGCGATGAATGATAATGTACCAAATAATGCAAAAAAAACATTAGAAATAATATGTCCAATAGCATATTTTTTATAAGGCTTAGCATACTTTAATATATTAGTAAAATGACTCATTAGCTTAACTTCAATTCCTTAATTATACGTTCAATTTTCTGATCGAGTAATTTCTCTACTGTTATTGCATTTTCAATCACATCGAGTGGCATGTTTACACTGAAATAGAATTTAATTTTTGGTTCTGTTCCACTTGGTCTTGCTGCTAATCTCGTACCGTTTTCGGTTTGATAAATTAATACATTCGATGCTGGAATATCGATTGTTTCACTTTTGCCGGTCAATAAGTTTAATTGTGTAGAATTTTGATAGTCAAATAGATACTTAACTTTCGATCCGTCAATTTCTTTTACAGGATTATTGCGCAAATCGATCATCATTTGTTTGATCTCTTGTGCACCATCGACTCCTTTTTTCACCAATGATATTAAATGTTCTTTGTAGAAACTATGCTTCGCATAAATATTCAATAGCTCTTTGTAAAAAGAGGAGCCATTATTTTTTGCATCAATTGCAATTTCACATGCTAATAGGGTAGCGGTTACAGCGTCTTTATCTCGCACAAAATCACCTACCATATAACCAAAGCTCTCTTCGCCACCTCCAATAAATTCTTGATGCTCATAATCACGAACCATTTTGGCAATCCATTTAAAACCCGTAAGTCCTATTTTGGTTTCAACATTATAACTTTGCGCAATATCACTTACTAAATTTGTAGAAACAATTGTCGAACCTACAAACTGTTTTCCATTTAGGCGACCTTCTTGGTACCATTGCTTAATAAGGTAATTGGTCATGACACTCATTGTCTGATTTCCATTGAGCAGTTTCATATTGCCGTTAAGATCTCGAACAGCAATACCTAATCTATCACAATCAGGATCGGTACCAATAACAATATCGGCATTGATTCTATCTGCTAAATCAGTTGCCATTTTAAGTGCAGCAGGTTCTTCAGGGTTAGGAGACGCTACAGTTGGAAAATCTCCATTTGGCTTACGTTGTTCTTCGACAATATGTACATCGCTGAAACCAGCCTTTTTGAAGGCATCAGGGATTGAAACGATCGATGTGCCATGTAAAGAAGTAAAAACAATTTTTAAATCTTGTTTATTTGGTGTATTAAAGGTGCCGTTTTGGACGCTAGCCTCAATAAAGGCATCATCTATAACTTTCCCGATAGGGGTAATTAATGATTCGTCACTTTTAAAATTAATATCGCTGAAATTGAGTGCATTGACCTCATTTATAATAGCCCTATCTTCTGGAGGAACTATTTGCCCACCATCATTCCAATATACTTTATAACCATTATACTCGGGTGGGTTGTGCGATGCTGTTAATACGATACCCGCATCACAAGCCAAATGACGAACAGCAAAAGACAGCTCTGGTGTTGGTCGTAAATCTTCAAATAAGTATACTTTTATTGCATTAGCCGAAAATACATCTGCTACAATTTTGGCAAATGTTTTACTGTTATGGCGACAATCATAGGCAATTGCTACTTTCAATTCTTTCTCAGGGAAGTGTATTTTAAGATAGTTAGACAGGCCTTGTGTTGCTCTTCCCAAGGTGTATTTATTAATTCTATTTGTCCCAGCACCCATGATACCCCGCATACCACCTGTACCGAACTCCATATCTTGATAGAATCGATCGGTTAAATCATTAGGGTTATTAGAAATTATTTCTTGTATTTCTTGCTGTGTAGTAGTATCGAACGGAGCTTCAAGCCAAAGATTGGCCTTTTTTAAAATCTTATTACTGTCCATAAATTTCTTTTTCTAAGTATGAGTCAAAGATACTAACTTTTCGCATACGCTAACTTTAATGAAGCCTTTATAGATTTACTTTTTCACTTACTTTATAACGATGTTCATCACGTTTGCTGCGCACTAATAATTCTCCTATAAAACCAGCTAAAAACAGCTGTGTACCTAAAATCATTGCGGTAAGTGATATATAGAATTGAGGTCGCTGCGTAATAAGTATACCTGTAGGGTTTATAAATAATTTATCGATACCTAGATACAAAGCAAAACAGAAACCAATAAAAAATACAATACTACCCAATAAACCAAATAAGTGCATTGGTCGTTTCCCAAAGCGTGATAAAAACCAAATACTGATGAGGTCTAAAAAACCGTTTATAAAGCGATCTAGCCCAAATTTTGTCACGCCATATTTACGTGCTTGATGCTGAACTATTTTTTCATCAATTTTATGAAAGCCTTCATTTTTTGCAAGTACAGGGATATAACGATGCATTTCTCCATATACATCTACGCTCTTCACTACAGAGTTTTTATATGCTTTTAAACCGCAATTGAAATCATGCAAATGTAAACCTGATGTGACTCTTGCTGCCGCGTTAAATAATTTTGAAGGGATATTCTTTTTAACCTTAGAGTCATATCGTTTCTTTTTCCAGCCAGAAACCAGATCAAGATTATCTTCTACAATCATCTTGTAGAGTCCAGGAATCTCATCGGGGCTATCTTGTAAATCGGCATCCATAGTAATTATGACATCTCCTTTGGCTTCCTTAAAACCAATATTTAATGCTTGCGATTTACCGTAATTTTTTTGAAATTTGATACCCTTAACAGAAGCGTTGTGCTGTGCTAATTCTTGAATAATGCTCCAAGATGCGTCAGTACTACCATCATCAATAAAAATAACTTCATATAAAAACTGATTGGATTGCATAACTTTTGCAATCCAATCATGTAATTCTATTAAGGATTCCTCCTCATTAAGTAGCGGAATAACTACTGATATGTTCATATAATATATTTAATATTCATTTTCTTTTTTCTGCATAATAGCTGAACCTATCAACGATATTACAAAACCTAAGAAAAGTGTCCATAATAAACCAATAGCGACGATCATTCCTGGACCAGAGAATTTTTTGGCTATTTCCATTTGTGCATCAATTTGATCTTCACTTAAATTAGGATTATCTAGCATTTTTTCACGTGCTACTTCCATGCCTTTTTCAAGAGCATCAGGCTCAATAAATGTTATAAAAATTAGCGTGTAAGCAATACTAATAACTGCTCCTACTAAAGCAACACCAATACCAGTTTTCAAACCTTGACCTAAGGTCATAAAACCACCGTTAAATTCTTTATATTTTTTAATACCTAAAGTTATTATTGTAGCCATAACTACAAAACTTATGACTCCTGTTTTCCAGTCTTGCTCATTTTGTTTGCCTAAGGCATACATTACAACACTGATTAGAATAGAGGCTATTCCAAGATAAAGTCCATAATTAATGGCAATTTTGTTTGTCGGTTTTTGTTGATCTTCCATTTTGTTTTGTTTTTGGGTTGAACAAATATAATTATTTAAGTGTTAGCTACTTAATTTTTATCCTTTTTTTAGTATTTAAAAAACTTTAAAAACTGTAGGAAAATTAGAAATTGGTTGTACCTTTGCACCGGGCAAGTCCTACACAACCAGCTCCCTTTGAATCCTCCAGGGCAGGAATGCAGCAAAGGTATTAGGTCGTAGCGGTGTGATGTAGGTCGCTTGCCTTTTTTTGTTTCCAAAACTTACTAAAATTCACTTCATTAGTATTTAATAACTTAGTTTTGTTACACATTTACTTACTTTTGTTTTCTAATCACTTTATATATGTCTAAAGTTGTTTTAATTACGGGTGCTTCTTCAGGTATTGGTAAAAGTATTGCTGAATATTTAGTTCAAAAAGGGATGACCGTGTATGGCACGAGTCGTAACCCTAAATCTGATATAATAAATGGCATTCATATGTTGGCTCTGGAGGTGACTGATATGACTACGATTAACAGGGCAGTAGCAACAATTCTTAGCATAGAGAATAGGATAGATGTGCTCATCAACAATGCAGGTATGGGGATTACAGGCTCGATAGAAGATACGCCTACCCAAGAAATGCGGAATGTATTTGATACGAATTTTTTTGGTGCTATTGATGTTATAAAGGCTGTATTGCCGCAGATGCGTAAGCAACAATCAGGATTGATAATTAATGTCACTTCTATTGCTGGTTATATGGGGCTACCCTTTCGGGGAATATATTCAGCTACAAAGGGAGCTTTAGAACTCATTACGGAAGCCCTTAGAATGGAAGTGAAGAATTTTAATATAGAAGTAACCAATATTGCTCCTGGCGATTTCGCAACCAATATTGCAGCAGGGCGTTATCACACTCCAGTTTTTGAAAATTCTCCTTATAAGAAAGACTATGCCGATAGCTTAGCATTCATGGATGCCGATGTTGATGGAGGGATACCTCCAGAAGTAATGGCAAAGGCTGTTTATAAAACCATTCAAAAGTCAAAGCCGAAAATACATTATAAAGTAGGAGGTTTTATGGAAAAATTTTCAATCGTTTTAAAACGGATACTTCCCGACAAAATCTATGAAAAGTTGTTGATGAACTATTATAAAATATAGTGTATGTACCAGCCGCTTTTATAATTTGGATAGTTTACAATAGTATTATGTAAAACATGTTGATAAATTAACCGTTATCATTAAATAGACACTTTTAAGAAGCATTATATTTGTCAAAAATCAAAAACAGAGTATGAAATTTTTTATAGATACAGCAAATTTAGATCAAATTAGAGAAGCGCAGGCACTTGGTATATTAGATGGTGTTACAACAAATCCATCATTAATGGCGAAAGAAGGTATTACGGGACGCGACAATATTATCAATCATTATAAAGCAATTTGTGAAATTGTTGATGGAGACGTGAGTGCGGAGGTTATTGCAACCGATTTTGATGGTATGGTGAGAGAAGGCGAAGAGCTAGCTAAATTACATCCTCAGATAGTTGTGAAAATCCCGATGATTAAAGACGGTATAAAAGCATGCAAATATTTTTCTTCAAAAGGTATTAAAACGAATGTTACATTAGTATTTTCTGCAGGTCAAGCATTGCTGGCTGCGAAAGCAGGTGCTACGTATATGTCACCGTTTATTGGTAGATTGGATGATATTTCTACTGACGGTTTAGGCTTAATTCAAGAAATTCGTTTGATTTATGATAATTATGGTTTTGAAACACAAATATTAGCTGCATCTATACGACATACTATGCACATTATGGATTGTGCAAAAATTGGTGCTGATGTAATGACTGGGCCTTTAAGTGCTATTGATGGTTTGTTGAAACACCCGCTTACAGATATAGGTCTAGCAAAGTTTTTGGCAGATTTTAAGAAAGGTAACTAAGCTTATAAAATAATAACAAATGAATTAATCCTGTTTTTAAACAGGATTTTTTATGTTAGAATAAGATGCAAACAGGTTTTGGAGCATCGATTTCGTCTACAAACTCTAGTAAGCCGGTTTCCGCATCTCTTTTAAAAGAGGCGATAGTATTCGAATTTTGATTCGCAACTATTACATATTTTTCATTTGGTGATAATGAAAAATTTCGTGGCGTATCAATATTGTTTGTCTCATGACCAATAAGTGATAAACTCCCGTCGAGGATATTCGTTTTTAAAATCGCAATACTGTTATGACCTCTGTTAGAGGCATACACAAATTTTCCGCTCCAAGAGATATGAATATCAGCAGCTGTATTGTATCCCGCAAAATCTGAAGGTAAAATAGAGACCGAATTTTTTATAACAAAGTGACCTTCGTTATTTTTTTTCACCAATGAAATCGTACCATTTAATTCATTCAGCACATACATCCATTTACCATTTGGGTGCATAGTCACATGACGCGGTCCTGCACCATCATCCATTTTGAGTCGTTCCTGATTGGTTGTTTGTAATTTTTGTACTGTACTATCAAGCCTTGAGAACCACAATTCATTTGTACCTAAATCAACTGATATTGTTTCGTCACTATCTGGTAAGAACCAAGATGAATGCGCATGAGGTGCTTGTTGGCGCTCATGTGTTCCTGTTCCTGTGTGTTGCTGAAGATCTAATAAATCGCTTAGTATTCCTTTCTCGTCAAGTTGCAGTAACCCTGTATTGCCACCAGTATAATTGGCAACAAGGATATAGCCCTCTTTATTGATTATTATATGACAAGGGTGTGCGCCACCCGAAGAAGTTTTATTGATGAATTGTAAACCATCCTTTTCTATTAAAAAAGAAGAAACTGTGCCCACTGTATCTTTATTACTGATCTCATTTACAGCAATTAGATATTTACCGTCCTTACTTTTTGTTAAAAAAGAGGGGTTTTCGGCTACCGCGGCTAAACCAATTTTTTTTAAAGTTCCGTTTTCTTCTAAAGCATATTTATAAATGCCTTGACTTTCACCGTCGGTGTATGTACCTACAAAAAAAGTCGTTTGTGATTTTTTTAATTGAATAGGCTCTTTTTTAGGTTGACAAGCAGTTAAAGTTAGTGCCGCAAATAAAACGAAATAAAACTTCATAAAACCATATTTATATGGAAACGAAGTTAGTATTTTAATTATAGAATTAAAAATTGTTATTGATATACTTTAGCTTCTACTTCCGCAACCGTTAAAAGTTCTTTAAAACTACCTTTAAGTGTAGTTTCATCAAAGAAATATTCTTGCATATTTTTTCTTCCTTTCTCAATTGTAAAGGTATATTTACAACCAAGGCCATTATTCGGATTTAAATTCAATAAGCTTTTCTCTGTCAATAATGCTCTCTGAAGTAAACTGTCTTTGGTTGTTAACTGACCGTCGAGTATTGTTTTTATCCCCAATAAACCACCTGAAATTTCTACTTTGTATTTCATTCTAAATTTGTATAAAATTAATATCACATTATTTTGCCTGAACGTACAAACAAAATTTAAACGCTATGCTCGGTTAATTAATTTTAGGGAAGTAGTGAACTACAATAATTCACAAGTATAACATGTCTATTTATCAAAATAACGCACACATTACTTTTATAAAACGTAGAAATAAGCGCTATTGTATAATTGTTGAAAACTTTAACTTTTAGTTCATAATGTCATTGCAAATTTTCAAATGGTGCAAGGTGTGTAGTTTTAAAAACTTTTTAGTTTGAGATAAATTCAGGATACCGAAAATAGGGTGTTTAAAATTACTTTTAGCAGGTAAATTTACCATATTATTTAAGGCATTCTTAGCCAAAGCTATCTGTTTGTATAAATCATCTTGAGTGATTTTTTCTGGAGGTAAGACACCCTTTGGAGCTTTTCCTTTTCCTCGCGGAAAATTACCAATTAAAAACACAAGAGTACGTGGGATATTAAATGTCCATTTATACAAAGTTGGATCTGATTTTTCAATTACCGCGCTTACTTGAAGAATTACTTTTAAAGAATGATCTAAATGCCAAGCAACGGCTTTTGAAGAAACTTCATTGTTAAATTGATGTGATTCTTTGATGTGTTCTTCTATCAGTGTCAGTTCATTTTTTAATATCATATGTTTTTTTAAGTAATTAAATGTAACAAAAAACCCAGCGAGTAGCTGGGTTTTTGATGAGATTAAATAAATTATTCTGTCGGTTCTGTAGCTTTATCAACAACAATTCTATTGTCTCTATTTGCGATCTCCCAAGCAGTATAAAACACCAAACGTGTTCTGTTCTCTAGTAAATCATATTCAATTTTGTCAGGGGTATCACTAGGTTGGTGATAGTCATCATGTGTACCGTTAAAATAAAATATAATCGGAATATTATTTTTAGCAAAGTTGTAATGATCTGAACGATAGTAAAAACGATTCGGGTCATTTTCATCGTTATATGTATAATCTAAATCGACGTTACAATACTTCTTATTAACTTCTTCTGATAAGTCGTGTAATTCGGTACTTAGTTTGTCACTTCCTATCAAGTATACATAGTTTTTTGTTTCACTTTTACGCTTTGGATCTGATCTACCAATCATGTCGATGTTCAAATTTGCTACCGTATTTTTCAATGGAAATATTGGATCCATATCTGTATAGTATCGAGAACCTAGAAGTCCTTTTTCTTCACCAGTCACATGTAAAAAAAGAATAGAACGTTTAGGCCCTTGTCCGTTATCAGCGGCAGTTTTAAAAGCCTCAGCAATTTCTAAGACAGCAACGGTACCTGAACCGTCATCATCAGCACCATTATAAATTTTACCATCTTTAATGCCTTCATGGTCTAAATGTGCTGAAATCACAATAATTTCATCTGGTTTTTCAGTCCCTTTAATAAACGCAGCTACATTTTCTGAATTTAAATCAATCGATTTACTAGTATAGTTTATGTTTACAGGGATGTTGATATTTTTGGTTTCTATATCTGTATCGATTGTTGATACTAAAGCTTTCGCGAGATTACTGTTTATAAAGAAATAAAGCATTTTTTCACTTTGGTCACCTTTTAGAGCAATCCTTCCGCCAGAACCTCCCATATTTTGAGCTACCATTGGATATATTTGTTCGTCATAAAATAAAATAGCTTTTGCACCTTTTTTGGTTGCAATGTCGCGTTTCATTCCATATTGACTTCTGGTTGACCATGGTGAAGACTTTGTATTACCACTAACTGTATAGGTACTGTCTATTTTAGGTTCACCAGCTTTTATTAAAACCACTTTATCTTTGATATCTATATCGCCGTAACTTGAGTAGTTGTCAGTTTCTATACCATAACCTAGAAATACGATGTCTTCCACTGCTAGAAGGCCATCGTTGGCTTCGGCAACTGAAACAAAATCATCAATTGCTTTAAATTCAGTATTATTTACCGAAAAAGTAATTTCTGGAGATGCTTGTTGTACCAATGGCACTTCTTGAAAATAGTCATTTTCGGCTATTGGTGAAGGAATGCCTAAGGATACATAGTGTTTTTTTAAAAATTCTATCGCCTTTTTTTGACCAGGAGCCCCTGTTTCTCTACCTTCAAAATCATCTGAGGCATAGATATACAAAGCCTCCTTTAATTCAGTAGCAGTAATTGTTTCTCCAAAAGCTGTAACCTCTTTTTTTGTTTTTACAGGCTCTACTGTTGTACTTGTTGCTGACTTAGAAGGACCACAGGCTAATAAAACACCAGAAATACTTATAAGAAATAATATTTTTTTCATTTTTATAAATTTGAATTTTCGTTTTGCGATAATACA
>RCND010001358.1_pt1 | contig 13776 bp, 9 predicted proteins | sample 2041351 | NCBI WGS metagenome assembly RCND01 (sample SAMN09708230, study PRJNA481090) | Marine sediment metagenome, whole genome shotgun sequencing project. | biome: marine sediment; feature: ocean; material: sediment; isolation source: Sewage treatment plant 12B marine sediment (STP12B) ...
ATCGGTGACATCGTTTCAACCAACGTGTACTGGAACCAGAATAAACTGTGGCACAGAGAGAAGCAGCCCACCTGGACAGAAATGGAATTTATGATTCGCGACTGGGTGAACTGGACCTGGCTTTCGGGTGACCATATCGTGGAGCAGCATGTTCACAACATCGATGTAAGCAACTGGTTTGTGGGAACTCATCCCGTGGAAGCAGTAGGTATGGGCTCCAGGTTAAGAAGACCTACGGGAGACTGCTACGATAATTTCGCCGTAGACTTTGTTTATGACAAGAAGGTTCACATGAACTCCATGTGCCGTCAGATCAACGACTGTGCCACCAACGTAAGCGAACAAATCAGGGGTACCCTTGGGTATACTGATGGTAAAGAATCCATCTGGGATGCTGAGGGAAATGTATTGTATGCATGGGAATCCCCTGTGGATGCAGAAGGCAATAAGACCCAGAACAGCCCTTATGTTCAGGAGCACATCGACCTGGTTACCGCCATCCGTGAAGGAAACCAGATCGTAGAAGCTGAAGAAACCGCTAAATCAGTTCTGACAGCCATCATGGGCCGGGAGTCGGCTTATACCGGGAAGAAAGTAACCTGGGAAGAAATGATGGGATCTGATATGGTTCTTGGCCCCAAAGGTGAACTTTCCATGGGACCGGTTGATATAAAGGCAGTGATTCCTATCGCAGGTAGCGCTCCGGAATAATCATTCATCCTCTTCGCCAATCAAAGGCGTACAAAACAGAAAACCGGGTTGCCCCAAACGAGCAACCCGGTTTTTCTTTTCCTCCCTCAATGAATAAAGGGATGTTTTATAAGCGAACTGGGATTTTTAACGAAGTTAATAACCACTTCGCGGTAAAATATCCCTTTATTCACTTCTAGAACTGATCCACCTGGGCATAAGCCTCAATAACCGCCAGTTCTCCTTCTTTACCTGGCTTTGAATTCCCGTGCTCCATCCCGATGATTCCGGTATATCCTTTTTCATGGATGTGCTTAAATACATTCAGGTAGTTAATCTCTCCCGAGGTGGGCTCTTTCCTTCCTGGATTATCACCCACCTGGATATATGCAATTTCGTCCCAGGTAAATTGCATGTTCGTGATCAGGTTCCCTTCATTTTTCTGCATGTGGTAAATGTCGTACAATATTTTGCACGACGGGCTGTTCACGGCTTTGCAGATCATGTAGGTTTGATCCGAAGTGCGCAGATAGAGGTCGGGCGAATCGGAAAGCGGTTCGAGCACCATCACCAAGCCATGTGGTTCCAATATTTCTGCTCCCCTTCGCAGGGCATCAATCACATTCCCGTCCTGAATTCCAATGGGCAAATTCCGCTGAAAACCGCCAGGGACAACAGTCATCCATTTGGCGTTCACCCGTTTTGCCACGTCAACCGCCCTACGGCAACCATCCAAAAATATGTCAATAAACTCCTGTTTCCCAGCAGCGAGGGTATTTTGCATGTTGCCGCCTTTGTCCACCACAAAAACTCCCATTTCCATTCCCAGGTTGGCCATCTTGCTGGCAATTTTCTCCTGCATGCCAATTTCCCTTCCCATCATGCCGTTGTCTTCCATGGCAGTGAATCCGGCATCGGCCATAAATTGAAGCTGATCCAGCAGGTCTTCACCGGCTGATTGCCTGAACATGCCAAAGTGAGGAGCATATTTCAATTTAAACTGATGTTTGCCGGCAGCAGGCACTGTTGCCGATGCTGCTGAGGCATGCGCCATTCCACCGGTTACCAGGGCTCCGGTGGCTACCGCACTACTTTTAAGAAAAGATCTGCGTTGCATAGTAATCGCTTTATTAAGTTGAAAGTATGTTCGAAGAACTTAAATGTAATAAATAATTCCTTTGGTAATCTTTATAAGGAGAACCAGAAATTCAGTTTAAACATAAAAACATTGTTTCCTCCAGTTGAAAAAAGTTCTCCCACTATATCTGATATAGGATTGTAGGCTCCCTGCCAATCGGAACGATCGTGCGCCCACACCAAGTAGAGTGTGGAGCCAGGGTTATATTCCCACCTGAATACCAGGTTTGAGCGGAACTGTGAAAAGCTGAAATCGGGATTTGTAAAATTCCAGGAAGTTCCATCGTAGTCAAAATTATAGCTGCTGCTCCCTTCATCATAAGTGACATCCAGGGCTTCAAGCCGCTTGTCCATATCACGCTCCGTACTCTGGTCAACCCGTTTAAATTTATCAAAATCTCCTACCGAGAAATAGGGACTGCCGTAATACTGTAGAGACAATTCCGGATTAAGAAATAGCTCAGCCCTAAAAGTAAGAGAGGGTGTTTTTTGATCAATCTGTCCCACTAGGTAAATGGTTTCCTCATCTTCAGTGAGGGTCTGCACATACTGCTGGTGGTACTTTCGCCAGTTCATGGAAGCAAGTGCACTCAGTTTAATCTTCTTTATGGGCAACCAGGTAAGCTGCATAGAAATCATCTCCTGATGTGAATCACTCACGGTATAACTATTCACCTGAGCACCCACTCTTGCTGAGAGATCCTTTGAACTATTTGAAGAGATATAGGCATTGCTTTGGTGTTCCCCGTCCATCCTGAGTGCGGGACCACCTCTCAACTCCCTGATGTCGAGATGAGAAAAATCATAACTGTAATGCAGATAATAACTCCAAAGTTTATTGCTTCTCAGAATAAATGCAGCTCCTGCCCGGTTGTATATATTTTCACCTCCGAAACTCCAGCGGGCGTCATGTGCCAGAGTCAGAGTATAGTTCCTTACCCAAAGCCCAGGCTCATTCATCCTGTAGGAGATCTCTCCAGCCTCACCAAAAAAATCAGCCTGGCGAATATAACCCATATCATTCAGGTTCAAGCCGGGAGAACGGTATTGGGCCAGCAAATTAAAGTAGACCTTCCCACCCTTCTTCCCCACCTGGATCAATCCCCCGTGTCCACCCAGCTGTTCCCTTGTGCTGTCTAAGTCCAGGTATGTTGCATCGGGACGCTGAAAGCGATGGATGGGCCCTAATTGTTTCAGTAAAATGGATTCCTGGCTTCCCTGCAACTGACTGCCCACAACTTTTGCTGCCGCATAATAATTCTTATTGTCCCAGTAGTGCAGCAGGTCCAGTCCACCTGTAACCGCAGCTGTCGGTAGAAGTTTCTCGACAGCAGAGTCGGGCGATATTCTGTTCACCAGGCTAAACATCCCCCCGGCAATGGTATTTCCTTCGTTAAACTCCTTCTTCACCCGGGTCGATAGATAGTTACTCAAGGGAGCAACCTGGATCTCCTGCTCTTCCCCTGCTATATCCATAGCCACCCCGTATTCCTCTGCTGTCAATCCGTTGAGAAGTCCAACAGACAATCCTTTACTGCCTTTACCTGTCAGCTTGGCTGCCCCCAGGATGGTGGTTCGATGGGGTATTTCCGATATCTCATATGCATCCCAGGAGCTCGGAAAAAGGGGAGCGCTGCCAATCCGCCTGGAGTAATAGGGAATATCTCCATCCAACTCAAAGTCAAAAATTTCGTTGCCCTCCAGAAAAAAAGGTCTTTTCTCTTCATAGAAGGTTTCAAAAGCGGTAAGATTCAGAACCGACGGATCTGCCTCCACCTGGCCAAAATCAGGATTGATGGTGAGATCGAGGGTATAATCACTGCTGATCCCAACCTTGGCGTCCAGGCCCCCGTTGAATTTTAAGGGCTCGAAGCCATCAGCATCCGCAGGCTTTGCAATGGAGCTAAGTACATAGGGCAGAAACTCTACCTGCCTCGATTCACGGATGTTTTTCACACCCTTTAAGTCTCCGAAAAGATAAACCATGGCTGGTGCCTGTAGGGGAATATATTGCCACTGATCCTCCTCCTGTCGGCGGTCAATCCAACGCCAGACATGCATCCCCCAAAGATGCTCTTCCTGGTTGGTATAACGAATCTGGCTAAATGGAATTCGCATCTCTGCCACCCAGCCGGAATCATTTTTTGCTGTGGCTCCATCCCAGACTGCATTCCAGTTAAAATCCCACTGGTAATCGCCAAGGTGTTTTAGATCCATTTTCTGCCCGGCCGCACTCAGGTTGAACTCAAAAGCTGTAAGTTTATCATGATAACTGTCGATAGCGATCCCGGCCATATCACCGCTGAGTGCATCCCTGCGATCGAAAATATCCCGAATCAGATCCGGTTCATTATCCTTACAGATAATGGACACAAAGAGATTGGACTGGTCATACAGCACCTTGATGTAGGTCTCCTCCGTGGGATCCACTCCACCCACCGGCTGTTGTTGTGTAAAATCGCCCTGCCACTCGCCAAGATTCCAGATCTCATCATCCAAAAGGCCGTCAATCTTAGGCAGAGGCAGATCACCAATGTTTATGGAGTTAAATACCCGTTTGTTATTTAATAGGGAATCCAGATTCTGGCCTTGGATTGAAATGGGATTCAGCGTAAAAGAAAGAACAAAAAAGAGTAGAAATATCCCGGATTGTCTCATATGTCAAGGTGTAGCTCAAATATAATAGAGATTAGACAATCTTTTACATTATTATCTCAGGAAATCAGCAAATAATCGTTCCCTTCCACATAGCCCCGATCCTTAAGGAAGGCCTGGATCTTCTCCCTGTTGTCCATCTGCCTGATATAGCTTAGGATAAAGCCCTTTCCAGATACAGGCAAATCTTCGTAGTAGATTACTTCTTTCTCCAGCTGTCGACTTTTCTTGGTATCAATGTAGCTTTCCATTTCTACACCATGCTGCTCCAGAATCCTTGCCCTCCTGCGAGAAATTCTGCTGGCCCCCCATACCCAAACTGCGGGATGATAGGGGTTGTGTTCCGAAAGCCATTTAGCCAGGTACTGACTCTTAATCTCGTAAAAAGCCCTGTCGCTGTATATAGGATGTGTGCGGGTCAGCCTTCCTGCCGAATCATGCCAGTCCAGCACCACCTCCGGTACTTTTGCCATCTGAACTCCCCGGTCGAGCCACCTTAACCACATCTCGTAATCCTCCGGGAAATCGCCCGCCTGGTAAAGCCCGAAGAGCTCCATGGTTTCCCTTCTCCACATGGCCGTCGGATTCACAATTGGTGCTTCGATAAAGCGTCTGTTATATATATCCTCGTAAGTAATTACCGAGTTACTCCATTCCACAAATCGTCTGAATCCTCCGGTGGTCTCAGGATCTCCCACATGAGTCACCAGTCCCGCCACTGCACCAAAATCCGGATGACTATCCAGGAATTCACATTGCACCTTGAGTCGGCCTGATCGGGCCACATCATCGGCATCCATCCTGGCAATATATCTTCCTTGGGCTGCTTCACACCCCCGGTTGGAGGCAAACATCACCCCCTGTCTCTTCTCCTCAATAAGTCGGAATCTTGGATCGTAACGCTCCCATCTGGCTGCAACTTCCCTACTTCCATCGCTTGAGTTGTTATCCACCATTACACACTCCCAATCGGAGAATTCCTGATCTGAAATGCTTTGCAGCGCCCTGGAAAGAGTCTTCTCTGCATTATAGAAAGGAAGTACAACAGATATTTTTGGTGATGATCCCTGCATAAATCATTATTAGTTCTGACAAAGATAAACATGTAAGCTCAACAGGGTTATGGCTGGAATTATTAATTTCACACCTAATCACAATAGATGAATTTCAGTAAAACCACATCTTACGCTATTTTGGTCCTCAGCTTTATGGCTAAGAATGAAGGAGAGCTTTACTCTGCCAAAAAGCTAAATGAAATACTGGAGATACCCTGGCCTTATTTACGACAGTTGCTTACCAGCCTTTCAAAAAGCGGATTCATATTTAGCACCCAGGGGCGCAATGGTGGCTTTCGGTTGAACAAGCCTGCTGACCAAATTGTCCTGGCCGAGATTATTGATTCAGTAGAAGGTTTAAATGTATTGGGTACATGCATTATGGGATTTAAACAATGCCCTTTCGACCATACTTGTGCCATGCATGAAGTTTGGGATGAAACCCGGAATAGCATTCTTGAAGTTTTAAATAATACAACATTAGACCAGCTATTAAAAGCTGATAAATCTCATTGATTTTTTTTCTGATAATATGCTATCTTCGTATAGCATTTAATTACTAACTCTAACAAAAATCCTAAGTCCTATGGTAGATTCTGCCCTGGTCCTGAAAGGACAAACAATTGCTTACACCTGTTACACAGTTGTCATTATGCTGGTAATGGTCTGGTTTGCACTTCGCATAACCAGACCTGGAAAAAGCAAAGTGAATCCCGCTCTTTTTTACACATTTGTCGGTTTCCTGACCGTGCTGGGAGTCTCCTTGCACATTATTACTTACAACACTATCCCCTGGGCCGAAATGGACCTGAACCGTCATGAAATCACGCCCGACAAATCATTTGCCATTGATGTGGCCAATCATGAGTTTATTCTCCCCGAGGAAAAAATGATGGTCGAAGTGGGTGACATTGTTGAATTTGATGTCACCTCTAAAGACCTTACATATGGGTTCGGTCTCTTTAGAGAGGATAACTCCATGCTTTTTCAGATGCAGGTGGTCCCTGGCCATCGCAATGATATCTTATGGAAATTTCTGAAACCGGGTACATACACCATTCGGTCCACCGAGTATTCTGGTCCAAAAGGAGTGGCCATGATAGAAGAAAATGCAGTGGAAGTTGTCGAACCTTAAAAGATTTTAGATATGTCATTTGTAAATACACTAATGAAAGGTGAACAGGGATTGTTCAAAGCAGATTCCCTTACCGCAATGCAAAAGCTTACACTGCGATTTGTGGTGGTAGGTCTGGTTTATTATCTTTTTGTCGTGGTCGAGGGTATGATCATGCGGATTGTGCAGGTTGAACAGATCGCCATGGTCTCCGATGAGCAGTACTTTGCCATCCTGACGGCCCATCCACTGGTTGGGATCTTCGGTTCCACATATGCTATTGTTATGGGAGCTTTTCTATTTCTGGTCCCCTACCTGATGAAAAAACCACTTTACAGTATGAAACTGGCACATTGGAACTTTTTCCTGATTGCCGGCGGCACACTCCTCTTCTGGTGGGCTGGCTTTATTTCTCATTATGCCCCATTGTACACATTATATTGGCCACTGCCAGCAGACTTCAATCAGTTCAATCCGGTTGGAGGTGCATTTTTTGTACTGGGTATTGCCCTGGTAATGGTGGGTTCAGTTTTCTTTGTCATTAACGTCTTCAAAACCATTGCCTATACACCTGAAGGATGGGAAAAACAACCTGGTGGTAAATTACTTGGTTCGGCATTGGGTACGGTGGGTTTTGGTAATCTACTTAAGAAAAAATCAAAACAGAAAGAGCACCTGGTATCGCTGCCAGTAGCTGCAATTGCTAGAGGTACTGTAGATATGGCTCTTAATGCAGGTATTATCCTTTTTACCGGATTACTCATCCTGGTTTACATGGTTGGAGCCATCCTTGGTTATGACCTGAAGGATACAGCCGTTGATTCATTACTCTATAAAAATTGGTTCTGGTGGGGACTCGACCTGATCGCAGACGGACTGGTGCTGATCTTTGTGGCCGGTACCTGGTACCTCCTGGCCACTATGATCACTGGAAAGAAACTTTTTATGCAGAACATTGCCCGTGCTGCACTACTTTTGGAGCTGGTGGTTTCCTGGACTGTTTGGTCTCACCATTTATTGTCTGACCAGGCCCAACCGGGTTTCCTAAAAGTATTATCGGGTGAAATGGTGACGGCTTTTGAACTGATCACCCAGGGACTGGCATTCTTTATCACCCTGGCTACCCTTTGGGCCGCCCGACCACTGAAAATGACCAACGAACTCAAGTTCCTACTGGGCGGACTCCTCGGTTTTGCACTGGCAGTACCTGCCGGGATCATGCAGGCAGATGTGGGCCTGAACCGGATCCTACACAACACCCAGTGGATTGTTGGTCCACATGTACATGTGGCAGTCCTGGTGGGCCTCACCATGACACTTTACGCTGCCATCTATCTCCTGCTTCCCATCCTGACCAATGGGGCCAAGTTGTACAGCCAGAAACTGGCCAATCTCCATTTTTGGTTTCACCTGTTTGGAGGTATCGGTATGGGAGCTTTCATGGGCATGGCCGGACTGAAAGGCATGCTAAGAAGAACCCTGTATTTCAATGGCGAATATGATCTCTACATGATTCTGGCCCTGGTTTGCGGTTCCATGTTACTCATCGGATTCCTGCTCTTCTTCATCAACATTGTGATGACCGTTGGACTCGAAGGGCTGATCGGTATTTTCAAACCGGTTAAGAATAAAAACAAAGACCTTGTTCCCTCCGATGGCGCTGCATAAACAATAGTTGCGGCGAAGCTGCCGGATATAAATTTCAGGAGGCTGTCCCGTAAGGGGCAGTCTCCTCTTTTTATTATTAAAATCTTATGTTTACTCTTCGGGACCCTTTCTCCGTGTCCTTTTGATATCTCCGCGGATCTTCTTAGAACGGATCCGTTTCTCCACACTGGAACGGGTGGGTTTGGATGGTTTACGTTTCTTCACTGGCACCAGGCTGATTGTTACCAAGTCGAGAAAGCGTTCCGTAACATCTGCCTTATTCCGGTATTGCGACCTGTACTTTTCTGATGCCAGGATTAATAATCCCTCATCTGTGATACGAGTGCTTAGCCGGCTTGTTACCATTTTTTTCTGGGCTTCATTCAGACAGTCTGAATCCTGTGGAGACCACAATAGTTCCACACGCGACTCCGTTTTATTCACATGCTGACCACCCGGTCCGGATGATCGGCTGGTCCTGAACTCCACTTCCCGGATCAAACTTTCACGCATGGATTAAAGGTACTATGATCATTGAATAATATAAGTAACTTGTAAAAAAATCATCCAATACATGAGATGGAATTTCATCCTCATCCTGACTCTCCTGGGTATCTCCATCGGTCATGTGCATGGTCAAAGCTTAGACCAGAATGATTCGGTACATATAGATACAATTTCAATGGGGCCTATCTCAACAGGATGGGCAGATGAAGCGGTAACCATCGGTTATGTCACTGCTCCATCGGTAATCACGCTGATGTTTGTCTCTGCACTGATAAATGAATGGAATGCCAGATATGTCGGAATTCCGGCTTCGGCCATGATCTTCCTGGCTCCTCCATTGATATTTGCCGGTGGCCGTTCTGTGGATATCTCCAAAGAAATCTCCAACCCCAGGGCCAAATTGGGATGGACCCTTTACGCCCTGTCAATCATTCCAACTTCTATGGCCCTCTATGGTTTTACAACGGATTGGGGAGCCACCATACCCCTGACCATTGTCAGCGGGATTCTGGGTACAGCAAGCATTATTGCAATGACCTCCTATGCATTCAACAGAGCAAAAACCGCCCGTGAGATGGAGACAAACAGATCCACCTCCCTGCATCTGGGCCTTGCCCCCCTGGCAGGTGGTGCCCTGGCTACTGTAGTATTAAGATTTTGATAGCTGTCGCCCTAAGTAAAAAGCTCAATGAGCTCCTTTTCCGAAAGGGATTTCAAAGGGTTATTTGAAGTGACGAAAGTCTCAGCCAATTCACGTTTACGTTCCTGCAGACGCTGTATCTTCTCCTCGATGGAATCATTGGAGATAAACCGGTAAACAAAGACCCGGTTCTCCTGTCCAATTCGATGAGCCCGGCTAAGTGCCTGCATTTCTGAAGCAGGATTCCACCATGGATCCAGAATGAAAACATAGTCGGCAGCTGTCAGGTTAAGTCCAACTCCTCCTGCTTTTAGGGATATCAGGAAGAGAGAACAAGCTTTCCTGGTTTGAAAATCATTCACGGCTGCCTCCCTCTGACGCTGATTCCTGGAACCGGTGAGGTAGGCATATTCGATTCCATCCTCCTCCAGGCGGGTCCTGAACAACTCCAGGTGCTTCACAAATGATGAGAAAACAAGCACCTTATGCCCCTCAGAAATTACACTTTCGATATTCCTGTACACCTCTGTGAACTTCCCTGAATCTTCTCCATTATAATCCTCAAGCAAATCAGGGTGATTGGCAATCTGACGAAGACGGGTAAGCGCTTGCAATACCATGATGGAAGATCGCTCCAGGCCCGCCTCCTCAAGGTTTTCCAGGAGAGCATTTCGAACCTGGGATTTCTCTTCTTCATACAACCTGAGCTGGGATTCCGCCATATTCACGTATCGAACCTGCTCAAAGACCGGGGGCAACTCCCGGGCGACTTCATTTTTTGTGCGCCTGAGTATGAAAGGATTGATCAACTCCTTGAGCTTTTCGCCCCGTTCCTCATCTCCCCTTTTTTCGATGGGCTGAACAAAACTACGTTTAAAAAATCCCAGTGTTCCCAACAAACCCGGATTTACAAAGTTAATCTGCGACCAGAGATCAGTCAGCGAATTCTCAATGGGTGTTCCGGTAAGAACCACCTTATGATCAGACTGTAATGTAACTATCGCATTGTAAAGTTTGGAAGATGGATTCTTGATCATCTGACTCTCATCAAGAACAATATAGTGAAAGCTGAAGCCCGAAAGCGCCATGCTATCCTGGCGCACTGTATGGTAGGTCGAAATCACCAGATCGAAGTAAGAAAAAGAGGTGAGTTCCCGGTTTCGCTGGCTACCCACATGAATTAGCACTTTCAAGCCTGGTGCAAACCTTCGGCACTCCTTCGACCAGTTATGCAGCAGGGATGCCGGAACAACGATCAGCGAGGTAAGCTTCTTTCTAGTACTGCTGAAAAGAGAAAACTGTCCCTCATCTACGGGTGGTCCCTGCTCCTGTGGAGCTACATCATTTTCCCGGCTCAACTCCTTGGAGCGTAATAATACAGCAATGGTCTGTAGTGTTTTCCCCAGTCCCATATCATCTGCCAAGCAGGCTCCAAATCCATATTTTTGAAGAAAGCATAACCATTGGAAGCCCTCCACCTGGTAGCTCCTAAGTGTGGCATCCAAGCCCTTGGGTAGTTCCAATTCGGGAAGGGTCTCAACGCTGTTTAGAGCCTCCAGTTTCTCAAGGGTTTCTGTATGAAATCCTCGTACCGAATCATCTACCAGGGAAAAATGCTGTTTGTGAATCCTGATCTTTTCTCCTGAAGATTTCCCGAATTCAAACATGGAGCGGTAACGGGCAAACCAGGCTTCAGGCAGTATAACAATCCTGTTATCCGGTAGCAGGTATTCCCTGTTGCCATTCAGAATATGGCTCTTCAGAGAGAGAAAGGGGATCTCAAGATCACCCAGTCTGACAACTCCATATATATCAAACCAATCTTGCTTTTCTTTTGAATCAATATCAAGCTCAATATTCTCAAGATAATATTCCTCTTGCAGGCGCTGTTGGACTTTTATGTCCGAGTCCTGCAGAGATGATCCATACTCATTAATGAAACTAATAGCTGAGTATATTCCATGAGCATCCTCTTGATCAAACTTATTGTTCAAATAGAAATTCTGCTCATCCCTGGACCGAAGTCCTGCCTCATTTAAGACATCCACAACATGTTCTTCCCAGGCATCATCCCGCTCGAATTTTTCAAAAGCATGCCCTTCCGCCTCTCCCAGATAGTTTACAAACCTTCTATTGGCACTTTCACGGGCAATGCTGTAATTATTATAGTGAAGCGTCAGGATCCAGACAGCTTTACCGGAAATTCCCATCTCCAGGCTTAGCTCGGCTCTCCGGGAAGGAATGCTTGTCCGAACCTCAAAACCTTCGGTCAATGCATTATAATCCCTAAGCGTGTTCCTTACGAAAGATGCGAAATACTTCCCTTCAAACTGGGGAGGAATCTGAATCCGGTCCTTGGTCATAAAGGGCTTAAGTTTTTTACCATCTATTTCACTGATAAAATATAGCTTCTCTCCCAGGATAATGCTTGCGGGATTATTGCTTACGACCTCTACCGGATTATCTTTTAAGATAAGCTGTTGATCACCATGATTCAGAAACAGAGCATAGGAGAGTTGTTCCTTATAGCTGAAACTAAAAACAGGTGCTGCAGGAACCCGTTCCAAATGAAGAAAGTCTTCAGGAAAGATATTCCTACTGCTTTTCTCTTTTACGAAAACAGGGATTTGCATGTCCCGGGCAATTTCAAGGATGGCGTATAGTTGCTTCTCGATATAAGGCCTGATGTGCTCACTGATCGTAGCCTGGTCCACCTTATCCTGAAACTGCTTTGCCGTTTTAAGCTTGGAAAAAATGCGGTGAAGGTTCCGGTCGCTGTACTCATCCATCAGCCGAACTACCTCCCTTTGCATAGGACTCAGACGCTGATATGCGCTGGTGTTGGCGTCATTCTGTATGTATTCCCCAGGACTATAAAAATCTCTTCCCGGCTCCTTTTCAAGTACCTGTGCCTGAAATATGTTCCCCCACAAGCGGTGAGGCATATACCCCAGGGCAAACCGAATCTCCCTCATTTCTTAAACTTATTCCTCCTATCTCCCAGTTTAACATCCGATTCTGTACCATTACTCCATAGAGTAATTCCAAGGAAATCCCCTCTCTTCATCTGGCTTACCTGATCCTCTCCATCATCTTTTGAACCTTCAGACATGGCGCTTCTGGCTGCCTCCCTGGCAAGTTTCGGCGGAACACGCACCAGGTAAAGGTAACTTCCATCCAGGCCCTGCTCTCCTGTTATAAGCATCTGACCTACTGTCGATTCGACATTCATAAGAGGAATTGTAATCCTGGAGTCCATGAGGGTAAAGCTGTTCCTTACTGTTGCAAACCTAACATTATTAAGATCCTTGTTGTCCAAAAATTTTCCGGCTGCCTGCAAAGGTGTAAAATTAATCAAGGCCCCATCGTTCACTGTAACATTAAACTGTGCCACGGAGGAAGGCATATCTACCTTCAGCTCCGGCGTAATAAAGATCTCTGCCAATCCTCTTGCGTCTACAATTCCCCTGAAATTATCCTTCAATGAATAGATTGTATCACCAGACTCAAGCTCCAGGTTCAGATCACCAATATCAATCCCCCTCAGATTCATATCAGCACTTAAAACATATTGCCTGGGATTGGCGACATTTAACTGTCCATTTATCTCCAGGGTACCCCTTCCTTCAGGAGAGGTAACAAAGCGGTCCAGATACAGTACCTTTTCCTTGCTTGTCCGCATCTTACCATTCATCCCGTAAATGGTGTGCTCGCCATAATGCAGCTCACCAATATTAACTTTGAAATCGATATTTGGAAAATCTATTTCATTAATCTTTGATGGCTCACTCACCTCCGCACTATCCGAGGCCACCTCCTCGTTTACTTCATCTGGCTGCTGGTAATTCAGCAGCTGATTAAAATCAAGCAGATCGGAATACAATTCAAAACTACCATACATGTTTTCCACCAGGGAATCGGTAAAATTCTCAATGGATGCAGACAATACCATATTATTCTCCCCGATACTGCCCTGAAAATTTTTAATCTCCAATAGGTCCCCTTTCCGTTCTATCTGTATCAAAAAATCTTTAAACTTACTTGGGTAGTACCTGAAACTCCATCCAAGATCTTCAATATCAATCACAAAATCCGGAGAAACACTGTCATAGACCAGGCCTGCCACAGGAGCTTCCAATCTCCCGGCAATTCTGAAATCTTTAAGATATTCCGTGCTGTAATCCTGCGGTAGAAGAAACTCCTTATTAATTGTGAAGAGATCCTCAGCCCTAAGCAGGTCCGATGAAATGTTGAAATCAAGGGCCACGACATCTCCTGAATCAGCCTGTGAAAAAGCATCATAGTTGGCTATGCTCCCGGAAAAGCCAAAC
>RCND010001359.1_pt1 | contig 13776 bp, 4 predicted proteins | sample 2041351 | NCBI WGS metagenome assembly RCND01 (sample SAMN09708230, study PRJNA481090) | Marine sediment metagenome, whole genome shotgun sequencing project. | biome: marine sediment; feature: ocean; material: sediment; isolation source: Sewage treatment plant 12B marine sediment (STP12B) ...
GCGCTGATTTGAGAAGAGCGCCTTGGCCTGTGCTTAAGATGTCACCTTTTTTTATCAGCCGTCCTTTATAACCGCCTAATTTCCCGCCCACATAAGTAGAACGGCTCCCCATGACCACCGGTGCATCAAAACCGCCATTGACCGACAACGTCGCGGAGGTAAACACCCAGGCCGCGTCAAGTTGTTCACAAAAACTCGAAAATAAATTCGATATATCCAGCGGTGTGGTATGAATAGAAACGCCCCGCCCACGACGTTCAAACCAGCGCACTTCGGTATCCGGAACGGGTTTATCCAGATGGTCAAATTGCGCCTGGATTTCGGCAAGACGTTGAACGCAGGCATCCATTCCCCGGCCGGAACCCCGCAATGGTTCGACAACCGGTTTTAATCCTGCAACCGCCGTGTCCAACAACTGCAAGGCATTCCTGACGTCCAACTGGTTAAGCATCTCATCCCAGGTGCCGCGGTCTTCGAGGTTGTCATGGCAGGCAAGCTGAAATTCCTTGATGATTTGACGGCAATGTGCCACCTCATCCCGTACCGTAGCCATACCCCCACTGGTTTCAGCAGCCTCGGCCAACAGGTCTCTGCACAGATCGGAGATTTGTTTTACAGACAAAGAAGAACTGAAAAACTGTGAAGCCGTCTCGGGTGCCTGGTGGGCTTCATCGACGATAAACACCGATGCGCCTGGCAAAACCTCGCCGAAACCACCCTGTTTGATGGCCATATCGGCAAATAACAGATGGTGATTGACCACCACCACATCTGCATCCTGGGCTTCGCGCCGGGCACGGGCAACAAAGCAAGCTTCAAAATCAGGACAATCCGAACTCAGGCAGTTTTCAGCGGTCGATGTCACCAAAGGCCATAGCTCACTGTCTTCGGCAATCACTGCCGAAATCGAAAGATCGCCATCCATGCTACCGGGCGCCCAAAACCTGATCGCTTCAAGCTCGGTGATGGACTCCCTGGAAGGCAGTCTGCCGTCCTTGCGGGCCTGATCCATTCGATACAAACACAGGTAATTGCCGCGTCCTTTCAAAAGGGCGGTCTTGAGTTTGCTGCCAAGTGCTTTTTTAACCATCGGCAGGTCACGAAAATACAATTGATCCTGAAGTGTCTTGGTGCCGGTTGAAATGATGGTGCGTTCCCGGCCCTTGAGTACCGGCACCAGGTAAGAAAGTGTCTTACCAATACCGGTGCCCGCCTCTGCCACCAATGTACCGCCACTGGTAATAGCCTTTTCAATCGCATCGGCCAGTTGCATTTGCTCCTGACGGGGTGCAAACCCCGGCAATACCGATTCAAACGGCCCGCCGGCATCGAGCAGTTTTGCGCTACCGGTTTCTGACAAGGACACTGTTCCTGGAGACACTGTCCCTAGAGTCTCTTCGGTCGTGTGTTCATGCATTTTTTCGCACGTTTTTCAGCATCGCCGGCACCATCTTTGTCATTGAGATGCTCCCGCGCCACGCTGATGGTGCGCCAGTTTCTGCTACAGATTTCGCCGACACGTGGTCCGGTATCATAGGACCTGACGGCGAAATTGAGGGCCTGCTGATAGTCCTCTTCCTGCAATTTGACTTCCGCCATGTGTTGCAATAGTTGTGGATCCCGTGGCTCTATCCGCAAGGCCCGTTCGAGGTAGCCGCTGGCCTGACCCAGTTCACCGGCAGCTTCGGCTCCTTTGGCCTGGGCTGTCAGTTGTATGACGGCCGGATTCTGAAATGAATAGACCTGTACGCCAGCGCTATCCTCGGAGGCGGGCTCCCTGACACGGGTAGTAACCTCCTCATCTTCGACCGGCGCCGGCGGTTGGCTACTGCATGCCGCCAGCAGTAACGGGATCAAGATCCATAAGCTAATCTTTGTCTTCAAACCACTTCCTCCATAAAGATTTGTTACTTTCTCTTCTCAGCTTTTTCAGACATTTTGTACGGGCTTTCGGTTCAGTCCCTTCAATAAAAGGTATCTGTTGTGCACCCTCACATGTCGGGTCGGTCAATGCTTGTTCCTGTTTATCAACCCAGACAAAATTGGCGCCATCAGGCATACGCAGATCCACAGCTTCAAAGGATAATCGCCGGAATAACCTGGCCCAAACCCGCATGGCTGCATTACTCCCGGTCACACCTGCCGGACGATTATCGTCAAGCCCTACCCATGAAACTGCCAGGCGATCACGGCTGAATCCGACAAACCAGCTGTCACGTCTTTCATTAGTCGTGCCCGTTTTTCCGGCGACCGACGTGTCACTACCCAGCATGGTGTGCAAGTTGCTCGCCGTACCCTCCACCACCACACGGGTCAGGACAAAATTCAATAAAGCCACAGCATCACGATGCTCCAGCGGCATCAATCTTAACGGATAACGGCTAAGCGTTTCTCCATGGGATGTCTGCACTGCTGTCACTGACCGCAATGGTACGCTATAACCACCCGCTGCCAGTGACTGGTACATCTGCGTCACCTCAATCGGTGTTAGCTCGACCGCACCCAACAGGGTTGCAGGCACCGCTGGAATTTCAGCATTCACACCCAGTTGTTTGATCTTGCGGATCAGGTTTGCAACACCGATATTAAGCCCGACCTGCACGGTTGCCTGATTATACGAGTGAATCAGTGCGTCCATAAGGGCTAATTCACCATGGGATTTGTGGTCATAATTCTCCGGCGCCCATAAGCTTCCGCCCGGTTGTCGTAAAGAAATCGGCTCATCCTTCACGGTCGTAATCAAGTTGTAGTCATCGGCATGTTCCAGGGCCAGCAGATAAACCAATGGTTTGATAACCGAGCCGATTTGCCGACGCGCATCCAGTGCACGATTGAAATAATTGCGAGATTCGACGCGATCACCCACAAGGGCCCGGACTTCACCGCTGGCAACATCGGCCAGAACCAGTGCAGCCTGTAAATCTGCCGGTAAGCCGCGTTGTTTCAGGTCATCCAGTCCTTTGCTGACTGCAAGCTGGGCATACTCCTGTTCCGCAGGTGCCAGGGTCGTAAATATTCTAAGACCTTCGGAACTCAAATCAGATGCACGGTAATCGCGCTTCAACTGGCGACGCACCAGGTCCACAAATGCGGGATAACGGCTACCGCCCGAACGGGGTTTGTCAATAACACCCAGCGGACGGGTCTTTGCAGATTTGACTTCGCTGTCGCTCATCAAACCGGTAAGTTCAAAGATGTCCAGTACCTGGTTCCGGCGTTGCAATGCACGCTCGGGGTTTCGCCTCGGGTTGTAAAGAGACGCACCACGAACCATACCCACCAACAGGGCAATCTGTTGGGGTTCGAGATCCTGCAAGGAGCGGTCGAAGTAAAACTCGCTGGCCCGGCCAAACCCATGAATAGCATGCTTACCCTGCTGACCAAGGAAAATCTCATTGATATAGGCTTCGAGGATCTGCGCTTTGTCGTAGTGCCACTCCAGTAACAGGGCCATGATGGCCTCGTTGGCCTTGCGTGCCAGGGTTCTTTCGCTACTCAGAAAGTAGTTTTTAACCAACTGCTGGGTCAGGGTACTACCACCCTGCACCGCTTTACCCGCTTTTGCATTGGCGACAAAAGCACGCGCAATACTGCGTAAGGACACACCATGATGATGTTTGAACTGCCGGTCCTCCACCGCCTGCAAGCCGGTTATCAGCAACTCGGGTGCATCCTTCAATGCCACCAGCGTGCGATCTTCGTCATGCAGGGGATAAATCGAGGCGATCTCAGCCGGATCCAGGCGAACCAGACCTGCATCCCCGGGCCCGGGTACGTTTGTCAGTGCCGAGATGGCGTTATTGGTCAGCCGCAGATCAAACCGACTGGATGACTCTGCACCATCATCGAATGTGAATGCACGACGATTGATTTTAAAACGGTTTCCATTAACCGAGTAGGTGCCCGGGGTGGATACCTGTTTCAGATTTCGATAACCCGAGGCCTTCAGCTCTGCCAGCAGGACATCTTTTGAAATCTGTTTGCCGCTGTACAGGCTTAGTGGACGAGCATAAACCCGGCTGGGCACCTCCCAGATCCGTCCTTCAAATTCGTCACGAACCTGCATGTCCAGCCAGATGATCCAGGGTACGCTGAGACCAATACCCACACCCAGCATCAACATCAGCAAGCGGAATAAACGCCGGAACAAACCGGTTTTTTTACCCGTGTCTTTCTTGCCTGCCGGCTTGCGCTTTTTGGACTGGGTTTTTCTTGCTTTACTGGCCATTTATTCCTGAGATTCATATAGCGGATGACATCAACCTGACCATTATCCATAATGACCGCGTTTTGTCTTGGTATAATCCGCTTGTCAGGCATTAAACTGGCATTTACACCTAAATATTCAAAAAGAGTCGGCAGCTTTCAGCGAAACACGGCAGTTTCGCGGCAAATTAAATGACTGATAAAAAAATGACCAACATTTCATCTGCAAAACCCGTTATTTACGTCCATGCCAGGGGCCGTGAGGCCAATGGAAAAAGCGCGAATAAGGACTTGTTGAAGCTGGGTTTGCCTGTTTGCAGCCGTCTGGATAATGAAGGTTTGACAAAAACCGACAATGGCTATGACCAGCCCGGCCTGTTGATTGCAGAACTGGCCGGTCTTTTTCCTGGCAGACCTGTTCTATTCCTGCGCGCCGGCTTGCAGCCATCAAAAACACTGTTAAATAATATGACGGGACTGCTGGACCAGGCAAATCAGCCCCTGGCCCTGACCCTGCTTTCGAACGCAAATAATGCCGTCAACCCGTTTGCCGGTTTACAAGCCCCTTTACACGCTTCAAAAATCAACTATGCCGGGCTCGTAAACCTGCTGGCACCGGGGCAATTACATACTTTGACCGTCTGGACCGACCATATTGTGATGCTGTCTGCGGATCTCGTTGCCCTGCTATCTGCCGGCGGTTCGAACGGCACACTGATGCAACAGCTGGCGGCTGCCGGTGGCGCACTCAAAGCGGCCGACCATTTATTTCTGCATGACCCGGATCACAAGGTCTTCAGGACACTAAAACTGGAGACGTACGAAACAGCATATCCACCACCATTCAGTGAGCTGAGCGCGAGGTTGCAGGACTGGTTCAACGCTGATATTCCGTCTCTGCCACCAAACCCGGAGAAAAATACACCAGCCACATTACATATCACCCACAGCTGGGGTGGTGGTGTTGCCCAGTGGCTAAAATCTTTTATCGAAACAGACAGTGAACACCGGCATTTTCAGTTGCGCTCGGAAGCACCTCAAAGCGGCCGTGGTTACGGCCAGAGAATGTGTCTGTACCTGGGCAATGAATTACGCTGTCCAGTCGCCAGCTGGTGGCTGAACCCGCCTGTCGAGTCCATTTCCGATAGCCACGACAGTTATCGAATGATCCTGTCTGAGATCTACAGCCGGTATGGTATCGGCCGGGTATTTGTGTCTTCGCTGGTGGGTCATAGCCTTGATGTTTTACGCAGTGGCTTACCCACTTTACAAATCCTGCATGATAATTTTCCGGCCTGGCCGCTACTCAGTGTAAATCCGCAACCCTATCTTCGGAGCGCAGGTTCTCCAGATCTGGAGCTGGCTTTGTCTGAGCACCGGAAAGACCGGGAATTCCTGGACAAGAATGCACAATCCTGGTCACGGATACGTGCTGCTTACCTGCAGGCGATCAACGAATTCAAAGTGAAAATTGCAGCTCCCGGACAATCGGTATTGGAATTACAAAGTCAGCTTGCACCCGTGTTTAAAACCCTGGCTGCACAGGTCATCCCCCACGGCTTTCCCGTATTACAAGACCTGCGGGCAATTTTGCCCAAACCACGTAAGGACGGCCGTTTACGCATGGTCATTCCCGGGCGTATGCAAACGGGCAAAGGGCAACAACTGTTAGCCCGCGCACTACCTGAATTAGCCAAACATGTGCAGGTATACCTGCTGGGGACAGGGAAATCCGGTGAAACATTCTTTGGTATGGCCGGCGTGGACGTCATTCCTGAATATGAGCGCGATCAGCTGACGTCAATACTAACAACCATCGGCCCTGATTTTGCCGCACTTTTATCCGTTGTACCGGAAACCTTCAGTTTTACACTCTCCGAATTGCAGCAACTGCATATCCCGACGATTGCAACACGCCTGGGGAATTTCCCGAACCGGATAGAACATGGTGAAACCGGCTGGTTGATCGATGCCGATTCACAGGCCCTTGTTAAGCAGGTTATTGCTTTATGTAATTCGCCCGATCAAATCGAAACTGTCAGGGCGAAATTGCCGGAGATCAAGGCTGTTACGCTGGAAGACATGCTCAAGGCCTATAACAGACTGTGTCCCCTGTCTGGCAAAAGCCATCCATTGATACCCACTGAGGCCAAACCGGCCCAGACCCAGCAAGCTGTGGCAGATTATCAGCGCTCAATGACCGACGTTGAACTGCAACAAGCCTTGAAGCAGGGAAAAACCTTGCAAAGGGAAGTCGAAAAAAGAACTGAATGGGCGTTGGAAACAGGCAGACATCTAAAACTGGAACAAAAACAACGCATAAAATGGGTTTCACTGCTTAAAGTTGATATTGAAAACCTGCAGGAGATGGTTGCAGAAAGACAGGCGGACCTGGATATCAGGAACAATCAATACCATTTGCTGGAAACAGATCACATACAACTTGGAACAAACTACGACGACCTGGAATTACACCACCAGAATCTTAAATCAGACTACAAAAATCTTGAATCACACGCTCAAAGTCTTGAGTCTCACTACCAGGACCTGGATTCAATCTATCGGAATCTTGATTCGAAATATCAACAACTTGAATCTCACCACCAACAAATTTCCGACCTGAACGCTGTTATCCTGGGTAGTTCTTCATGGAGAATCACGCGACCGCTTCGGGTTGTACGCCGGGTCGCCAGTAATTTCATGTTGGCACGTGCATGGAACCCGACCAGGTGGCCATGGCTGATTTCGCAGTTGGTCAGCAACCTGTCCACACAGGGAATGGGGGGAACACTGAGAAGAATGCAAAACAGAGGTGGTGAGACCACCGCTGAACCACAACAGGCGATCAATGTAGAACCGCCGAACACTGAACCGCCAAGCGTGGAAGCGGAGGATACCGAAACAAGCAATTCAGAAAGCACCGCGGTGGAAACGATAGTCACGGAGCCAATCGGTGAGTCGAACGCACCATCCACGTTTCCCAACCCGGCCCAGCCCAAGGCCAGTATTATCATTCCCGTGTATAACCAATGGGCCTACACGGCAGCCTGTCTGACCAGTTTGCTGGAGGTCAAGGGCAAGTACACTTTTGAAGTCATTGTTGTCGATGACCAGTCGAGCGATGAAAGCGCCCACCATCTGTCAAAAATCACAGGGCTGACACATCTGAGAAATGAAAAAAACCTCGGCTTTGTCGGTGGTTGTAACCGGGGTGCCAGGCATGCCCGTGGGGACTACGTTGTTTTCCTGAACAATGACACACAGGTTCTGGAAGGTTGGCTGGATGAACTGATCGATACTTTTGATCGCGAACCCCTGGCTGGTCTCGTAGGTTCACGCCTGGTTTATCCCGATGGCAGTCTGCAGGAATCCGGTGGCATCATATTCAATGATGGTTCCGGCTGGAACTATGGCCGTGACCAAAATGCGGAAGACCCGAAATATCACTTTTTGCGTGAATCCGACTATGTCTCCGGTGCCTGTATCGCACTGAAAACAAAATATTTTCATGAACTTGGCGCATTTGATGAACGCTATGCGCCAGCCTACTACGAGGACACCGACCTGGCCTTCCGCGTGCGTGAATCCAGCCGCAAGGTATTCATCCAGCCCCAGTCTGTGATTGTCCATTACGAGGGTGTGACATCGGGTACAGACACATCCAGTGGCATCAAGAAATATCAACTCATCAATCAAAAAACATTTGTTGAGCGCTGGCAAAAGGCACTCGAATTACAGCCTGATCCGGTTTTGGACCCGTTTAATGGACCCGCCATCCGCTATGCAAGCCAACATCGTCTCAAGGGACGCATCCTGTTCATCGATGCAACCACACCAGAGCCCGACAAGGATTCGGGCAGTGTACGCCTGACAAACCTGATGCAGTGCTTCAGGGATCTGGGCTACGGCGTGACATTTTTTGCAGATAACCGCGCCTATGCGGGTAGTTACACCCGTGACCTGCAAAAGACAGGCGTCGAGGTATTGTTCAACCCCTGGCTGACATCCTTGCATGAGTTCTTCCGTAAACGGGGTCGTGACTTTGATTACATCTTTGTCAGCCGCCACTATATAGCCGTTAACTATATATCCATGATCAAGCGCTACTGCCACCATGCCCGATTCATCTTTGATACGGTTGATCTGCACTATCTGCGTGAGCAACGCCTGGCTGAACTGGAGCAGAGTAAGACACTGAAACGCACCTCCAGGTTAACCCGCCGTTCGGAGCTGAGAGTCATCAAGGCTGCAGACGCAACACTGGTCGTCAGCAGTGTGGAAAAAGAGGTGCTGAGCGAGGATGCGCCGGGTGAGAAGGTACATGTTTTATCCAATATCCACCAGGTACCCGGACGTGACAAAGATTTTGCAGACCGAAAGGACATCTACTTTGTCGGTGGCTACCAGCATCCACCCAATATCGATGCCGCGTGCTGGTTTGTTAATGATGTCTGGCCGTTGATTCATGAACAATTGCCGGATATGCGTTTCCACCTGATTGGCAGCAAAGCCCCTGAGCGGGTCCAGGCCTTAAGCGGTGATGGGGTGGTATTTCACGGCTTTGTCGAATCGCTGGATCCATTCCTCAGCGATTGCCGCTTGGCAGTTGCACCGTTGCGATATGGTGCAGGTGTAAAAGGCAAGGTCAATATGAGCATGGCTCACGGGCAACCGGTGGTCGCCACCCCGGCAGCGGCGGAAGGCATGTATGCCGAACATGGAAAAGAGTTGCTGATAGCCGAAGATGCAGAAGCCTTTGCCCGCGAGGTCGTCAGGCTGTATCAGGATGAGGCATTGTGGAACCGTTTATCCGTTGCTTCAGTGCAAAACGTCCAGGATCATTTCTCCCTGGCAGCAGCACGCGACAGCCTGACCAAGTTGTTCGATTCATTTGAAACGTAAATTTATTACGCACGGGCAAAACCATCAAGGCTGATGAAACACGTCGGTGTGTGGGGTGCCGGTGTTATTACGTACGGGTTATTGCGCACGGGTGTATTTTCAACCGGACCGATGAAACGTGGGTAACAAGTTACCCACCCTACGACCATTGATCAGCACGGGTTTGGATATAAGTACGGTGCGGTGTTATCAGGCGTTTTCCGTCAGCCTACGTGCCTCAAACACATTTGGAACCGTGTTCAATCGATTAAGCAAATCACTAAGCTGTTGATAATCTTTCACCGTGACCTGTAAACGAATACTGACCTCTTCTGTGCTCTCGTCCAGATGACTGTTGATATCGGTCACCGAGACATCCGAAGTTGCCATCATGGTGGAAATATCCTTGATCAACTCACGCCGGTTGTAAGCCCTGATCAACAGGTTAACGCGATAGCCTGAATCCGCATGTTTTCTCCAGCGAACCTGGATCAAACGGGGATTATCCTCCCTTACCCAACGTAAAACGTTGCTGCAATCGTCACGATGAATGGTCACACCCCGGCCACGGGTTATGTACCCGCAAACCGGATCTCCGGGAACCGGCTGACAACAGCGCGCCATGCTGGTCATCAGGTTGCCTACACCCTCTATGGTTACATCGCCGCCATCGCTACCGGCTGGTTTACGTCCGCGTTTGGGCGTGCGGGTAACCAGGTCTTCTACCGTTAACTCGACATCCTTGACCTTGTGACGCTCTACCGCGTGAACGACCTGGCTGACAGTCAGATCACCATTGCCCACCGCAGCATATAAATCATCCACAGAGTTGAAATTGAACCGCTCCGGCACCGTTTCCAGGTCTTCAACCGCCAGGCCGAGACGTTTGAGATCCGCTTCGACGACTTCTTTACCCTGATGCAGGTTCTCTTCGTGGCTTTCGCGTCTGAACCACTGACGTACCTTGGCTCGTGCCCGCGCACCACGTATAAAGCCGAGACGTGGATTGACCCAATCGCGGCTGGGTTTGGAATGCTTGCCGGTGAGTATCTCTACCCGATTACCGGTTTCCAGCTGATGGGTTAACGGAACAATACGGCCATTGACCTTGGCGCCCTGGCAACGATGCCCGACTTCGGTATGTACCTGGTAGGCAAAATCCAGCACCGTGGCGCCGAGCGCCAGATCGAGCACCTTTCCTCCGGGTGTTAGTACATAAACACGGTCTTCACTTGCCGCCGTCTGGAAACTCTCCAAAAGACTTTCATCATCCAGTGTGTCTTCACCGGACTCCAGTAACTGTCGCATGGCTGCGATCTTGTGATCGAACGCCGGGTCGGTCGGGCCACCTTCCTTGTAACGCCAGTGTGATGCCACACCGAGTTCGGCGTGCTCATTCATTTCATGGGTGCGAATCTGGACTTCTACAACCTTACCTGCAGGTCCGATAATCGCCGTATGCAGGGACTGGTAATTATTGCCCTTGGGCATGGTAATGTAGTCATCGAACTCACCCGGTATGGGTTGCCACAATGAGTGCGCCAGGCCCAATACGCTATAACAGCCCGGTATGTCATCTACCAACACACGTACGGCCCTGACATCAAACAACTCTTCGAAATCCAGCCCTTTACGCTGCATTTTCTTCCAGATGCTGTAAATGTGTTTCGGACGGCCTTTGACTTCGCCCTTGATACCGGCATCACCGATGGCTGTTTCCAGTTTCTGAATGAACGAAAGGATAAACTTTTCACGGTCTGATCGACGCTCATCTACCAAACCGGCGACCCGGCGATAATCTTCGGGTTGCGAGAAGCGGAAAGCCAGGTCTTCCAACTCCCATTTCAATTGCCAGACACCCAGCCGATTGGCCAACGGTGCGTGAATTAACATGGCTTCTCTGGCCAGATCCGCCGCTTCCGGGTCCTGATCTTTCACCCGGCGTAGTTTGACCAATTGCCATGCCATCGCGATCAGCACGACACGTACATCCGTGACCAGCGCCAACAACATACGGCGCAAACCTTCTGCGCTATGACCGGTACTGGCCGGCAGATGCTCTGTTTCAAGCTCTATCAGGTAGAGCAACTGATCCAGCTGAGCTACGACCTCGGGGGATATGACTGTTCGGATTTCTTCCAGGCTGTCTTCGCACTCGGAAGCGACAAACAGCATGGCGCAACTAACGGTGTGTGGATCCGGTGACAGACCTGACATGACTTCCAGCAAATCCCGCAGCAAAAAGCGATATTCTCCACTTGCGAGCTTGCAGTCCCGGAGTTTGTCATACAGTTGCAGACACTCATCAGCCGAGCCACCAACAGAATCGCGGTAGGCCTGCAACCAGGATATCAGGGCTTTATCAGTGTTAGCGGGCATGTTGCCTCATCGTCAGTTGTGTTGTTTTTAGGCTGTGATCTTTTGCCAGGCCTTTTGCAAGCGCTGGGGCGAAACCTTCGCACGGGTCCCAAGCTGCTGGGCAAACAGGGATACGCGAAACTCCTCCATCAACCAGCGGTACTCATCAACAGTCTCATTATACTCCCTGCCCTGTTCCAATAATTGGAGATATTGATGCCAGAAAGGTTCAATTTCTTTCATGCGGACAGCGTCCCGGTTCGGGTCTTTTTCCAGGCTTGCCAAACGCACGCGCATGGCATCGAGGTAACGGGGGTAATGTTCCAGTCTTTCTGGCGATAATTCATGCACAAATCCCTCGTAGACCATGTCGTCGAGTTGTCTGCGCATGTCGTTAAAGACTTCCGGTCGGTGATGGTAGAAGTCATCGTTCAGTTTCAATGACAGTTCACTCCAGATTTTCAGAGTTTTATTGAGATGACCTGACTGTCTGCGGTACAACAAACCAAGTTCGCTGCGGATATTTTCCAGTAGCGCTATAAATGCTGCCTCATCACGGACACCAGCGGGACGATTTCCGGCAAGCAATGCCAGGCTGCTCTCTACCAGTCCTTCGATCAGTGATTCGGGAGAACCGAGCGCGCTCCAGGCCATCATTCCCGTTGCACTTACGCCATGATGTCTGCGCAGATCGCGCAACTTGTTGCTGATCTGTAATTTCAGCAGACGTAGAATGCCGTAATGATGTTCGAAGGCGGCCTCCTCGCTCGTATCAAACATGCGCAGGCCAACGGCATTCTCCTGGTCAACGACGGCAGGCCACGCCTGGGTGCTTTGACCACTGCCGTCTTCAGTCAGTATTGAGGCCGGTAGATCACCAAACACCCATTCCCGTTCATTATCACGCTGGTGGTCAGTGCCAAGACGATTCATGAAATGGCGTTGGGCCTGCTGGCCGAACTGCTGCTGTAATTCAGACAGGTTACGACTGATAGCGACACTTTTTTGATTCTCGTCAAGGACCTCCACCCGGAAACGCAGATAGTCCGGTAAGAGATCCTCATCGAATGCGTTTGCATCAATTTCGATGCCCGTCATGGCATGCAAGGCATTTGCCAAAACGGGTAACAGCGGCTCAGGGTAGTTATCGCGTATTCGTTCCAGCGCAGCATCTGCAAACTGTGGCACGGGCGTGAGTGCTCTGCGTTGTGGCTTGGGCAGGTTTTTAATTAGCGCAATGACCTTGTCGCGTAGCAGACCCGGCACCAGCCACTGCAGGTGCCCTTCGACCAGGGTATTGAGCCTTTCCAGAGGCACGACCAGCGTTACACCATCAGCCGGGTCACCCGGTTTGAATTGGTAACTCAATGGAAAACGCTGTACACCGATTTCCATAGAATCCGGATACAGATCACCGGGGGCATCTCCTGCGTGCTCCTGCATGAGTATGTCGTGGCTGATGTAAAGCTGTTTTCGACCCGATTGGCCCAGTTGTTTTAGCCATTTTTCGAAGCTGAAACTGTCATACACATCAGCGGGAATACGCGCATCAAAAAACTCGAACAATGCAGATTCATCGGCCATGACGTCGTGTTTTCTGCGCTTGTGTTCCAGTTCCTCTATTTCTTCCCTTACCTGCTGGTTATTCTCCAGAAAACCGGCGCGCGTATTTAACTCTCCACGTACCAGTGCACCGGTGATAAACAACTCGCGGGCTTCCTCCGGGTTAATCCGGCTGTAATTCACGCGGCGTTTTTCAACGATCACCAGGCCGAATAATGCGACCTGCTCCCAGGCCATTACACGCCCCTGTTTACGCGACCAATGAGGGTCGAAATAATGATGTTTTAACAGGTGGGCAGCTTGTGCTTCTATCCACTCAGGCTTGATCACTGCGTTGATACGTGAGTAGGTTTTACTGGTCTCTACTATCTCGGCGGCCATCAGCCATTGTGGTCGTCTGCCAAACAGGCCTGAGCCCGGGAAAATGTTAAACGTCCTCGAACGTGGCCCCATATAGGTGCTATCTTCCGCGTCTTTATGACCAACATGACTTAACAAGCCAGCCATCAATGCCTTGTGTATCTGCTCAGGAGTGCCTGGTTGCTTGCTGAATGACAGTTTTTCCTCGCGTGCCTGCTCAAATAGCTGGCGATTGAGATCGAACCATTCATTCACCCGGGTCCAGTTAAGAAACTCACGTTTGCATAATCTGCGGAATTGGCCAGAGGATTTTTCCTTTCTTTGTTGCTTGAGGTATTGCCATAACTGTAAAAACGCCAGGAAGTCAGAATTGTCATCTTCGAACCTGCCATGGGCCTCATCCGCCGC
>RCND010001362.1_pt1 | contig 13767 bp, 5 predicted proteins | sample 2041351 | NCBI WGS metagenome assembly RCND01 (sample SAMN09708230, study PRJNA481090) | Marine sediment metagenome, whole genome shotgun sequencing project. | biome: marine sediment; feature: ocean; material: sediment; isolation source: Sewage treatment plant 12B marine sediment (STP12B) ...
TACACAAAAGGTTTGAAAGTTGAACCGACTTGTCTTTTACTTTGCGATACATGATCGTATTTAAAATATCTGTAATCTATGCCCCCAATATAAGTTCGTACCGCTCCAGTTGAAGGTTCAATAGACAACATGCCTGTGTTTAAAAGTTTCAAATAGTGTTTTAAACTATCGATAACAGAGACGTTTCTGACAGTATCCCCTTTCCAACCAAATAAGTCTACATTACGCTTTAGGCTTAATGAGTCCATGATCTGCGAATGCGTTAATCCTACTTTTTTATAGCGCTTAACAAGAGGTAAATTATTTATGGCGGATTGAAGTACTTTCGAATTATCATCCCATGGAGACTGATTTCCATAAGATCTTTCAAAATCACTCTGCAATTTGGTGAGGTGCTCTTTCATCGCTTCCTCTGCCAAACTTTGCATCTTGTAATCTAAAGTGGTATGCACGACTAAGCCGTCTTTATAGAGGTTATAAGATTTACCTTCTGGAGTTTTTAAAGCGTCTAGTATTTCTGACAATTGCTTCTTTACTTCTTCTCTAAAATAAGGAGCCAAGCCTACATCATGGTTAAAAGAATGATAGTCTAATTTTAACGCTTGCTTTGTGTAATAGTCTAAAGAATCCTTTGAAAGATAACCGTAGTTAGCCATTTGTCTGAGTACGACATTTCGCCGTTCTTGACTGCGCTCTAAGTGTGTTCTTGGATTGAAATACGTATTCGCTTTTAATGTCCCGACTAGAGTTGCAGCTTCCGTTTTTGACAGCTCGTTTACTGATTTATTAAAGAATTTGAGCGACGCACTTTCGATACCATACGTATGATCTGAAAACGGAACGGTATTGAGGTATAGTGTTAGGATCTCTTGCTTATTATAAATATCTTCAATCCGTTTCGCAATAATAGATTCTTTAAATTTATTGATGAGCATGCTGAACATCACATAATCTTTTCTTCCATATAAGTTTTTTGCGAGTTGCAATGTTATGGTGCTTCCTCCACCAGCAGATTTATCCTGAAGAATTAAATTTTTCACAAAGACACGCATGAGACTTCTATTATCTATCCCATCATGCTGATAAAACCTGCTGTCTTCAGTTGCGACTAGGGCATCAATAAGATGTTTTGGAAAATCTTCAAAATTAACGGGCTGTCGATCATAGATATAATATTTACCTATCAATTTCCCGTCTTTATCTAGCAATTGCGTTGCTTGCTCCTGTTTTATAGAACTCAAATCTTCTGTTGTGGGTAATTTTCCGAAGAAACCTAAATAGATGCTTAGATAAAGACCACCAAAAAACAGTAAAGCGGAAGTTGTTATAACAGCAATCCCTTTTACCCATTTGTTATTTGAAGCCTTTTTAATCCCTATTTTAAAACGTGATTGATAAGAATCCATATAAAGAAGGTTACTAGATTATTCTATATCCTCAACATCTGGATACAAAAAGTGATTATAAGGAAATCGCGTGACATGGATTTCTCTAACCTCTTTATAAATCCGTTTTCTAAATTCAACAAGATTTTCCTTATTTAATGCCGAAATAAATAAATTATTATCACCAACCCGATTCATCCAAGTGTTTTTCCATTCATCAATAGAATAATTCGCCTCTGTACGTTCAGCAATTAAATCCTCTTCATCAAAAGGCTCGGCCTTATAAGCATCAATTTTATTAAATACCATAATAGTTGGCTTGTCCTTACTGCCAATATCATCTAAAATCTGATTTACAGATTCTATATGTTCTTCAAAATTAGTATGAGAAATATCAACAACATGAAGCAATAGATCTGCTTCTCTAACTTCGTCTAATGTACTTTTAAAAGATTCTACCAGTTGTGTCGGTAACTTTCTAATGAATCCAACGGTATCACTCACTAAAAAAGGTAAGTTACCAATAACTACTTTTCTAACGGTCGTATCTAATGTGGCAAAGAGTTTGTTTTCGGCAAAGACGTCACTCTTACTAATCACATTCATTAAAGTCGATTTACCAACATTGGTATAACCCACCAAAGCCACGCGCACCATTTTTCCGCGATTACCGCGCTGCACTGCCATTTGCTTATCGATTGTTTTAATCTTAGCCTTTAGTAATGCAACTTTGTCGCGAACAATACGCCGATCCGTTTCGATCTCAGTTTCACCAGGTCCACGCATACCAATACCACCCTTTTGGCGTTCGAGATGCGTCCACATCCCCTTTAATCTTGGTAGCAAATATTCACATTGCGCCAATTCTACTTGCGTTCTGGCATAACTGGTCTGTGCACGTTGTGCAAAAATATCTAAGATGAGGTTTGTTCGATCTAAAATCTTACAATTAAGAATTTTACTAATATTACGCTCTTGGGCAGGAGATAATTCGTCATCAAAAATCACAGTCCCTATATCATTCTCTTGTACAAAGCGCCTAACATCTTCCATCTTCCCTGTACCGATAAAGGTTTTAGGGTTTGGCATCGCCATTTTTTGAGTATAGCGTTTTACAACCTCCCCACCAGCGGTATAGGTTAAGAATTCTAGTTCGTCTAAGTATTCGGCAGACTTTTCTTCATCTTGAGCTTGTGTCACGATACCAACAAGTACAACCTTTTCTAAAGTAATATCTTTCTTTTCTATCATAAATTAATTAAAGTACAAAGTTACGCAAATGGATTGTTCCTAATAATGTTTTAAAAAGCTATATTTATTCCCATGAACAACACTCCAGAAACCTACACCATAGCATTCTACAATACCGAAAATTTATTTGACGTAGACAATGATCCTGTAACTAATGATAAGGATTTTTTGCCAACTTCAGCCAAACGATGGACACATAAGCGTTATCAAAATAAATTACTGAAATTAGGAAGTGTGATTTCTATCATAGGAGACGCGGATAGCGAAGAAGCTCCAGTTATTGTTGGTTTGGCAGAAGTAGAAAACAATAATGTACTAAAAGACTTAATTACAACTGAAACGATGCTTAAACAAGGATACAGTTATATACACTATGACTCCCCTGATGAAAGAGGTATTGATGTTGCCCTTCTTTATAAAAGTGCTGTTTTTAAAGTCACCAATTCTGAAACCTTTTCTGTTTATCTTCAAAATAAATTGGGCGCACAAGATTACACCAGAGACCTCTTATTAGTACAAGGCCTATTAAATAATGAAAAACTACATATTATTGTTAATCATTGGTCGTCTCGTAGAGAAGGCAAAAACGAAACTGAATTTAAGCGTCTTGCAGCAGCCCATAAGGTCAATTCTATAATTGAAGGTATCAAAAAGGAAGACCCAATTGCTAAAATTATTGTTATGGGAGATTTTAATGACAACCCCAACAATGCTAGTATTGACTTAATGGAAACTAGCAGTGGTCTTTACAATCCTTTTAAAACGGTTTGGTCTCGAGAAAAAGGAAGTTTAAGTTATAATTTTCAATGGAATATGTTTGATCAAATCTTATTTTCAACCAATTTTTTTGAAGTCACTAACTCTAAGCTAAATTTTAAAAGTGCTGACGTATTTAATACGAAGTTTCTAACCCAACAAAAGGGTAAATATAAGGGGCAACCCTTAAGAACCTATGTTGGTAAAAAATATAAAGGCGGCTATAGTGATCATTTCCCTGTTTTTATTGAACTAGAGACGCCATAAAAACGACTCATACCTTTTAACGATTAATTCGGTATTTAATCCATTATAACATTGTTAACGTCTTGTTAATACTCATTTTTTATATATTTCCGCTTATTTTAACCAAATCAACGATTAATGCCGTTAGGGCCACACAGATTAATTATCACAATTTATAAACTAAAACGCTGTTAATCAGTTAATCATAAAGTATTGAACAACTACTAAAAAATCGATTACTAATGAAAAAAAATACTCTTTTTTTACTTTCGCTTTCATTTTTGTGCATGTCATTTTTACAAGCACAAATAACAAGCTTTCCTTACACTGAGGACTTCGAATCTGGTGATGGAGGTTGGGTCGCAGCCAATTCTGCTGACGGTACTTGGGCACTAGGTACACCTGCGGGTGCAATAATTAATAGCGCAGCATCAGGGGCTAATGCATGGGTTACTAATTTAACTGGAGATTATAATAATAACGACGATAGTGCGGTTGTAAGTCCTGTTTTTGATTTTTCAGCCCTTAGTAGTCCAGTAATTGAGTTTTCCATTTGGTGGAATTCTGAATTTAGCTGGGATGGCCTAGTATTACAATCTTCTATTGATGGAGGTACTACTTGGATCAACGTGGGTAGTTTAAACGACCCAAATAACTGGTATAATGATGATAGTATAGGAGGAGCGCCTGGAGGTCAACCAATTGGTTGGACAGGGAGAGAATCTTCTAACAATGGAACTAACGGATGGTTAGTGGCAAGAAACAATATAGGTGATTTAGGAGGAGAGTCTAACGTTATATTCCGATTTGCTTTTGCTTCTGATACCTCTGCTACGGACGATGGTGTTGCCTTTGATAATATAACGATATCTCAACCGACTTGTCCAGAACCTTCTTCAATGTCTGTAGCAAGTGCTACTGTAACATCGGCAGACTTAGAATGGTTAGCTGGAGATGTAGAAACAGCTTGGAACGTCGAATGGAGTAGTACGGGTACTTTTACTCCTGGCAATGGAGAGGAAGAAGGCATGTCTAATGCAACAGGAACTCCAAATTTAGCATTAACAGCATTGATTCCGTCTACTAACTATTTTGTTTACTATCAAGCGGACTGTGTTGCAAATGGTGTAAGTCCTTGGGTAGGTCCTTTCAGCTTTTTTACTGGATATTGTGAATCTGTGCCATCCTCACGCGATGGAGATGGTATTTCGCAAGTTCAGTTAGGTAGCGAACTATTTACCTCTGGTGGTGATATATCTTTTGAAGACTTTACAAGTCCTACAGTAGATTTAGCAGCCGCAATAACTGCGAATCTGCAAATTACATTTATAGCTGGTCCAACTTATGTTACAAACGTTTGGATTGATTTTAATAATAATTTGGAATATGATAATGCAAACGAACTTGTTTATCAAGGTGAAAGTCTTGCAGGAAACCCTTCGTTATTAGATGCATCATTTGTAATGCCAGATGTGCCTCTTGGTTTATATAACATGAGGATCGTTACTACTGATTTCACACAAACACCTCCAAATCCATGTTATAATGGTACATGGGGAGTTACAATGGATTTTACCGTAAATATTACTGAAGCACCAGATTGTATTCCTGCTTCTGCATTAACTGCGCTTGATATATTAGAAACAGAAGCTGAATTAACTTGGAATGGCGGTGCTTCTGGAGTTTCTTGGGACTTAGAATGGGGCTTAGCTGGATTTACACCTGGTACTGGAACACCTGTTACTGGTCTTACCACAGAAACGTATGCTTTAGTAGGCTTAAATGCTGGTACATCTTATGATTTTTATGTTTTAAGTAATTGTGCATCTCAATCAGCAACACTGGCAGGGCCATCTACTTTCATTACAGCAACCCCTGGTGGTACTTGTGCTGCAGCGTTTGATATGACTGTAGAGGTAGACTGTGATACAGCGACACCGACAACTTTTGATTTTGCAAATGCTGAAGATATAGGTGCGAATGGAGAAAATCCATCATGTGATGGTTTTAATAACTTCGGCTATTGGTTGAACTTTACGGCACCGCCTGTTGGTTCGGTTGTCTTTAATTTTGGTGGAGACGCGGACGGTATAGGATTAGAAATTCTTGATGCCTGCGGAGGAACGCCTGTTGGCACCTGTCTCGACAACTCCCTAGACTCTGGCGATAACTCTGGCGTAATCGGAGGATTAATACCTGGTAATACGTATGTCGCGGTAATTTGGCGAGATGGTCAAAGCGGAACAGCAGATGTTTGTATCGAAGAGGGGCCAACTTGTCCATTCCCAATCGCTTTAGATGCCATCAACTTAACTGAAAACTCTGCTGACTTAAGTTGGACAGAGAACGGTACAGCAACCTCATGGAATATAGAATGGGGTGCGGAAGGGTTTGCACAAGGCACAGGTACTGCAATTAATGCCGTTACCACAAATCCATATAACATAGCAGGCTTAACTCAAAATACAGCCTACGATTATTACATACAAGCCATTTGTGGCTCTGAAGATTCAGAATTCGCTGGGCCTTTTACATTTACCACAACACCTCAAACAAATTTTGTTTTAGATTGTGCTAATGACGGTCCACTAGCTCAGGATTATTGTTATGATAATGGAGGTGAAGCTAATCCTTTAATATTTACTTTTTCTAGTAATGATGGCACCCCTTTAAATCTGACTTTCAATTCTGGTTCTGTTGAGAACGGATGGGATGAATTGGTAGTGCTAGACTCTGATGGTAATCCTTTCCCAGGCTTTGCAGCGGGGGATGATAACTATGGAAATGCTGGCGATATATCTGGTCTTACATTCCAGTCAGCAGGAGATACCGTCTCGTTCTATATTAACTCCGATGGTACTGCAAGTTGTTTAAGTGGCAGTACAGATTTAATTAGTGGTATAAATTATACCGTATCTTGTGCCACTTGTATAAGCCCAGCAGCAACAAGTGTTGTTAGACAAGATTGCTTAAACGGACCACAGTTTTTTGTAGATGTAGATGTCACAGATTTAGGGTCTGCAACAACATTAAATATAACTGATAATCAAGGAAGCACACCCCAAACAACTTCAGCTCTAGGTATTATATCCTTTGGACCTTTTGCCAATGGAACAATAGTTGAAACTACAGTAGTTAATGCAAACGATGCTAATTGCTCAATAATAACAGGTGATTTAACACAAGACCAGTGTACAGTTAGCCTGGTAGATTGTGCAAGTGGTGGCCCTTTAACTCAGGACTATTGTTATGAGGATGGCGGAGAAATCGATCCTGTTATATTTACATTTATAAGTAATGATGGTACAGAATTAAACCTAAATTTCAATTCTGGTTTTATTGAGAACGGATGGGATGAACTTGTTGTATTAGACTCTGATGGAACACCATTTCCTGGCTTTTCAGCTGCCGATGAGAACTATGGTAACAATGGAGATCTTACTGGTCTTACATTTCAATCTACTGGAGATACCATCTCATTCTACATTAACTCAGATGGTGTTATTAGTTGTGGCGGTGGAAGTGCTGCATTTACTGATGGTATTAACTATACCGTATCTTGTGCCACTTGTATAAATCCACAAGTTGCATTTGCGGTCATAGACGATTGTGACAATGGTGAACAATTTTTAATTGATGTTAATATCGCTGACTTAGGCGATGCAACGTCATTAACAATTTCTAACAATATTAATGCAGATACAACACCTGTAACTGCCCCTGGCACTTATCAAATTGGTCCTTTTCCTTTCTTAACAGATGTTATAGTCACTGTAAATAACGACCAAGATGCGAATTGTGTTATAAATAGTCCTGCAATACAATTACTCGCTTGCCCTCCAGCAAATGATAACTGTGATGGTGCAATTGCAGCAGTCGTTAATACAGCTAGTGATTGCGACAATGTGACTTCTGGAACTATATTAGCAGCGACCCCATCAGGAGTTCCTGCAGGGAGTTGCGCTGGCACACCAAACGATGATGTCTGGTTTACATTCGAGGCACTAGATGAATTACAAATTATATCTTTAATTAACGTTGCCGGTGGAACCTTTAATATCGACCATGGTCTTTATGAAGGTTCATGTGGAGCCTTAACCGAAGTTTACTGTTCTGATGATGATGCGAGTGTAACACCTTCCTTAACCGTAGGTAACACCTACTATATTAGAGTATTTAGTGACGGAAACGACGCCGAAACCTCTACTTTCGATCTTTGTATTAGACCTGCACCGAACAATATTGTCTGTGAAAACGCAGAAAATTTCTGTTCCGTTGGTGGTGCTTTAACCACACCAAATATTATTGGTATTCCTAGTAGCGGGTCAATTGCTTGTTTAGCAACAGCCCCTAACCCAACTTGGAACATCATTCAAATAGATGACGCTGGCCCAATTGAAATTCAAATCGAGCAGTTAGATGATAATGGAGTCGGATTAGATGTCGATTTTGTAGTATGGGGACCTTTCGATTCTATCGAACAGGCCTGTACTGAGATTATCCAAGAAGATTGTCCTACTTGTCCTAACAATACTACAGACCCAACTTTCTATCCATTTGGTAATATTGTAGACTGTAGCTATTCTGGACTTTCAATTGAAAATCTAACTATTGGCAATGCCTTATCTGGTGAAATATACATGTTATTAGTGACTAACTTTAATGGTAATCCTGGTAGCATAACAATTGACCAAACTAACGGTGATAATACTGGTGATGGAACTATAGACGCAACAATTTCTGCGGAAATTATAAGTAACGACGTTAATTTTGTAGATGTAGACAATGATCCTACTACCCCAGTAGAGGCTAGTGTATGTGGTTTTACTTCTGTAACTATTGCAACCGACTCGCCATTCGCTGATACATTTACGTGGTTCAAAGACGGTATTGTAATGGAGGGTGAAATATCTGATACAATTATAGTGACCGAATCTAACAATTATCAGGTACAAGTATTTGATTCACAATGTGAAGTTTTTGCAGATTCTCAGATTGTTGTTATTAATCTATACGCTGATGCCGGTCCAATAGCTGACCAAAACATAGAAGCATGTGATGGAGCAGATGAAGATGGCACCGCCGACTTTGATTTAGATGCTTTATCAACTTCTCTTGGTTTGGGTGCTGATTTTACAATTACATATCACACCAGTGAAGCCGATGCGAACCAGAGACTTGGTGCAGTAGATTCACCATATAACTCTGCCGGAGAGACTTTAGTCATAAGAGTCGAAGACACGGATGCTACTACTAACGAATTTTTCCCGGGCTGTAGACAACTATCTGAAGTCGTACTTACCGTAAATCCTATACCTACTGTCAATCAACCTGCCGATTTTATCGTTTGTGATGATATTGATGGTGATGTTAACGGAGTTACGGATTTCGATTTAACCTCTATCGATGGAGAGGTAAGTAGTGATCCAAACGTGGTAATCACATATCATACATCTCAAGACGCTGCTGACGACCCTGATGCTGTTGGTTTAGCAAGTCCTTATTCTAGTGCAGGTGAACTGATTTTCATCAGGGCAGAAAATTCAGTGACCAGTTGTTTTAATACAACATCATTTAATTTAGGTGTCAATATTGTGCCACTAGCGACTTTCGATCCTCAATATGGCTATGTCGTGTGTCCTAACGCAACGGTTCCAGTGACTATAGGTATTATACCAGACAACTTTACTGATGCAGAAGTGTCTGTGAGCTGGTTATTAGATGGTGCACCTATTGCAGGAAGCGGTTTAACACTTAATACCGTTTTACTTGCAGGAAACTATACTGCTGAAATTACTTTCAATGCTACAGGTTGTAAAAACACCATAACGGCAGAAGTCATGGAGTTAGAGTCTTGTGTCATCCCACAAGCTATATCGCCTGGTGTTTCACCTGGTTTCAATGATAATTTCGATTTAAGTAGTTATGACGTAACTAAACTAGAAATATTTAACAGACTTGGTACCCTAGTATATTCTAAAAACGACTATATAGACGAATGGGTAGGACAATCCAATGATGGTAAAGAACTTCCTGTTGGAACTTATTTCTACACTATGGAATACGAAGGAGGAACCAAGTCACGCCAGGCTTGGATATACATTAACAGATAATTGACTAACTGAATCAACATAAATTATAATATGAAAAAACTCTCTATTATAGCGGTTTTGCTTTTAGCACTTCAAATGCACGGACAGCAAGACCCTCAGTACACACAGTACATGTATAATATGAATATTATTAATCCGGCCTATGCAGGTTCACGAGAGAATCTTTCGTTCGGATTATTGTACAGAAAACAATGGTCTGGTATTTCTGGTGCGCCTGAAACCTCAACCTTTTTTGGCCACGCACCTATTGGTAATGATTTGGGTTTAGGTTTATCTGCAATTTCAGATAATATAGGACCCATTAAAGAAACGAATCTTTATGCTGACATTTCGTATACCTTAAAACTCGGAAGAGGCCTGCGCGGGGAACACCGTCTTGCCTTTGGTATTAAAGCTGGCGCGACGTTCCATGATATTGGTCTTACCGACTTAGACCTAATCGATGCAGATGATCCATTTTTTCAAGAGAATATAAACTCCACAACGCCTAATATTGGTGCTGGTTTCTTTTATTATACTGACAAGTATTATTTATCACTATCGGTACCAAACCTTTTATCTTCGGTACATTTAGATGCTAATGGTTTTAAAGTAGGGTCAGAAACACAACATTACTTCGTAACAGGTGGTTATGTATTTGATTTATCAGAAAACACAGAGCTCAAGCCATCATTTATGGTTAAATCTGCTTTTGACGCACCAACCTCTTTTGATGTTAACGTCAATGCACGTTTCTATAAGAAGGTTGAAATTGGAGCATCTTACAGATTAGATGATTCTATATCAGGATTGATTAATTTCGCCGTATCACCATCCTTAAGAATTGGTTATGCTTATGATTCTGTAAATTCAGATATTAGAGATTATGCACCAGCCTCACACGAGATTATGCTGCTATTCGATCTTAATTTCTCAAAGCGTGTTTCTCGTTCACCTAGATACTTTTAATCAGTTAAGCTAAACAATTATGAAAAACTTTAAAACATTATTACTTATTACGTTGATGAGTAGCTTTTGCTTAACTGCTCAGAATGGCTACACTAAAAAAGCGGATAAGAATTTCGCTAGATTTGAATTTGTAAAAGCTGCAGAAGAGTACAACAAACTTATTGAAAAAGGTAAAGGAGATACTCATGTTTACGGCCAACTAGCAGAATGCTATTACAATATATTCAATACCGTTGAAGCTGAGCGTTGGTATGCAAAAACCCTTGAAACTTCAGATGATCCAGAAGTAGCTTATAAATATGGGCAAATGCTCAAGGCTAACGGAAAGTATCAAGAGTCAAATGAGCAAATGGAGAAATTTGCAGCCATGCGTCCTTCAGATTCAAGAGCAATGACCTTTAGCAAAAATCCTGATTACCTTCCTAAGATTTTACAACAAGGTAAGAAGTTTAACGTCCAAAATGCAGATTTCAACTCAGAGCAATCAGATTTTGGTGGAACTCTAAATGATGGAAAATTATATATTACGTCTGGTCGTAATGATAATCGTAAAACCTATGGTTGGAATGATCAGCCATTTTTGGACGTCTATACACTTGGTGAAAATACGGATGGTTCTTACCAAGAGGCAGAATTGGCAAACGATAAAATTAACACACGCTATCATGAAGGGCTAGTTTCATTTGCACCAAACGGAGAAACCATGTATTTTTCTAGAGAGAGTTATTTTGAAAAAGATTTTGAAAAAGATTCTCTAAGTAAAACACGCTTCAGTCAATTGTACCTTTTCAAAGCGACTAAATTAGGTTCGGATTGGGATACTGTAGAAAGTTTAGCAATCAATAGTAAAAATTATTCTATTAAAAATCCATCGGTTAGTACTGATGGTGAAACTTTATATTTTGCCTCTAATATGCCAGGAGGATATGGTGACTTTGATATTTACAAAGCTGCTATTAATGAAGACGGTACAATAGGAGAACCTCAAAATTTAGGTCAGAAAGTGAATACGGAAGGTCAGGAGATGTTTCCATACATAAGCAGTAACAATACGCTTTACTTCTCATCTAATAGTCACTTAGGTCTTGGTGGAATGGATGTTTTCTACACTAGAGAAATTGATGGCAAAATAGCACCAATACGTAATGTTGGTATTCCAATTAATAGTAACGGAGACGATTTCGCTTTCACAATTGATGAAGAATCTGGAGAAGGATTTGTATCATCAAACAGAGAAGGTGGAAAAGGTAGTGATGACGTTTATAAGATTAAAAAATTACAACCACTTTGTGATGTCTTAATAATTGCAACAGTACTAGACGACAAAACACGTGAACCACTTGGTGGCGCTTCAGTTTCATTATTTGACGCAGAAGGCAATAAAGTCGTTTCAAAAACTACCAATGCTGAAGGTATTGCAGAATTTATTGTAGAATGTGAAGAAGATTCTGAATTGGAGGTTGTAATGGATGGCTACGATAGCAAAAAGGTAGCCGTAAAAGGCACTAGTGAAGAAGAAAATAATGTTCAAATTTCTTTAGATCCGATAGACACCTTAATATTGGCAGACACAATCAATTTAGCTTCTATTTTCTTTGAGTTTGACAAATCTAATATCACTGCGAAAGCAGCTTTTGAATTAGATAAGTTGATTCAAATTATGCAAAAGTACCCTGAAATGACTATTAATGCGACATCGCATACAGATAATAGAGGTCCTGAATCTTATAACATGAAGCTTTCTGATCGTAGAGCAAAGACCACTGTTCAGTATGTGATCTCTAAAGGTATAGACGAATCACGTGTGTCCGGAATGGGTAAAGGCGAATCTGAACCTAAAATAGATTGTGGTTCTGGATGCTCTAAACAGCAGCATGCAGAAAATAGACGTTCTGAATTTCTTATTGTAAGAGATACAGATGAAACACGTTAATTAAACTTTATTTTTATACAAAAGGCTCTGAAATTTTCAGAGCCTTTTTTTATACATCAGTCCCAAGTCTTAAACTCTCTTTTAATCAACTGAGAGCTCTACTATTTTATAACACTTGTCACCTCTTTATAAACCAAATTGATTTTTTTTAAGTTTCCTTTTCAGAGTTCAGCTCAACCTCTGCTATACCAGAACCTGCGTTCCTAACCAAACATTCATCTTCTTCGTAAACGTGAATCACAGCATCTACGTCGTATTGGGTTTGTTCACTAACGTCTTCGTCAAAAAGCGATTAAGCTTCATTATTAGAAATTTAAGTTTCCTTTTGACCTCTAGAACATCCAATGCCTGTCGATTTCCCTTGCATCGTAAAATAATCATTATCCTTAATCACTATGGATCTTAGTGTCCGTACCCTATCGTATTGAAAAAGCTATTTTCTAGGGTATTAGTATTAAAACTTTCCGATTTAATAGTGACTGAGATCACTAAAATTCGCGTTCTATTTCTAGAATACCTACTTCCTATAAATCGAACACTCTTTTTCAATTATTTGTTACGATTCTATAAAATAGAGAATCATGCCCTCGCAAGAATTCATAAATTTACAGTATGGTTAACGATTTACCACTGAGAAAGATAATTCATGTCGATATGGACGCATTTTATGCTTCTGTCGCCCAAATGGATCATCCTGAACTTAAAGGCAAACCCGTAGCTGTTGGTGGCGGCGGTCCAAGAGGTGTTATTAGTGCTGCAAGTTACGAAGCTCGAAAATTCGGAGTTAAAAGTGCTATGTCTGGCCGTTTAGCGATAAAGCTTTGTCCTCAATTGATCTTTGTAAAAACAGATTTTGAACGTTATACCGGAATATCCAAGAAGATTCGTAGCATTTTTCTGGACTATACGGATTTGGTAGAACCCCTATCTCTAGATGAAGCCTACCTCGATGTTACAGAAAACAAAATTGGGCTTCCTAGCGCCTCTTTAATTGCTGAACGGATAAGACAGCGTATCTATGATGAAGTTGGCTTAACAGCTTCCGCAGGCATCTCTATTAATAAGTTTATTGCAAAAGTCGCTAGTGACTATAATAAGCCTAATGGGCAAAAAACAGTCAATCCAGAAGACGTAC
>RCND010001363.1_pt1 | contig 13764 bp, 17 predicted proteins | sample 2041351 | NCBI WGS metagenome assembly RCND01 (sample SAMN09708230, study PRJNA481090) | Marine sediment metagenome, whole genome shotgun sequencing project. | biome: marine sediment; feature: ocean; material: sediment; isolation source: Sewage treatment plant 12B marine sediment (STP12B) ...
GCCTTCCGAGTGCGCGCTATTGCTATATGGGCGGGTGGGTCGTTGCGCCAGCGTGTGCGGCCACGCCGCAGGGAAGAATATGCCCAGAGGGTGGTTTGGCGGCGTAGGGTCATCGGTCAAGGGTTCTCAACAAGAAGACCCCAGGGGAAGGCCAGTGTATGGGTTCAGCAGGAGTTCAGGGTGAACTGTGGGGACGTGCTCCTGACGATTGGGCTTCGCTGCAGGAAGCCCAACATGCACCTCTCTTTGAGGCGATACTCAACGCGGCTGGGGTTAGTGATGGCGTCAGGTTTCTTGATGTTGGGTGCGGGGGTGGTGGTGCCAGTGTTCTCGCTGGAGGTCGGGGTGCGGTCGTTAGTGGTTTGGACGCGTCGGCGCCTCTGATCGATATTGCTCGGGGCCGGGTGTCCGACGGTGATTTCCGAGTTGGCGACTTAGAGGCGCTCCCGTTTGCCGACGAGTCATTTGATGCGGTTATCGCTGCGAATTCGATCCAGTATGCGGAGGATCGGGTGGCGGCGCTGCGGGAGCTTGCACGGGTGTCTGCGCCCGAGGCCCGTATTGCAGTCGGATTGTTTGGCAGATCGGACAGAGTTGACTTCCGAGTTGTCTTTGACGCCTTTCGAGATTCGTTGCCGGAGCCTCCACCTGGTGACGGACCGTTCGGCCTGTCAGGCGAAGGTGTTCTCGAAGGTCTGGTCGAACAAGCAGGTTTGAAGGTACTTGAGAGCGGTGAAGTTGATTTGTCGTTCGTCTACGAGGACACAGAGGAGTTTTGGAGGGGCGTGATTTCTGGTGGACCGCCCCAGGCCGCCAAGGACAAAGTCGGTGAGGACGCCCTCAAAGAGGCCGCTCTAGAAGCCGTCGCTCCATACATGACGGACACTGGCGGCGTACGTTTCAACAACAACGCTTTCCAATACATAACCGCCACCTCAGGGTCCTGACCCAGCCGCCCATATCGACATTGAACTGCTCGGGGTGCTCGAGTGGTGGCAGATGACGAGCAACTACCGAGGCCCGCTCCGTGAAGCGAACCCTCGGTTGCTGCAGATGAACAAACCTACGGCGTCGACGGATACTGGATGACGATATCGTTGACTCCGACAGCAGTGAGCCGGGTGTAGCTGAGGGACACCAGCTCTCCATGATCCCGGCAATCCAGATGAACCGTGCTGTTGTCCTCGGCGAGATAAGTCAGTGCAGTCATTGTCCAGGGAACAATCTCACCGGCCACCACATTCGGTGACGTCGTATCGAACTCGGTTCCGGCCATGAGCTTGCACCTGGGGAACCCTTCGGTGAAGACCTCGGTGTTCTGGAACTCGCCCTTGGCCATGACCTGGTAGGTACCAGCCGGGAGTCCGGTCAGCTCCAGCACCGTCTCGTACAAATCTACCCCCGCTATCGCTGTGGTTGAATCCTGGGCAACCATGTATGCGACGTTGGCCTGATCGTCGGCGAAGCGATGTAAGAACGCAGCCATCTGGCCACGGGTCACATTGTCGGCAGGGCAGAACATGTCGTTAGTCGGCGGATTGCACCCCAGCGTTATGCCGTGCGCCGCCAACCACTCAATATCTTCCTCGAACATCGACGAATCGTCGTCCGCAAATGGTCCCCCTGCCGCCATGACGGCAATCGGGATCAAGAGCAGGATCAGGATCAGTACGACAAGCACGTGGAGTCGCGCCCGCCCGGTTAGATTCGGAATGGTTCCCATAAGTAAGACCTTCTTCCCGCTGAAGCCCGACGAGCTCCAGTTGTTGCATCCGCTCGCTGAACCGCTCAGGAACGGCCGATAGGTCCAACCTACGCCGATCATCTGCAGCTATCTACTGCAGATTGTGTTCCTCCAATCCGACCGGCCATGACGATCGATCTTGTAGGGCTCCGCAAGAACGGATTCGTTCAACAGCGGCAGTAACTACGAATCTTCATGGGAGGAGCTGTCATGGCCGTAGTCTGCCATGCGCACTGGTGATCGAGATGCAAAGAAGACCGGTTTCGTCACCATCGCGGTCACGTCCGCACACCCTCAGCGGCCCTGTTCGAACCTTCCCGCACCGATCACCAAATACGGGCGATATCACGCATTTCTCGGAGTGCTCGAAATCGGCACTCACTAGGCGCTCGGCCTCACTTGCGATTCGCCACTCTCCACATCGCCTCAATGGCAGCGACTGGCCACTAGATTCGCACTATGGTCGACCATTACCTTGCTCAGATCAACATCACTCGCCTGCGAGCACCAATCGACGATCCAATGGTCGCCGAGTTAGTGGAGGGCCTCGACCCGATCAATGCGCTCGCCGAACAAAGCCCCGGGTACGTGTGGAGACTCCAGACAGACGAAGGCGACGCCACAGACATTCAGGCGTACGAGGACGAATTGGTAATCGTGAACATGTCAGTCTGGGAGACCGTCGATGATCTCTTCAACTACGTGCACCGGTCAGGCCATGTCGACTTTCTCCGCAACCGTCGCGACTGGTTCGAGCGTCTGGGAGAGTCCCATATGTGCATGTGGTGGCTACCCGCCGGTGTACTGCCAACGGTTGACCAAGGGGTAGCCCGGCTTGAGATCCTCCAGACCCAGGGGCCGACGCCGCAAACATTCACGTTCCGTTCGCCCGTCGAGCCGAAGGCCGTCTCATGAGAGTCACTGTGTGTGAGCTGAGCAACAACCGGAGCACGCTCGAGTCGCAGTGGGCTGACTTAATTGCCCACTGCCGCCGAGAGCGCTCCGAACTGGTGCTACTCCCTGAGATGCCGTTCTCGCCGTGGCTTGCCGCCAGCGAAACCGTCGATCAGTCGGCGTGGATGTCCTCGGTTATCGAGCATGAGAGTTGGCGCAAGGCGTTTGTCGATCTTCTGCCGACAAGTGTGCTGTGCACTGACCCGATCGTCGAAAACGGCGTCAACTACAACGAGGCATATTTCTGGTCAACGCTCGGCGGCTATCAGCCCGCTCATCGCAAGTACTACCTCCCGGATGAGCCCGGTTTCTGGGAGGCTCGTTGGTATGACCGCGGGCCCAAGGAATTCGTGGCCCAAGACGTTGCGAAGACACACGTCGGGTTCTTGCTCTGCACCGAGATGTGGTTCACCGAACACGCCCGCTCCTACGCACGCCAGGGGGTTGAGATCCTCGCCGTACCTAGAGCCACCGGTCTCGCCTCCGCCGACAAGTGGGTCGCCGGCGGCCGCGCCGCCGCGGTCATGTCCGGTGCCTTCTGTCTTTCCTCGAACCGTGGCGGAACCGACGCCGGAGGTTTCGACTGGGGAGGTCGCGGCTGGATCATCGAACCCGAAGAGGGCGATGTCCTCGGCGTCACCTCGCCCGGTGAGCCATTCTTGACCCTCGACATCAAGCTCGAGGTGGCAAGAAGTGCGAAGGCAACGTATCCGAGATATGTCGCCGAATAGACGAGATCGTACGCAGGAGCGGTAGCCTTTGTATCTGGAGGTTCAGATGAAACGGCTTATCCCACTAGTAATCGTCCTCACCTTGTTGCTGGCGGCGTGTGCCGCAGGAGCAAATCCTGAGGTTGGTGCCACCACCGTCGACGGCGATATCGCCGGGTTCTGGACGGGTCTATGGCACGGATTGATCGCTCCGATCACCTTTGTGATCTCGTTGTTTACCGACAATGTGAACCTCTACGAGGTGCACAACAACGGGAACTGGTACGACTTCGGGTTCATACTTGGTGCTGCGATGTCCCTCGGCGGCTCATCCCGAGGTGCAAAGCGCCGGTAACTGGCTACACGGCGGCAGCCCGTCTCAGATAACCGGTGTGTCTCGGCCCATGTCGGAGAAGAGGGTGAACTCGGGGAGGAAGGTCAAGTCGACACGACCGACTGAACCCTGCCGGTGTTTGGCGATGGCGACCTCGGCGATGCCCTTGGTTTCGATTGCCTCGGGGTGGTAATACTCGTGGCGATAGATGAACAAGACGATGTCGGCGTCCTGTTCGATAGCTCCAGACTCACGAAGGTCCCCGAGCCGGGGCCGCTTGTCTTCGCGTTGTTCCAAAGAACGGTTGAGCTGCGAGACACCGATCACGGGAACCTCGAGCTCGCGAGCAAGGTTCTTCAAGCTGCGGCTGATGATGGCGATTTCTTGTTGCCGATTCTCGCCGCCCGAGCCGTGCATCAGCTGGAGATAGTCGACGACCACAAGACCAAGACCCTCACGTCGCTTGAGCCGGCGACACTTGGCCCGAATCTCGGTGACCGTCAATCCCGCCGAGTCATCGACATAGATTGGCTTTTTGTACAGCACGTTGGCGGCGTTGGAGAGCTTAGAGAAATCACCTTCGGTCAGGCGTCCGGTGCGGAGCCTCTGTGAATCAATCCGGCCCTCGGCGCACAGCATTCTGGAGACGATCTCTTCACGGCTCATCTCCAGTGTGAAAATGGCAACCGGATCACCGTGGACCGCGATGTGCTGTGCGATACCCAACGCCAGCGTCGACTTACCCATACCAGGACGGGCCGCAACGATGATGAGGTTGCTGGGGTGAAGACCGGTGAGCTTTCGATCGAGATCACGAAGACCTGTCGAGAGACCGGTTACCTCGGCACCACTCCGGTGCAATTCTTCGGCCCGCTCGATAGCCGGACCCAACAGCGGATCAATGAGGGCCAGCCCCTCGCCAACGCGCTTCTCGGAAACGGCGTACACCGATTGTTCGGCCCGGTCGAGAACGTCGGCGATGGGTTGGTCGACCTCGGTTGCAAACTTCCCGATATCGCCGCCTACCCGCATAAGCCGGCGCCGCAATGCGTGCTCTTCAACAATCGCCGCATAGTGCTCGATATTGGAAGTTGCGGGGACCGCATCGATCAGTTGGGTGAGATAGCCAAGCCCGCCAACACGCTCCAACATCTCGGCACGGCGCAGCTCCTCGGCGACTGTGACCGCATCGATTGGCTCGTTCTTGTTGAACAGTGTCAGCACACCGTCGAAAATCGCCTGGTGCGAGGGTCGATAGAAGTCTTCTGAATGCAGCTTCTCGAGAGCGATGTTGGCCGCATCGCTATCCAACAAAACAGCGCCAAGAACCGACTCCTCGGCCTCGACGCTGCTTGGTGGAACGCGCATGGAACCGGACCTGGGGTCATCGATTCCCAACGCCATTTATTCGCCTCTCCTAAGCGGGGATCACGTCAAGAGTGACGCTGAATTCCACGTCTTCATGTGGCTTGATAGTTACCTCGTGAAGACCGATCTCTTTGATTGCATTGGGGATATGGATGATGGCGCTGGGGACGTCAACACCACTGAACTTCTTGACGGCCTCAGCAATATCGTGAGTACCGACAGATCCGAACAGCTTGCCTTCGTCACCGGACCGTGCCGCAATTACGACGCGAGACCCAACCAGGTTCCTGGCGAGCTCTTCAGCCGTACCCTTGGCCTTGGCTTCCGATTCGATCCGCTGCTGACGGAGCTTGTCCGCCTGCTTGATCGCACCGCTTGTTGCCTTCATGGCCATCTTCTTGGGCAGCAGATAATTGCGTGCATACCCGTTGGACACATCAACGATGTCTCCCTTGCCGCCGAGATCGGCGACTTCTGTGAGCAGTATGACGTTCATTAGCTCTTCACCGAGATGTACGGCAGTAGCGCCATTTCACGGGCGTTCTTGATGGCGATCGCCAGTGCACGCTGATGCTTGGGACAAAGACCAGTCACCCGACGGGCACGGATCTTGCCACGGTCGGACATGAACTTGCGGAGCACCGCAACTTCCTTGTAGTCGACGAACACTGCCTTGTCCTTGCAGAACTGACAGACCTTGGGCCGGCGACGGGCGTCGGCCGCTGAGGGGCGACGGCGCTTCTTACGTGTATTCGGGGGCATTTGTTTCTCCTGAGGAAGTAACGGTGGCTGATGCGATTCGCCAGTTCTGGCTCGCTGTCTTACTTAAGGGTGCACCCGATGCTACCGGGGCAACCCATCACGGCTGCTTTCACATCAGTCACCTAAAACGGGGCTTCGTCCGGGCCATAGTCGTCACGGGCAACTGGGGCGGGGGGCACGTTGCCACCGGCGCCACCGGCGTTCTGGCCGCCGGCCCAATCGCCACCACCGGTGCGCGGGGTGCGGGTGACCGATGCGGTCGCCCAACGTACGGACGGACCTATGTCATCGATGCGAAGCTCAATGACCGAGCGCTTGTCGCCCTCTTGGGTCTCCCATGACCGCTGCTCGAGGCTGCCGGTGATAATGACGCGCATGCCCTTTTGCAGGGACTCTGCGACATTTTCTGCCATGTCACGCCAGCAAGTGCCGCGGAAGAAGCTGGTCTCTTCCTGCCACTCATTGTTGGTTTGGTAACGACGATTGACGGCAAGGGCGATCTTGGCCATGGCAACACCAGATGGGGTGAAGCGAAGCTCGGGATCTTCGACAAGGTTGCCGACGAGGGTCACACTGTTATCTCTCATTAAGTATCTCTCTTCTCTCTGCCCACTACCTCAGTGTGCAGTGCGAGGGTGACAAGTTTCAGTTCTTGCCGCCGGCCAATGTGATCTTGTGCCGGATCACGGCGTCGTGCAGACCGAGAGCCCGGTCGAGTGTCTCAACTAGCTCGACTCCTGACTCAAACTGGAGCACCGAGTAGAAACCCTCGTGAAGATGGTCGATCTCGTAGGCAAAGCGACGCTTCCCCCAGAAATCTGAGTCTGAAAGGGTTCCCGCCGTTCCGATAACACCTTCGACCTCACCAACGAGAGTACGTACGTCGGGTTCGGTCAACTCGGGTCGATGAATCATCATCAGTTCATAAGAACGCAATATCTCACCTCCTGTGGACAATCGCTCTGCGAAAGGCCCCCGGACTCTCCGGGAGCAGGGGTTGGGAGTCAACAGACTCCGCTGCGGTGAGCGAGTGTAACTGGGGTGGCGTCGCAAAGCCAGACCGGGAAAACCAAGGGTGGCCCCCCGGAGCGGAAAACCGCACCGGAGAGCCTAGGAGGACCTCGGGAGACCGTTGTGTGGATGCCTCATTCCCCCGTGAAGCGGTGGTCTCTGCTCTACATGAGCCGGGTCATCGTCTCTTGATACAAGTATTCCGGAAACTCAGCTCGGTGTCACCAGCTCGAGGGGGTCTTCGCTGACACCGTCACCGACCCGGGCCACTCGATACGCCTGCGCATCACCGTCAACCGAAACGGCCGCATGGAGGTCTGTTCCGACAAAATGGACCGCGGTGCCGTCCTCGCAGGCATAGCCCGCCGGTAGCCGACCGCTACCAACCTTGTTCATGTAGTTGGGTCGTCGTTCTGGTTCCGACGAATAGTGCGGGCAAAAACTGCCTGACAGGAAACCAAGACCATCGCTGAGCGCATCAGCTTTCCCGAGCAGAAAGGAATCGGTGGTGCTGGCTTCGAACCAACAGTTGGCGCCGGCGCTAAGACCGCTCATCACGACGCCCGCATACCAGGCGTCTTGGAGTGCTTCAGCGACGCCATGCAGCCTCCACACCGCAAGCAGGTTGGCCGTACTGCCGCCGCCGACATAGACCATGTCCATCCCGAGTAGGTATGAAGGAATGTCCTGCACGTCACGAGAGAAGAGGTTCAAGACATGCGGCTCGCATCCGTAACTGCCATAGGCCTTGTAGAACTCCAGGGTGTACCCGGCGTCGTCACCGCTTGCGGTTGGGATGAAACACACCTTGGGACGTTCAGCATCGACCAGCGAAAGCGCATATCTATCGAGCATTGAGTTGCCTGAGCTGAAACCCCCGCCACCCATCGCCACGATATGTCTGTCCGTCATCGAGAGTCCTTTCCGACCCTGGGGGCGTCCGCAGCTGCAAAGGCAGCACCGTGACCAGGCACGATCATCGTTGCGACCGCAAGCACCCGATCCCGGTTCGGCTGCAGCAACCCTGGATCTGCAGCCAGTGGATCGGAAGGCAGCGAACCGTTCCACCACAGGTGCGTGAACGCATACACGCCATCGGAGGTCGTGACCAGCGTTGTGATGTCTTGCGGCGTGTGCGCCGGTGTCTCCATCAATCTGATGTTTTCCGACAGAGCGAAGCCCTCAGCCGGGCGCGAGCTCCAGGTGTCGTTCTCATAGATCGCCCAATGATCGTGCACTCTGACGTGGGGGAAGAGCGCGATATTGACGGTGTGATCGGGGTGGTGGTGAGACAGAACCACATCGGTTACGTCATCGACCGAAACGCCTAGCGCAGCCAGTGGATCGAGGATGGCCGCTCGATCCGGCACCATCCCAGGGTCGACGATGGCAACGACATCACCATCACGGACCAGGCTCACAGTGCCGGCGACGCGGTCCCCGACATAGCCCTCAAACAAGATGTCAACAGTCGCCAATACATTCTCCTCTATGGCTGGTCTCCGAGCACTAAGACCATCGGGTCCGGGTGCATGTCACCAGCAGGCATTTCCAGCGCAAACCGGTAGCTGCCACTGGGACGATAGGTGGGGCAGTCGGCGGTGGTGCACGGTTCCATCGCAAAGCCATCGACAAACCGGCCACTCGCATCGAAAAAAGCAATGTCGAGCGGGATCAGTGTGTTCTTCATCCAGAAACCACGCGACGTGTCTTCCTCGAATACAAAGACCATGCCATTCAGCTGGCCAAGATCCGTGATGTGCATCAGACCCTGTTGGCGCTGTTCGCTGGTGGAGGCGACGGCAATGAAGAGGTATTTCTCATCTAACCAGGCGCCAGTGAACGAGAAGTCCTCCAAAGGCTCGGGGACACCGAGGGGGGTCACGGCATTGGGCGGCAGCGTGGTGGACTCTTGCGGCACGACCACGTTGCTACCTGGTTCGGCCGAGGATGTCGTGGTGGCCTCGACCTCGCCCGCGACTTCGTCCAAGGCTGCCGCAGTTGTCTTCACCGAGCTCGAGTCGGCGCAGCCTGCCACCACAATGGCCAAGGCAGCGAACAGCAGTAGCAGTCGTCTCATCGGGCGCAGTATGTCATGGTCGCCGGACAACGGCCCAGCGACCATGCTCCGTCTATGACCGAGAGATGGTGCCTTCCCAGGTACCGACCTTGTCGCCCTTCATTGCTTCTTCGTCGAACCAGAAGCTGGTGACAGCCTTGGTTTCGGTATAGAACATGACGCCATCACGGCCCATCACATGCAGGTCACCAAAGAAGCTGTTCTTGTGGCCACTGAACGGGAAGACCGAGATCGGTACCGGGATACCGACGTTGACCCCAACCATGCCTGCGTCAATGCGACGGGCGAACTCACGGGCGTAGTGGCCGCTCTGGGTGAAGATCGACGCGCCGTTGGCGAACTCGCTGGAGTTGATCAACTCAACCCCCTCGTCGAAGTTGGCGACTCTCTTGACATACAGCACCGGGCCGAACACCTCTTGGTCGCCGCACGACATGCCAGGGGTCACATGGTCAAAAACGGTTGGGCCCATGTAGAAGCCGTCCTCATATCCTTCGACCGTAACGCCGCGACCATCGAGCACCGGGACGGCACCCTCTTCAATTGACTTCTCGATCCATTCGTTAACGAACGCAAAGTGCTCGGCATTGACCAAAGGGCCCATGTCGGTGGTCTCTTCGTAGGCGGGACCGATCGTTCTTTCCTGAGCCAGCTCGGTGATGGTGGCGACAAGTTCGTCGGCGACGGACTCCTCGACGGCAATGACCGGCAATGCCATGCAGCGCTCACCAGCACATCCGAACGCCGAATTGATGATGCGCTGGGCAGTGGCCCGGATCGGGGCATCGTGCATCACGAGGGCGTGGTTCTTTGCCTCGGTGAGTGCCTGCACCCGCTTGCCGTTTGCGGCCGCCGTTGCGTAGATGTGTCGACCAACCACAGTGGAGCCGACAAAACTGACACCCTGCACCTTGGGGTGCTCTAACAAGCGCTCGGCTTCGTGACGGGAACATGTGACCAGGTTGAAGACACCGGGTGGCAGTCCCGCTTCTTCGAGCAGCTCAGCCATGCGCATCGCGGTCTGCGGAACATACGAGGCAGCCTTGAGGACAAAGGTGTTCCCGGTGACTACGGCCAGCGGCATCATCCAGCCCATCGGAATCATGGCGGGGAAGTTCCACGGCACGATTCCGGCAAACACACCCATCGGCTCGCGGAAGGTCACCGTGTCGTAGCCGGTAGCCACGTTCATGAGCGAGTCGCCCATCATCGTTACCGGAGCGGCACAGGCCAGCTCGACCACTTCAATGGCCTTGAGAACATCACCACGCGCTTCGGTGTAGCTCTTGCCCATCTCGGTGGCGAGGAGCATGGCGATGTCCTGGAGGTTCTCCTCCATCAGCCCCTTGAGATGGAACATGACCTGGACACGCTTTGTAATTGGTGTATCCCGCCAGCCGGGGAACGCCGCGGCAGCCGCTTCAACAGCCGCATCGACCTCGTCTGCGGTACAGCGCGGCGCTTCGGCCATGACTTCACCGGTGCTGCTGTTGGTGATCTCGTAGTAAACACCACTCGTGGTGTCCTTCCACTCTCCACCGACCAAGTACTTGAGACGCTTTGTCATAACCGCACTCCTATGGCTGAACTGAATTGCTGGCGGGCGCACCGCTTGGTGGCCCGGTCGTTGAACGGACTACAAGATTTGGAGGCACCACTACGTGGCGGGCGCTCTCCCGCCCGTCGTCGAGCCTCTCCAGAACGAGATGAACGGCTTCGCGACCAAGGTCGGCCCGGGGCTGGCCCACAGTGGTCAGCCCGATCCTGGGCAACCTGGCTAAAGCCAGATCGTCGTAGCCCACCAAAGAAATGTCCCCTGGAATACCAAGACCGGCAGCGTCAATAGCCTCCATAGCCCCCAGCGCGGCGAAGTCATTCGGTGCAAACACCGCTGTCGGCATGTCCCCGCTCGCCAGAATCTCATTCATGGCCGCCGCACCGCCACTCTCGGTGAATGTGCCCTTGACCAGCCGAATGTGTTCGTCCAATCCGTGACGTCGCATGGCCTTTTCGTAGCCGCTGCGACGGCGTGGCGACCCTGCCGCAGTCCCCGCGTGGATATGTGCGATCCTGCGGTGACCCTGCCCAACCAGATAGTCGACTGCTTCCTGGGCTCCAGCAGAGTCGTCGACACCGACAGAGTCCACAATCTTGGACTGGGTGTGGCGCCCGAGCAATGTCACTGGAAGGGCCGCGGCAACCTTCTCGATCTTGACCACCTTCATCATCGACCCGAGCATGATGAGACCGTCGACTCGCAGTTCCAACATCGTGTCGATGGCCCCGCGTTCGCGTTTGGGGTCAAGAAACCCAGACGACAGCATTGCCCGATAGCCATGGCGAAACGCCGCTTCCTCGATGCCGTCGGCGACGTCAGCAAAGAAGGGGTTATGCAGGTCGGACAGGACCACACCGATCACGTTGGTCCGGCGTTGCACCAAGCTGCGCGCTACCGCGTTCGGCCGATAGCCGAGCTCCTCGGCCGCAGCCAGAACCGCGGCGCGACTGGCTTCGCTGACACGATCGGGTTGGCGCATAACGAGCGAAACCAGGGATTTGGAGACGCCGGCACGGTCGGCAACGTCAAGAATTGTTGGCTGTTTCAAGAGTTTCTCCCTAAGTCCATGCATCTTAGCAATGATCTATTGGAACGTTCCACATGATTCTGTAGGCTGCGGGATACACACAAGCGGAGCGCCATGGGCGACCTGGACCGAAACATACGATTTGGCGTCCTCGGGACGGGCCTGATCGCCACAAGCCATGTCATCCCTGCTCTGCAAGGCGCCGAACGGTGCGAGCTCGTGGCCATCGCCTCTCGCTCTGAGGGAAATGCATCCGATGTCGCTCGTGAGTTTTCCATCCCGAAGGCTTACGGGTCGTACGACCAGCTACTGGCTGATCCCGAGGTGGATGCCGTATATCTGCCGCTCCCCAATCACCTGCATGTTCCCTGGACAAAGCGCGTCGCGGATGCCGGCAAACACGTTCTCTGTGAGAAACCAATCGCACTCACCAGCGCCGAGACAGAGGGCCTTGCGGCCTACTGCGCCGATCGTGGGGTCCTCGCCATGGAGGCGTTTATGTATCGGTTCCATCCAGCGTGGAACGCAGTGCGGGGGCTGATTGCCGATGGTGCCATCGGCCGCATCAGCGATGTCGCGATCTGGTTCTCTTTCCGCTCGACCCGACCTACCGACTATCGCCATGACTTCACATCGGGAGGCGGTGCCCTCTACGACGTCGGCTGTTATGCGGTGGACGTCAGCCGGTCACTGCTGGGCAACAACCCGAAGCGGGTCTTGGGGGCGGCGCGGGTCGATGAGGAGACGGGCATCGACACGACATTCAGCGGCATCCTCGACTACGGCGATGCCTTTGCCACATTCACGTGCTCCATGGAGCAGGAGCCTCGGCACAGCGTCATCATTCACGGAACCAAAGGCTGGATCTCGATCGCCGACCCGTTCAATTGCCCGCCCGACGTCGCCACCCAGATCAGCATCGGCACTGGTGGCGACCACCACCCCTATGCCTCGGGCATCGAAACTCTGACCATTCCGCCCGCCAACCAATACGGGATGCAAGCCACGGCTCTGGCGGACGCGATCCTGGTCGGGGCACCATCACCGTTTCCCCTCGAGGATTCCATCGCCAACATGAGGTTGATAGAGAGACTGTTTGCGGCGGCTGGCATCGAACCACCCAATCCAAAGAGTGACGTCTGATGGCCGACCAGTTGCGCGTAGGTGTCGTGGGAACCGGCGGCATGGGAGCCCGCCACGCCCGCAACGTCGATCATCAGGTGGGAGGTGCTCGACTCACCGCAGTCATGGACATCGATGCGGATCGGGCCGCCGCTGTTGCCGAGCCGGCAGGGGCACAAGTGTTTACCGATGGATTCGAACTGATCTCATCCGACACTGTTGATGCAGTTATCCTCGCCAGCCCCGACCCCACCCATGCCGCCCTCGCCTCAGCCTGTCTCGAGCACGGCAAACATGCCCTTGTCGAAAAGCCGCTCGCCACCGATCTTGCCGGAGCGGCAGCTGTAGTCGATGGCGAAGCCAGCCTGGGGCGGCGATTGCTACAGGTTGGCCTGATGCGACACTACGACCCACAGCATGTCGCAGTGCGTGATGCATTGCAGCGTGGCGACGTCGGACGGCCATTGATGTTCCGCGGTTGGCATCGCAATCCACCAGAAGCGCGACCCCCGACTTCAGAAGAGGTGCTGGTCAACTCGGCCGTTCACGACATCTACTCGGCCAGATGGCTACTCAATGACGAGATCTCTGAGGTATTCGTCAGGGGGACGACCATTCACCCCGATCGCACCGATCAGCTTGATCTGCAGCTGGTGACAATGGTGATGGCGGGAGGGGCAATCGCTTCGGTAGAAGTGAACAAGGACTCGGGCTTCGGCTACGAGGTCGGTGTCGAGATCAGCGGATCGCACGGCATAGTGACAACTGCCCCCCATCACACCCCTGTCATCAGACAAGATGGTGCCATGTCGCAATCGGTCGAACCCGATTGGTTGGCGCGGTTCGCCGAGGCTTACATCATCGAGGTGCGGGCGTGGGTGGCAAGTGTCATCAACGATCGACCGGAGGGCCCCACCGCGTGGGATGGCTACCTAACCCTTGGGGCGACGCTGGCGGGAGCCAAGTCGGTCACCACCGGTGCCCCCGTAACTGTGGACACCCCGGAACGGCCGGCGCTCTACAGCTACCGGGACATGTAATCGCTGCGCAAGGACCGGTGCATCACTTTGGCGGATGCGGTCCGCGGTAGCGAC
>RCND010001364.1_pt1 | contig 13763 bp, 14 predicted proteins | sample 2041351 | NCBI WGS metagenome assembly RCND01 (sample SAMN09708230, study PRJNA481090) | Marine sediment metagenome, whole genome shotgun sequencing project. | biome: marine sediment; feature: ocean; material: sediment; isolation source: Sewage treatment plant 12B marine sediment (STP12B) ...
TGAATTAAACTGGCTGCGGCGAGCATGGCCGGCCTGACCCCCAGCATCTCATAGATCAGGCCTGGCCCTCCTTCACCCTTATTAAAACGGATACCGATAGCAATGTAGCCCAGTGAAACAGAGACTGCCACCGCGATGACAAACAACATCGTCGGCACAATCAGCGAATAACCGACAGTTCCAAGGGCACTCTCGATGGCATAGAAAGGACTGGTCGCAGGATCGGAGACTATCAACCCGATATAGGCAAATATAGCGATAAGCAGTGAAAAGCGACTGGCTCTCCCTGCCTTACTGAGCGAAACGGTTTTCGGCTCCTGATCTTTACATTCCTTGGAGTTCATCGATTTTTATTCATCGATGGATTCGTCTGAAACATGGTGGACAGTCACCACCGGACAGGGCGCATTAGCGATCATCGTTCTGTAGTTTGAACCAAAGATAATTTCGCCGATGGACGAGCGTACCTTGAAACCTATAACCATCTCATCGATATCGTGCTCCACGGCGAAACGAACCAGGTCGACCCCTGGATCACTTTGCCGGACAACGAGATGTACTTCGTAGGGGATACCTTCCTTGTCAAGCTTGGCCTTCAGCTTGTCCAGGCGTGCTTTAGCTTCCACGTTGGCAACTCTTCCATCTCTATCAAGAGAATGCCCTACAATCGAGCTGACGACGTACAGCATGGCACCAAACATTTTGGTATGTTTGATGGCGACATCGGTCACCCCTGCGGAGGTGAAATAGAGGTTGTAGCCAAGCATTATTCTGGGTTGCCTGTCTGTCATATTGCCCCTCCCTATGATGAGAAATCGCTTCCTTCACTAACCCTGAAAACAATCTTCCTATACTATCTCTTTCACCCAACCCGAACAACCCTTTTCGGTTATTCCTCAGATCAGGCGGTTCTCTTAGAGGTTAATATTCCCTCCGAGCAATTCAATCAACTCTTTAGTGCTTTGCTCACTGGCGGGAAGCAGAGGCGGACGAACGTTACGCCAGCGTGCATCCCCCCGTATCTTGGCAAGCATACCTTTCATTGCCGGAATTGGCGCATATCCCTCCACATTCTTGCGAAAAGTCACCATCTCATTATTGACATTGTCAAGGTTATCTTCCTTTGCACCGGTCATAACATCGTATACAAGCCGAATCCCTGCCGGATTAACATTACAGGTGGCTGAAATACACCCCATGCCGCCATTCTCCATACCCTGCCGCAGAAATTTTTCTGAACCAGGGAAAACTGCGATGTCAGGCGCGGCGGCAATAACTTTTTGGGTATTCTCAAAATCCCCCGAACTGTCCTTATATGCCACTACTGTGTCAGGAAAGTTCCGAGCGAGACGACCGGTCAGTTCCGGTGTAAATCCTATCCCCGCAAAAGGAGGAATATGATACAGACAGATCTTCAAATCATTACTGTTCACGGTTTCAATCAGCCGGACAAAATAGGCATATAAACCATCGTCACTGGCGTTTTTATAAAAGAATGGCGGCAGGGTCATCACTGCGGCACATCCACGCTCAACAGCATGACAACAAAGAGTGACCGTCTCTTCCAGATTAGAAAGTCCAGTCCCGGGCATCAGAACCGCTGGATCGATACCTCCATCAATGAGCTGATCTACCGCTGAAAGTCGTTCTGCAACAGACATGCTGAGAGCTTCGCCTGTAGTACCAAAAGGGGAAACATAATGTATTCCCTGCTCAAGCAACCATACCGCATGACTGATATAAAGGTCGGGAGCAAAACTCAGATCGTCATTAAATGGTGTCAGAATAGGTGTAGTTACACCTGTCATTTTGTTTTGATTCATAGTTAACCTGGTCCTTTTTCTAGGAGGCTGTCCGAGAATGCATCTGCGGAGTCTCGTAAACTCGCTTACCTGTCCCCAACTCTTCGTTATTTTAATAAAAATAATGCTCGCAGGTAAGCGTAGACTCCGATATCAACTATATGGCTGCGCTTATTTTTTCGAAAAACCTCGATTTGAGAAAAGATGCTTATTCTCGGACAGCCTCCTAGATTATATTATTGATGCATCGTAAAAAAATATTCTCATTCTATTTACTTTTCTCTTCCATAATATCAAGAACTTCCTCAAGGGACTCCGGAATATCACCGCCAAAATGCTCTGCAAGATTCATCTGGCTGCACCATTTCAGTTTTTCCCTGGTTGCTGTGGACATAACTGACGGGAGGCCCATTTCTGCATAAGTTTCTATAACTTCTTCCATTTCATGGGACATCCTTTCAGCATTGACAACACCTTTGACCATCTGCATCCGGACAGTCTCAAGGAAGGACTTTTTTTCCATCGTTTTCGTTATCGAATCGAGAACCACAGAATCAACATTGTAACGATGTGTTCCATTCAGCATTTCCATCAGCAGGGCGAGAAACCCCTTCATAAAGACACTGCGAAACATTTTAATTGCCGATGCCTGACCGGGTGAGTCACCTACACAGGTGATATCCATTCCATAAGGATCCATTGCTGCCTTGAATCGCTCGGCACCACTACCAGAGGCAAGAGAGGGAACGCGATGTAAAAAGGCCGGAATACCACCTAACATAGCGACATCCACAAAATCAGCACCGCTTTTTTGAATAACAGCCCCCACCGTTTCCATGGTTTTGGGAGATGCTGTATTCACATCGACGAAGAGGTGGCGTTTTTCAAGAAATGGTCCAGCCTGCTCCGCCACCGGCAAAGCAACAGCACCGGTTACGCAGGAAATAACAATATCGACTTCCTCTACCAGTGCCTCAATACTTTGCTTGAAAAGAGCACCTGTTTCTGCTGCATGCCGGAGTATTACTTCACTGTTTGGCAGAGTTTCCCAAAGCGCATCAAAATAATATACCCCGGCCAACCCCTCCTGGCCCAGCCCTTTGGCAAGACCATATGCTGCTCCGCCAAAGCCAATAAACCCGATTTTCATCTACAACTCCTTTTACTCATCCTTTTTCGACTGACCGGTCTCATCTTTAATAATATCCGAACATCTGATATGGTTGAAGATGCCGCAGTAGCAAAATTCTGCCAGCTCTTTAGCCCCTTCATCAGAAGTCAACTTCCCTTTTTCAACTCGTTTCATCACCTTATCCACAAATTTAGGAGGAATCATATGGTGACCGCACATGGTCGTGATCGACAAGGTAGTTTCACTGGGCAGATTATCTTTTTTACCCCAGACCCCCAAAGAGTAATTTATCGAATGTGGTGTTACACCAGCTTCTTTACAGGCCGGTATAACTTCAGATAAAACACCAGTGATAATTACCGACATTCCGAGATCTTTTTCTTTGACGCGTTTTAAAAATTCCACCACCTGAGTTTTTTTGGTGAATATCCCTCGAATACGAGATTTGTCAGACAAATTGTCTTTGATTTCTTCGATCGGATATTTGAGTTTGGGGCCGGTCTTCACGTCCCCCCAGTTCTCAGAACCAACTTCCTCCGCAATTTTTATAAACTCAAGCGCTTTGGGCTTTATATCAACATCATTTACACCCTTTGTCTGGTACATAAACCAGACAAAATCTTTTTTCTGGGAATCAATATCTCCCGATCGGTGCAGTGAATGTGTCATTATTGAGTCTCCTCTATATTAGTCCTGCTCTTAAAATTCTGGCACTCAGCTCAATTCTTCTTCCCATCAGCTGTCAGTCGTCAGCTTTTAGCTTTTAGTCTTTGGTCTTTAACTTTTAACTTTTAACTTTTAACTACTATACCTATTTCCCTGTCTTCCGGGTTAATCTGTCGATAGTGGTTTTCCCAGACCGACATTAACTTTCCCCCGGTGAGGCTGAGGAATTCCCAGCTGATCTAGAAATCCCAATGCGTTACATTCCCCATTTTCATCTACTCGGCTGATCAACCCAAGGGAGAAGACTGTATCAATCTCTTTCTCAACTCTCTGAAGTGCCTCGAGTACACTCTTTGTCTTGTCTTCTTCACACTTACCTTCGATGATCACTGAAAGCAGGCGATAATCCAGACATTCTTCAACAAGCTTTCCCTTTCGGTAATCGGGCATCAGTGCGGCCAGGGGCGATTCTTCCTGGGGTGCAAGCTGAAACCCGGCTTCTGCCATTGCCATAGCAACTTTTTCCGCATCGCGGAGATAAACACCCATACCGGGCCGTCCCATATCGACTGAAAAACCGACCTGACCTTTTTTTACCCGTCCGGAAACATCGTTGGTTTTGACCTCCTCGGTTCCTCTACCGGTAACACCGGTGACCCCGTGATTTTCCACCGGATCGCTGATCACATGTTGAAATTGTTTATAAAAACCGACCAGATCTTCTGCCACTATGGCACCTTCCGGGCAGACCTTCATCCTTAAACAGACATAACATTCTGTACATAAGTCATGATCAATATAACATTTCCTGTCTGCAAATATAATTGCATCCGTGGTGCAATATGTCTGGCAGGTTCGACAGCCGGTACATATTTCCTTATCAATTACAGGCATTGCTTTTACCTTTTAAAAAAATTTTAACGACTATGCAGCTGAACCAGATCGTGCCCCAGCCGCTATCCCACTTTAAACATCAATCATTACCAGCGTGATACCGTATATAAAGACGATAAATCTTCAAGCATCTCCTGAGAACGATGAGGGTTGTAAATCCCACAGGCACAAGGGTTGGCGAGAGTCAGACTTCCCTCCCAGGTGTCAGTCTTCCCCGTTTTGACTTTGCGGATAACATCCTTTACGAGCTTCGGTGATATCATTGCATGGCCGCACATGGTTGTGAACTGACGTATATCTGCCGGCGGTAATTTTTCAGTACCCCCGTGAATCCCGAGTGATAAGTTAATGGTATGGGGATTGATCCCCACCTCGGCTGCAATATCACGCACCCTGTCTATCAGACCGCTGACCACGATCGAAATACCCTGATCAGCCTCCTTGAAACTTTTAAGCAGGTCACGGATCTTATCCCGGCTGTTAAATACCGTGAAAACTCTGCACCCCTCTGCAATGGAGTCCAGCACCGCTTCGGGCTTTACACCGGTGTAGAGATTTTTTCTCAGGGTAGAGGCAATCATATTGGCAGGTCCGACTTTATATACAATCTCTACCAGGCGGCGAACTTTAGGTGCGCAGCCCTTATAATTGTATCCTCGCGCCGGATAAATAAAAACTACATAATCTTTCTCCAGCGATTCTATCTTCCCTTCTCGATGTAAGCTGTGTGTCATAACTTTATCCTATTCAGTAACCCGGCCGAGGCCCAAATTTATTTTCGCATTGGGCCGCCACATAAACCCTTCTGATTTAATGACATCGAGAATATCCTGCGGTATTGACAACCCCTCATCAAGCATCGTCACCACATCCAAGGTAAAGACACTGTCAAGCTGTGGTATCACCTTCTTTATTGTCTGTAAAATTCCCGGCAGCCTTTCTTTTTCAAACTGCATTTCTATAATGGCGCTTAACACCTTCTCATCGAGCAGCTCTGGTTTTAAATCACCTGTTTCGGGATTTAAAATCATCGAATGAATCGGGTTATTCGGTTCAATTTCATATTCTCCGCTTTGGGCAAGTGCGCGGGTAATCTTCTGAATATCCCTGAGACCCATCCCCAGAGTGGGACGACCAATCTCAATTGCAACCCCGACACTTCCCGGAGGACAACGCAGTGTCACGTCATTGGTCTTGGACTCCTCTGTGCCTCTCCCCTGAATCCCGGTTACTGCATGGGTAGATGTGGGATCGCTGAAATACTTTCGTAATGCACGCGGGTACTCATACACGCTCGGCGGCTCAAAGATAGCATCGACCGGACAGATTCCGCTCCGCAGGCAGGTCCCGCATTCATAACAGGCCTCCTGATCAATCTCGCTCTTGTGATCCTCATAGAAAATCGCTCCTGCCGGGCAATACGGCTGACAACGCCCGCACCCGACACAAACCTCTTTATATACAATCATCTGTTAAACTCCTTGAGGCTGCAATACGGAAGCCCTCCGGTTATATCTGGCACAACTCGAAGAACCTTTGAAAAAAGTATTTATCCTCGGCTTCAACAGTTCATCAAAACCGGTTTCAACATTTTCACCAATATTCATCATTCCGTGCAATCTTCCACCATTAGAGATATTTCCGATCAACGCACCACCGACAATTTTCCCATCCCGGTGAAAAAGTTCTCGATAGATCCTGTCTTTGGGCTTTGAATAGATACTCGCCTGCGCTCCGGGTACCGAAACTCCCAAAACTACAAGGGAGAGACCGTTCAGGTTCATACAGTTAACACGGGACAGGCAGTCCAGCGGTTTTGGTGACGACGAATACATATTTTGCGCTGCCAGTTTTCCTTGAACGACAGCCTGGGGCCATGTCCAGGGAGTAAAGAGACCATCTTTGACAATGGTCACTGCGTCACCGGCAGCAAAAATATTTTTGTCCCGGGTCTGCAAACCAGATGTTACTTCGAGACGACCCTCATTTAGCAGGTCTGAATCTCTTAAAAGATTAAGTTCAGGCAGCGAACCAGCGGCAACAAATAATGTCTGGCAGGGCAGCCACTTCCCACTTACCTGAACCGCTCCTATATTTCCTTCAGAAACCTGAACGTCCTCCACCGTACTGCCAAGGAGCAGACGGATTTTTTTCTGCTGGAGATGGGCCTCAATCAGCCGTGACGCATCAGCGGACAAGGCCTGGGGCAACAGCTGATTCTCTTTTTCAATGAGGCTGACCGAAAAATTGTGCCCGGCCAGATGGGCCGCCGTTTTGACTCCAACCAGCCCTCCACCGACCACTACGACCTCCGGATGTTTTGGCAGCCAGTCACGTGCCTCTCTTGCCACGGTCAGGCTTCTCACCGGAAAGATGCCATTGCAGTCACGGGGGGCACAAACCCCCGGCACAATCGGCTGTCCCCCGGAAGCAATGAGCAATCGCCGGTAATATACCTTTTCGCGATTGTCCAGGAAAAGGCACCTGTTCCTGGGATCAACAGACTCGACCGTTACACCTGAAATCACTTTCAACTGGGGATCGTCCTGCAGTCCCCAGAAAAAAAGTTTTTTTTCGGTCATGGTCTGGTTCATAAACTGGGGCAGCAGCGTACGATAATAACCAATCTCCTTTTCCGTATCTACGAGCGTAATGGTTTTATCCGGCCACAGCCGACGAAACATCAACGCGGCCTGCATGCCGGCAACTCCGCCACCGATAATTACGCAATCCACTATGTAACTCCCTTAATTGATGGAGACGTAAACCATTCTAAAATCTCTTTAGTCTGCGGTACATGGTCATAGTGGTTTAATTCTCCACCATTTGACTGTACCATCTCGGCCATTGTATCTTTTACCACCTGACTTCCCTGAACCGGTATCGGTGCTGCCACACTGACAGGGCATCCAAGATATGCAAGCCCCAAGGCCATAGCAAGCTCACTGGGATTTTGAAGGCCGGTAAAGCAGATTCCTTGAAGACGACCCAGTTGATCTTTTCCTGCCAACTCTTTTACCGCCAGCAACGGTCCCTGACGGTTTTCAAGGATCAGTGCCTCTGTTTTTTCTTGATCTGCAGTCGACCCGTTTTTGATCATCCACAGTGCAGCATCTCCCCATCCTGTAACCTGCAAACCCTTATCTTGAAGTTTATTTGCCAGTTCAACAGGAAGCTGACCCAGGGACATCTGCAGACTGTCAGTTCCACCGATAAGTGCAATTTTCTGTTTGGAATTTTCTCCAAACATCCGCGCCGCATTCTTATTTGACATTACAACTCCGACCTCTTCTGCCGGTGGAGCGTCAGCAAACAGGCTCATCTGTGACACTGTTGAAGACATTTGACGGGCGCGTTGAACAACATCTGACGGCTCAGCAATATCAGCAGCAACAGCAACCGGGATCTTCATTTCTCTGCAAAGGTCAATAAGACCCGGATCTGTTCCCGGCCCTGCAACCAGCAGATGAATTGCACCACTGCTCACCAGCAGTTCAGACTCACCGGACGTACAAGCTATTGGCATAAATCGATCTTTCAGGCAGATCCATTCACCTAAAGAGACGAGCGCAACAGATGCGCCAGCCCCCTGTCTGGAGTCTTCCTCCAGTTGCTGGGCAAGCTCAACAGACGGTTGACCGCTGAAACCGATACAGACCGGATGCTCATCTACAGTGGTGTAGCCGACATCACATTTTTTAGTATCGGCAGATATCTGTTTATTCTCCTGCTCTAAAAATCCCAAAGTCAAAAGACTCAAACGAAACGACTGCCCAAGTAGTTCCTGGCAGGTAGATGACGACCGACCGAGCATAGATGCGCCTTTACATATATCGCCGACAGTAATATCCGGCTGCCCATTTTCAGTCAATATCGACGATACCAGTGTACCAAGGGTATCAGAAAACCGTACCTCGGAGACACCATCAGATACCGGCGCTGTACCCATTGCATCCATAGCCCCCTGCAGACAGAGTCGAAGCAGGGTTCCAGCTACCATTTCATCCCGTCCAAGGCCACAGACACCTTTCTGAGCACCACGGCCAAAAGGATCTATACGGCAAGGCCCCTGCATGCAGCCAAACGGACAGCTCAACCCCAGCCTCAAAAACCCATCCTGCGGCTGAAGTTTTTCGTACCGTTCCCAGGGCAGCTCTATCCCACGCTGCGCTGCGGAACGAAGCAGCTCCTGGCTGATCGGATCAACCGTTTTCAAATGAATTGTTTCCATATAAATTAACTCCTGATTCCTTGAAATTCAGTTTCCAGGTTCTTGTATTAAATCCAGTAATAGCACGCCGCCAATGCCTTTATCTGCCTGAAGGCCCACCGCCGTATCGATCCTTTTCCGACGGGTGAACCGTTCATATTGATCGCTGTCAACCAGCTCCAATGCTTTTGTTGGACAAACATCCACACAAACCGGGACTTCCATATAGAGACAGCGGTCGCACTTTAGAGCGATCTTCCGTTCAGGCCAGGGATAGATAACACCATATGGACAAAACAGCGTGCAGGTCCAGCAGCCAATGCAATTGTTTTCAAGAATAACAACGGTACCTGATTCAGGGTCCCGTGTCAGTGCACCAGTGAGACAGGAATCGAGGCAGGGCGCCTGAACACATTGACGACACTGAAGGGCAACCGGTACCTCATTGCTGCCCTCAACTCGTACTCTTGCCTGGGGAAGAGGTGTTTCCTGTACCGCCTGCAGCAGCGATTTAGAATTGCTGCCTCTTTCCGTTGCACAATAGAGTTCACAGGTTTTACACCCTGTACAGCGATCAAGATGAACCGCGATAGCTTTCACACACAACTCCTCTGTAATGATAGTAAATTCAGCACCCACAAAATAACTTTAGGTACTGAACAGTTTTAAAACTTCAGTTTATTCAGGCTAACTTGCGTTGGCTTTCTTACCGCGATTTTCCAGCCACGATGTGATCATCGGAGCACATAAACCCAGGATTGTCAGAACAATAAAGAGCAGTGACCACGGTCGTGTAAAAAACACGAAGACGTTGTTATCAAACACGATCAATGATCGCCGCAAAGATATTTCAATCAATTCACCGAGAACAAGACCAAGCACGATTGGTGCTGCGGCAAAACCGTAGGATTTCATCTTATAGCCGACAAGACCGCAAACCAGCATAATCCAGACATCTGCCATATTATTATGGAGGGCATAGGTGCCGACCAGACAGAGGACAAGGATGATCGGGCTTAACACATAGTTAGGAACCCGCAGAATCTGTGAAAATATTTTTGCACCGCCAAGGCCAAGACCGAGGAACATGAGATTGGCAAAAAACATGCCTATAAAAACAGCGTAAACCACATCAGCATTCTGGATAAACAGCAAAGGTCCAGGACGCATTCCGTGAATCAGCAGGGCCCCGAGAATAACTGCGGTAGTACCGCTGCCAGGTATTCCCAGTGCCATTGTAGGAATCATGGCGCCGCCTGTGGCGGCATTGTTGGCACATTCTGGAGCAGCAATGCCCTCCAAACATCCTGTACCAAATTTTTCAGGGGTCTTGGAAAATCGTTTAGCTTCGTTATAGCCAATAAAAGAGGCGACCGTGCCACCTTCCGCCGGCAGAATACCGATAAAGGTCCCGATCAATGACGAACGTATCAAACTTGTCTTAACTGATTTAATGTCTTTCCAGGTGGGAAGCATTCCAGAAATCTTTTTATCAATAACGACTTTTTTAATCCCACCTTCGGCCTGTCTGAAAATTTCCGTGGCTGCAAAAAGTCCGATCATTACTGGAATAAAGCTTATACCATCCATCAGATGCGTCAGGCCAAAGTCATAGCGGCTGAATCCGGATATTTCATCCATGCCGACACAGGCAATAAAAACACCAATAGTTCCGCCAAGCAAATTTTTTGCAACCGATTTCGAACCGAGACTGCTGATCATGCTCAGGCCGAAAATCGACAGGGCAAAATATTCGGGGGGGCCAAATTTGATAGCTACTTCAGCAAGCAGTGGCGCGAGAAGAATCAACACAACAACGCTGAACAGCCCTCCGATGGCGGAACTGATACAGGCCATCCCCAGTGCCCTGCCCGCCTGCCCCTTCTGGGCCATGGGATAGCCGTCGAAGGTGGTCGCCGCCGCCGCAGGTGTTCCCGGCGCATGGACAAGGATTGCTGCAATGGAGCCGCCGAAGGTAGCACCACAGTAGAGGCTTACCAGCATGGTGATCGCCGGAATCGGCATCATTCCATAAGTAAAAGGTATAAGCAGAGCTACCCCCATGGGAGCAGTCAAACCCGGCATTGCCCCGAGGATCATTCCGCCAAGAACACCGACAAAAACAGCCAGAAAATTCATTGGCTCCATGATAGTCATGAATCCGACTATAAGTTGGTCCATTACAATAGCTCCTTTACATCAAAATTCCGGCAGGCAACTGCACCAAAAGAACTTGATTGAAAATAAGATAGATAAGAAGAGGTGTCACTATCGAGGTGATAATAATAGGTCGCTTGCTCTGGACCCCCCATACCTTCATGATAGCCACAATAAATATGGCAATCGAAACCAACGTTCCCAAATATGCCGCGCCTAAACCAAAGCCAACAGCACAGATCATCGACCCGACAACCCTGTTAAATGCCGCTTTCTCCATCTTCTTTGCAACTTTATCAGGTCCCTTGCGGATACTTTGAACGATAATTACCAGGGTTAAAAACATGGCGACTATCAGTACCACTCGCGGAAAAAAAGATGCCTTCGTATGAGTGAGCATCACGCCCGAACTCTGAAACGTATAACTTATCCCGTACAGGACAATGAATATCACCATCATAACGATAGCCATACGCAGGTCTTTATTATTATTCACTGTTTAATCCTCAGTTTTCGTTGACAGGCTCTTGAAACAGGAGAATTCCTCTTACTCATTCGATCAAAACTCATCAAAAGACAAAGGACCCGGGTGTGAACCCGGGTCCTGACCGTGCAAGATACTGCTACTTCTTCATGTAACCCAACTCAGTCATGGCATCTTTCCAGACTGGCCATTTTGAATCTAAAAATTTATCCCAATCATCACCAATCAGGATACTTTCAGGTCCCATGGAATTGTCTTCCAGATAGCTCCGGTAGATCTTATGCTCCATGCTTTTCTTGAAAGCAGCTCTCAGCTTCTCAACTATAGCATCTGGGGTTCCTTTCTTAACAACAACTCCACGCCAGGTGGCCATCTCAACATCATATCCCAGCTCTTTGGCTGTCGGAGTATCGGGAAACCCTTTAAGACGTTCCTGTACCAGGAATACTGCCGGTTTCAGGTTACCTGCTTCATACTGACCAATAAATTCACTGGGATTCAACACACCCATATCAATGACTTTACCGAGAAGCGCTACGATAATTTCGCCGCCGCCTTTAAACGGTACAAATTCAAATTTAACCCCTGCCGCCTTGGCAAATTCGTGGGCAGCTACATGATCAATACTTGCCATATGGGCAACACCTACTTTGATTGCCCCGTCCTTTTCTTTTGCTTTTGCGATTACTGCCTGGATATCTTTATAGATACCGCCATCCTTGGTTGAGATAACAAGTCCCTGAGGATCATAACATCCCCTTACAATACCAATCACGTCTGTACGGGTCGCATTACAGTTCCCTCTGGCCATGGTGGCAAGATTTGAGTTGGTAAAAGAGTTGATTGTATACCCATCCGCAGGTTGCTCCATCAGATGGTTAAGCATACGTGCTCCAGAGCCACCGCTCATAGTTTGAATGACTATATTTGTTTTTAATATTCTTCGAAGACGAAGAGCCACTGTCCGTGAAAAAATATCTGTCCCTCCACCGGCAGATGAGTGAATATACCAGTTAATCTGCTTGCTCGGGTATTTGTCTTCAGCCACAACTGACGTTGCTGACTGCCAGAAGAATCCAATAGCCAGGGCCGCTACAACACCTAACTTTAACTTTTTCATACCTTCCTCCTTTACATCACTTTAATAAAAGGCAGATTATCCTCATGATCAATCTGCCGCTGTTACTACTCTTTTCCATCTTTCAAACTGTAGAGCTGTTCAATCACGACATTAAAATCAGCCTCTAAGGCCAGAATCGCCTCAACCGAATTGCGAGTTTGTATTGCCTTGACTATCCTGTCATGTATCTTCAACATCTGGTCAATCCGGGAAGGATCTTCTTCATAATAGAGCCGCCGCATATTCTGCCATAAAGGTTGCACAGTAATATCGAGCAATCTTTCAATTATTGATATGACAATGGGGTTTTTGGTCGCTCTGGCGATGGACAGATGGAGCTCTTTTCCCAGCCTGGTATAAGCCAGATAATCACCGGCAAGGCCTATAGTCTGTTTTTCTTTCCAGATATCTGTAATCGCCTGAATATCTTCATCGGTTGCCTCTCGTATTGCCATCCTGACACTACCGATTTCCACGACTTTACGGGCCTGGAGAATGTCATAAGGACTTTCACTTTCCTCCAGGATATTTTTTACCCGCAGGGAAAGGTCATCTATGATCAGATTCTCGGTGATATAGTTCCCGTCTCCAGGCTGACTCTCTATAATACCGACTATCTGCAGGGCACTGATAGCCTCTCTGACCGACGGACGACTGACACCGATCTGTTCAGCAATCGTCCGTTCGGATGGCAGTTTACTCCCTGAGGAATATTCACCCGATTTGATATCCGACAATATCCTTTCTGCAATAATGGCACCTTTGCTTTTAAATTTTGCCTGGGGTATTTTTTCAAAAGAAAACATGCGCATCCTTTATCTTCTAAAGTTTATGTTAAGGTTTCAGTGCTTCTTCAAGAACGCCTAACTCATCCAGAATAGGTTCAAGACGTTTCTTACTCAACAGCCTATCCTCATTACTTCGCGGCAATTCAATATTTAATGTTCCTTTAAAGCCGACATCAATAAGCCTTTTGAAGGTAGCCTTAAAATCGATTTTCCCTTCACCCACTGGCATATGGTGATCAAGGATCAGATCGTTGTCACTGATATGAGTACTGACGATTTTATCGCCAAATTGATCAATAAAAGGCTTTGTATCATCTGGTAGCAGGTTAGCATGGGCAACATCAAGGGTCAGACCGAAATATTTCGACGGTATTGCCTCAAAAACCCTGGTAAATTCCTCCGGATAAACACCCATATAAGCGACTTCACAGTCATCATGCATTTTATTCATATTTTCGATACCAATTGGCAATTCAAATTTTTCAGCCAGGTCAACCACCGGCTTATAGG
>RCND010001365.1_pt1 | contig 13763 bp, 9 predicted proteins | sample 2041351 | NCBI WGS metagenome assembly RCND01 (sample SAMN09708230, study PRJNA481090) | Marine sediment metagenome, whole genome shotgun sequencing project. | biome: marine sediment; feature: ocean; material: sediment; isolation source: Sewage treatment plant 12B marine sediment (STP12B) ...
GAGGCTGATAGAATGCTTGATATGGGATTTATTCCTGATGTTCAAAGAATTGTTAGAAGTACACCAGACAAAGCCAAACGTCAAACAATGTTTTTTAGTGCAACTTTAACAACAGATGTAAAACGTCTTGCAGAATCATGGACAAGGGACGCATGTGAAGTAATTGTTAAGCCGGAAAATGTCACTGAAGCGAACATTGAACAAATAACATATATAACAACAATTGAAGAGAAGCCAACTCTTTTATATAACTTAATTATGCAAAAGAATTTGGAGCGAGTATTAGTTTTTGTAAATAGAAAAGATGATGCAAAACAACTTAAAGAAATATTTGAGACATATGGAATTAGTTGTGCGCTTCTTACGGGAGATATTGAGCAAAACCAAAGAATTAAAAGATTAGAAAGGTTTAGGGAAGGCAAAGTACGTGTGCTTGTAGCAACTAACGTTGCGTCTCGTGGAATTCATGTAGAAGGAATTTCACATGTCATTAATTATAACATGCCTCAATATGTGGAAGAATATGTCCATCGAATTGGAAGAACAGGGCGTGCAGGTGCTACTGGAATTTCAATAAGTTTTGCAGATGAAGATGATTCCCATGAGATTAATAAGTTAGAAGAGTATTTAGAAAAGAAGATAGAGATGACTTTTCCAGAGGATGATTTGCTTACTCCTATTCCAGAGAAGCACAGAAATATTAAACCAAAAAGCAATGTGAATAAAAGGTACCAGAAAAAAAAATATAAAGGACCTAGAAAGAAGTAAATGGTTTTTTCACTTATGTGAAACCAAGACTAAAATCTGTCATTTAGAAATGAGTCCCGCAGTTGCCGGACGATTGAGAAATCTTTTCAAGTTTACAAAAACAAGAATTCTCACCCCAAAAAGACTGGAGTTCGAAATGACACCATTTTTGTCATATTGAAGGAGTTAGTTTTTGAACAACTGAAATATCTCTTGACATAAGGTTCTTCATTTCGACAAAATACGTCTTCATTCAGAATGACTGATTTAAGCATACGATGACAAAAAACAATATTTTGTTAATCCCAAATGCTTAAATCGGGAATCCAGTAAAAGTTTCAGATTCCAGATCAAAGCCTGCCTGTCGGCAGACAGGTCCGGAAGGACAAACTAACTTCCTCATATCTTAGATATTACGTTTGTATCCTTTAATTGCCAACTCATAATTTTGGGAATAAAATATATTTAGATATTTTGAACGTAGAATGAAAAAAATAATTTTAGCAACGGTTAACGCCAGATATATACACACCTCAATAGGTTTGCGATATTTATATGCAAATTTATCAGAACTAAAAGAAAACACATCAATTTTGGAATTCATTAAAACAGACAAAATTGAAGATATGGCTGAAGCAATTCTAAAAGAAGATCCAAAAATAATTGGACTTAGTGTTTACATCTGGAATGCAGTTGAGATAGAAAGACTTATTCAACTTTTAAAAAAGGTTGCACCAGATAAAATAATAATTCTTGGTGGACCAGAAGTTAGCCATTTTCCATTCAGAATAAACTTTGATTTAGCAGATTATATAATACAAGGTGAAGGAGATCTTTTATTTTATCAATTATGTAATGACTTGTTAAGCGGAAAACAAACACCAAAAAAAATTCTTAAATCTGAAGTCGTTGATCTAAAAAACATTGAATTACCATATGATTATTACACGGAAGAAGATGTTAAAAATCGGGTGATTTATTTTGAGATATCAAGAGGATGTCCTTTCTCGTGCGAGTTTTGTTTATCATCAATTGATAAATTGGTAAGATATTTCGATGTGAAAATTATAATAAATCACTTGGAGAATTTTTGGCAGCGTGGAGTTCGTAAAATTAAATTTATTGACAGAACCTTTAACCTTAATTTTGAAATTGTGGATCCTGTTCTCGACTTTTTTCTTAGCAAAGAACCACCTTATTTTATTCACTTTGAGGTTATACCCGAGCATTTTCCTAATTCTGTTATGGAAAAATTAAAATTATTCCCACCAGCCTCTTTACAGTTGGAGGTTGGAATTCAAACACTCAATCCACAAATTGCTGAAAATATTAGTCGAAAAATTAATGTTGAGAAAATATTTAAGAACATTTCTTTTCTTGAAGAGAAAACAAATACCCACATACATTTTGATTTAATAATTGGATTACCAGGGGAGAGCCTAAAAGGTTTTGGAGAAAATCTTAATTCACTAATGAAATTAACGCATGCAGAAATACAAATTGGAATTCTAAAAAAACTTTCTGGAACGGAATTATCCCGACACGATGAAAAATATGGAATGGTTTATTCTGATTCTCCACCTTATGAAATTTTGCAAAATAATCTAATCCCTTTTTCTGAAATGCAAAAAATGAAAAGGCTAGCTCGTTTTTGGGATTTGTATTATAATAGCGGAAATTTTAAGAAGAGTATACAATTGATATGGAAAGAAACAGATGTCTACTCGGGGTTTTTAGAATTTACTACTTGGGTATATAAAAACAGCTCTTCTACATGGAAGATATCACTCAACCGACTTGCTGAATTGCTGTTCAAGTATCTTATGGAAATTAAAGAAATTGATCAGCAAAAAGTTGCGGATTTATTAGTTCAAGATATTTTGGTTGTTGCAGGAAGAAGGCTACCAAACTTTTTAAGGGATTTGGTTCCTAATATTCCAGAATTCGAAAAGAAAATTATTTCTCGATCAAATAAAAGGCAATTAAAACATAATTAATTTGTTTGAATTTAGTAGAAACGTTTTGATTATTAGACATTTCAAAAATTGTTATTTCTATAGTGCCAATATGCTTGTTACTAGCCCGTCTTTAAAGATCTCTCCACAAACAACGTGTTCGAGATGACAAATCTTCGGATTTTGAATTATCCCACGCGTCATTACAAAATGAGCGCTTTTGCGATTGAGATATCTTTATTTTTTGTTTAATTCTTACTGATCAATACATACTTTTTGACAATCAACCGTTTTACAAATTAATTGCCAGTTTATGATATATATCCATGTGGATTTTCTTTATAGCCTCATCGTTTAAGTATTCATCAAAAGTCATTCTTTTATCAATAATTCTAGCAGGTGTAATCTCAATTATTCTATTAGCAATTGTGTGAATAAATTGATGATCATGAGAGCTAAAAAGAACAGTACCGGGAAAATCTATTAGACCATTATTCAAAGCTGAAATTGCTTCCATATCAAGATGGTTTGTTGGTCCATCAAGGATTAGAGCATTCGCACCAGAAAGCATCATCCTTGCAAGTAGACAGCGAACTTTCTCACCACCGGATAGAATGTTGGCTTTCTTTAAGGATTCTTCCCCACTAAATAACATCCTACCAAGAAAACCTCTAATATATTTTTCGTCTTTGTCTTTTGAATATTGACGAAGCCAATCTATAAGTGTTGTCTCAGCTTCAAAAAACCTGGCATTATCTTTTGGAAAATAGGCATGTTTGGTTGTTGAGCCCCAAGTGAATGTTCCACTTTCTGGTTTCTCTTGACCTGAGATTATGTTAAATAAAGTTGATTTTACCAAATCGTTTGGACCCACAAATGCAATTTTATCTCCGGTTTCAACTTTAAAAGAAACATCATTTAAGAGAACTTCTTCTGTTAAATTTTTAACGATATTATTAACTTCAAGCATATTATTTCCGGCAGGCCTATCGGACTTAAAGGCAATATATGGCATTTTTCTAGAAGAAGGTTTTATATCTTCTAATGTAAGATTTTCTAGCTGCTTCTTTCTTGATGTTGCTTGTTTGGATTTTGAAGCATTTGCGCTAAAACGAGCTATAAACTCTTGTAACTCAGCTCTTTTTGATTCAATTTTTTTGTTGGAATCCTTAGCTTGTTTTGCAGCTAACTGACTACTCTCTAACCAAAAATCATAATTGCCGGTGTACATCAAAACCTTGCCGTAGTCTATATCAGCAATATGTGTACAAACTTTATTTATAAAATGTCTATCATGGGAAATAACAATTACTGTATTTTTAAAATTATCTAAGAAATCTTCAAGCCATCCAATTGAAACAATATCAAGATGGTTGGTTGGCTCATCTAGAAGTAAAATATCCGGATTGCCAAACAATGCTTGAGCCAACAAGACCTTTACTTTCTCATTGCCTTTCAAATCTTTCATTAATTTTGATTGATATTCCTCGTTTATTCCCAATCCGCTTAATAATTCTGCTGCCTCCGATTCGGCTTCGTATCCAAAAAGCTCAGCAAACTCACCTTCAAGCTCAGCTGCTTTAATTCCATCTTCGTCATTAAAATCGGGTTTTGAGTAAAGAGCATCTCTCTCTTCCATAATTGTATAAAGCTTTCGATGACCCATCATTACAGTTTGCAAAACTTGAAATTCATCATATTCAAATTGATCCTGCTTCAAAGTTGCAAGTCGGTTGCCAGGCGTAACAATTACATGACCAGAGCTTTGCTCAATTTCGCCGGAAAGAATTTTTATAAAAGTTGATTTACCGGCACCATTTGCACCAATTATACCATAACAATTTCCTGGTGTAAATTTTAAATTCACATCTTCAAAAAGTGTTCGTTTACCATATCGTAATGTTATATTATTAGTGCTTATCATTTAATCCACAAAGAAATAGTTGTTCAAAGTAATTGCACATAGATGTTGCAATTTTTGTTTTTGTTAAAATATGAATGAAGAATAAGACTGGTTCGACGATGCAAATATTGAAAAATTAAAAGAGGCTACTCAAGATTTTTTCGTTAAGAGTGTTTCTTATTCAAAACTCCGCTGCAAAAATACTAAATGTTTTTGTTCTGCACAATTATACAAGTTTAGTGTTAGGTGCATATACTTGTGACTCTTGATATTAGTAACAACTCAATAGACCAATTGACGAAATTGCTGATCCCAAGGGTTATGACATTTGGTATGTTGAGAAAACCGATAGTGGTTGGGCAGAACCGTTAAACACAGATGCAAATGAGTTTTATCTTTCGATTGCTAATAATGGCACAATTTATTTTTGTGTTAAAACCCAAGCTTCAATTGGCGGGAAGGATCATTTTTCTCAAAAATAATTAAGGGAATATACCAAAAACTCGTAAATTTGGGTGATTCGATCAATACATTAAGAGATGAGTTTAATGCATTTGTTTCAGCAGATGAAAAGTTTATTGTATTCACTTCAACCGGTTGGGGCAAAGGAGCTGGAGGTGGTGATTTGTGGATAAGCAAAAAGAACAAAAATGATGAGTGGACGAAACATAAAAATTTGGGAGAAAAAGCAAACTCACTATTTCTGGAATATTGTCCGAGCATAACTCCCGACGGTAAACTCTTATTTTTTCAAGTAATAAAGGTATTGAATCAAATATTTTAAAAGGCAAATTAACTTATAGTATAATAGTGGGGGAATTGCAATCTACTTTAAATGGAAGTCAAAATATATATTGAATTAGCACAGAGTTTATTAACAAACTAAATAACTAACAATTCACTTTCTTTGAGAACAATATGAAAGCTCTAATGATTTCAGCAAAATGGCTATTAATTATTTTGGTACTATTTTCCGGCTGCAAAATAAAGACAGAAGAAAATAGAATAGGATTATTAAAAAATGAAGTTTTAAAAGTTGAAAAGAAATTTGCCGAACTGGCTAAAACAGAAGGTGTTGCAAAAGCATTCTTAAATTATGCTGCGGATAACGCAGTTCTTAATCGAAATAATTCCTTAATAAAAGGTAAGGATGCAATTAAATCTTATTTTGACTCTCAAACATTGAAAGATGTAAAACTTGAATGGGAACCTGATTTTGTGGATGTAGCAATAACCGGAGATCTGGCTTACACTTACGGTCACTATAAATTTTCAGCAGTCGATTCAGAAGGAAAAAATATTTTGAACGAGGGCAATTTTCATACTGTCTGGAAAAGACAAAAAGATGGTTCATGGAAATATGTTTGGGATTAATTTCTATTTTATTTAAAGAAAGAAATTAAACATCTGTTTAATAATTATTGAATATTATTAAAGCTAACTGAATAAAACTTAGAAATTTAAATGGAAAAGAAGAAACCAAAAGTTACAATCAGCAAAGTATTTAAAGACTTTATTTTGCCAAGAAAGAACATTGTTTTGCTGGGATTAATACTAATTATTATTAGTCGTCTTGCAAGTCTAGTATTACCGGGAGCCAGTAAATATTTAATGGATAATGTAGTAATCAATAAAGATCTAGAAATGCTGAAATTGCTCCTATTAGTTGTTGGCATTGCTATTTTAATTCAGGCAGTAACAACGTTTTTACTTACAAAACTTTTAAGCGTTGAAGCTCAGTTCCTTATTTCTCAGCTTAGAGCAAAGGTTCAAAAACAGATTCTCTCCTTACCAATTAGTTATTTTGATAATAATCCATCAGGTGCATTAGTCTCTAGGATAATGTCTGATGTAGAAGGAGTAAGAAACATTGTTGGAACAGGACTAGTTCAAATGTTCGGGGGAATATTGACCTCAATATTATCTCTAATTCTAATGATAAATATTAGTCCGATGATGACACTTTATGTATTAGGACCCGTTATAATTTTTGGATTTGTTGCCTTAAAAGCTTTCGGTTATATAAGACCAATATTTAGGAAGCGCAGAATAATCACAGCTGAAGTTAGCGGTAGATTAACAGAAACTTTAAATGGTGTTAGAGTAATAAAAGGATTTAATGCCGAACAGCAAGAGAATAAAAGTTTCGAAAAGGGTGTTGACAGGCTGTTCCAAAATGTAAAGAAAAGTTTAACCTCTACAGCCCTCATGACAAGTTCTTCTACATTTTTATTGGGTTTAGCAACAACAGGGATTATGGGAATTGGAGGTTGGCAAATAATAGGTGGTGAATTAACTATCGGTGAATTTTTGGCATTTACATTATATCTAGGATTTATGATTGCACCAATAGCACAAATGGGAAATATTGGTAGTCAGTTTACTGAAGCTTTTGCCGGTTTGGACAGAACCGAAGAAATAATGAATATGAAACCGGAAGATGATCCTGAGAAAAGGCCAATTGTTTTAAAAGACATAAAAGGTGATATCACTTTTGATAATGTTTCTTTTTCATATGAAAAAGGAAAAGAAGTATTACACAACATCTCATTTGAGGCCCGCGTTGGAACTGTTACTGCTCTGGTAGGAACATCAGGTTCTGGTAAAACAACAATAGCGAGCTTGGCTGCATCTTTTTTAAATTCAAGTTCAGGAAGAATTACAATTGATGATATTGATATTAGTAAGGTTAACTTAAGCAGCTATAGAAAGAATTTGGGAGTCGTTCTGCAAGACGATTTTTTATTTGAGGGAACGATTAAAGAGAATATTTTATTTCCAAGACCTGATGCAACTGATGAACAATTAAAAAATGCAGTTAACGCTGCCTATGTAAATGAATTTACTGATAGATTTGATGAGGGATTAGAAACATTAATTGGTGAGCGTGGAGTTAAACTATCTGGCGGACAAAGACAAAGAATAGCAATTGCCAGGGCAATCTTGGCAGATCCAAAAATAATAGTTTTAGATGAAGCGACCTCAAATTTAGATACCGAGAGTGAAACTCTTATTCAAAAAAGTTTGGCTGAACTTATGAGAGGAAGAACAACCTTTGTAATTGCTCATAGATTAAGCACAATTAGAAAGGCTGATCAAATATTAGTTATTGAGAAAGGTAAAATAGCTGAAAGAGGCAATCATGAAAAATTAATTGCCTTAAAAGGAAGATATTATGACTTATATACTTATCAAGCACGCATTTAGGGGATTATTAACAGCATCTTGATTTGCGATTTTTACTATCTGTTTTTACTAAATAAGAGAATGGAACAAACCATATTGCAATTAAAATAGTACTTATAGTTTGACTCTGTTCTGAACTATCTATAAAATAACTTGATAATAGAATTGCAAGAGCAAATAACAATGCTACTCCAATTTGTAAAATAGCCACTTTATTAGAACTCATTTTATATCTCCTTATATAATTATTTTGAATTTTATTCGTCTGATCCATTCACACCCGAATCTTCCATTACTTTTTTCAAAGTCGCAAGTTCTTTTTTTATTCCTTCAATCCTCTCCCAACCAATAATGGCAAAAGCTAATCCTGATAATCCAAATGTAAATCCCATTTATTTAAATCTACACTGCAGTTAGCCTTTGCATTAGGGTGAACAAAAGTACCCCGATAGCCTCTAGTTTGAATTACTGAATCACGTTCCAATAAACGATATGCTTTGGCCACGGTTTTGTTATTTAAGTCCACGTCATTTGCAAGCTGCCTAATTTATGGCAGCGGTGCTCCAGGACTTATTTTGTTATTCAATACTGCTTCTTTAATTTGCTCAATTAGTTGAATAAACAAAGGTGAAGGATCTTCTATATCAAGAATTATATTCATAATTTAACAACCCACTTGTACCATGCGCTACAATGGTGCAACTATTTTTAGAATAAAGCAAAATATTAACCAATAAGATTTACTATCTAATCAAATAGCTTTATTATTAGGCTTCTTGATGTAGCAAATAAACTTAAACTAATAATTTATATATTTACATTTCAACATTATATTTTAAGATGAACGAAAATTTTGAAAACATCAATTTCTCTAAAGCTGAGTTAACTGATAGAGAGTTTGAAAACTGTAAATTTTCTAATTGCACTTTTGAGGATCTCTCTTTCTTATCGTTTTTAGAATGTGAATTTATTAGCTGCGACCTTTCAAACACCAAAGTATTAGATACTTCTTTTAAAGAAGTGAAATTCGTTGATTGTAAACTTCTAGGATTACAGTTTAACAACTGTAATCAGCTACTTCTTTCCTTTTCATTTTACAACTGTAAGCTAAATTTAGCTTTGTTTTATAAACTGAGATTAAAGAAGACTATTTTTATGAATTGTAACTTAACCGAAACAGATTTTGCCGAATCAGATTTAACAAATGCTAAATTCAATAATTGCGATTTATCCGGGGCAATATTTGATAACACAAATTTAGAAAAGGCTGATTTTACATCAGCAGTAAATTATTCAATAGATCCCGATGTGAACAAAATTAAAAAAGCAAAATTTTCATTGACTGGAATTTTCGGTCTTTTAGAAAAGTACAATGTTATAATTGAATAAATATTGAATTCTTTGAAGAAACTTTAGAGGTAATCTTATGAAAAAACTAACACTTTTAATTTTAATTTCTCTTTTCAGTACAATTCACTCTCAAGTTAGATTTGATACTGTAAATACTAAGTATGTTGGAGTTGGAATAATTTATACTGAAATTCATGAAGCTACAAATCCATGGACTATTGATGTATTAGAAATTGATTTGACAAGTGAGTATAATAAAATTGAATCAGTAAAAGCGCAGAATAAACTGCTGGGATATCAAACAGTTGCGCAAATGGTTTCTCAAAGAAACATGGAAGGTCATACAGTTGTTGGAGCAATTAATGGGGATTTCTATGCAAGCGGCGGAATTCCAATTGGAAAGCAAATTGCTAATGGCGAAATATTAAAACAAAATTCATCTTACTCAAGTTTTGGAATTACTGCGGATAATAAACCCTCTTTGGGCTTAAGTGATTTTGAGGGCAAACTAATTACTAAAAACTCATCACTAAATATAAATGATGTTAACAATACACGTTATGAAAATAACCTTACGCTATATAATTCTTTTTATGGGACCTCAACCGGGACTAATCAATTCGGGACAGAAATAAGTATAAACCCAATTACTGAATGGATTGTAAATGATACAGTTTATTGCGTTGTAGAAAATATTCAGTCAAATCAAGGAGATATGGTTTTAACAGATGGTAAAGCAGTATTATCCGCACACGGAACAGCTGCACAATTTTTAACTGATAATATTTCTATCAGCGATACATTAAAGTTATTACTTGAATTCACATCAATGGTTCCTAAACTAACTCAATTAATAGGGGGCTTTCCCAAAATTGTAGAAAATGGAATTAATTATGCTTTAAAAGGATATGTAGAAGAAGGTGGGGCCTCCACTTTTGCTACGGATAGGCATCCCCGCTCTGGGATTGGTTATTCTGCAGATAAAACCAAATTGTATATGGTAACTGTGGATGGCAGACAAGAATCGAGTGTTGGTATAAATCTAATTGAACTTGCCGATTTCATGATTAATTTGGGTGTACATACCGGCTTAAATCTTGACGGAGGCGGATCAACAACAATGTGGGTTCGTGATAAAATTGTTAACGACCCCTCCGATGGAACTGAACGTGCAGTTGCCAATGGACTATTGGTTTATTCCACCGCTCCTAAAGTTGATACAGTTTCTCATGTTTCCATTAATCCGGGGAATTTAAGAATATTTAAAGGTGAGCAAATCAGAATTAGTTTTGAGGCTTTTGATAAATATTATAATCCAATTATTATCGACCCTAATGAAATAGTATATCAAGTTTCTGAAGGTATTGGCACTATTGATATAAGCGGACTATTCACTGCTTCTGATAACCCTTCTGCTGGATTCATCACCGCAAGATATGGTGACATTTTGGATACTTGTAAAGTTTATATTAAAACAATTGGGGGAATTATTTTACAGCCTAAACAAATTCTAACGAATACAATCAATCTGGTTGAGTATAAACCAATTACAAAAGATGAAGATGGAGTAATTAAAAAGTTAGATAACAATGAGTTCATTTGGGAAGTTTCCGATACAAACATTGCAATTATAGATAACAATGGAGTTCTACAAGGAAAATCCGAAGGAGAAACACAAGTTCTTGTTCAATATGAAGATGTATTTGATTTTGCTTACGTTACTGTTCAAAATATTGAGGGAAAGTTTGTACTTCATTCACTTGATGATAAAAGTGATTTTTCTTTAGTCGGAGACAATCTTAATCTTGGCAATTCAACAATTGATGTAATTGAGGATCCAAGATCAGAAGGAAGCGCCAGCCTAAAGGTTATTTACGAGTACACTGGTAATCCGAGCAAAACATACGCAGTTCATCTCGCAACTAATCTTCCAATTGATGGTGTTCCCGACAGTATTGAGATTGATCTAATGACCAATGGTAGAAGTAAAAACCAGCTGGTTTATCTTCTTAAGGATGATAATGGTGAAAATTACCAAATTAATGTAAAGAAATGGGCAACTGTTTCAGATGTTTTAGATATCCAGCCCGGTGCTTTTATTAACGCCTCAACAACCGAACCAGGAAGTATGTTTAACTTCCCTGTAAAACTTACCGGCATACTTGTTAAGCTTGATGCTCTAAGAGAAGATGGTGTTGTCTACAGGGACAGTTTAGTATTGGATAACCTCAGACTTTCTTATCCAAATATTACAACAGATGTTAATAAACATGAAACATTTCCTAATAAAATTGAGCTTTATCAAAATTACCCAAATCCGTTTAACCCATCTACAATAATTTCTTATTCAATTCCCTCATCTTCTGTAGTCTCTGGTTCCGTTACAAGTGATAATTTTATTACTCTTACAGTTTATGATATCCTTGGGCGCAAAGTGACGACACTAGTAGATAATTATAATAAACCAGGTAGTTATCAAGTAGAGTTTGATGGATCAAAATTATCCAGTGGCGTATATTGTTACCAGCTAACAGTTTTCGGTCTGGGACGTGCTGAAAACTTTAGTGAAATAAAAAAAATGTTGCTGTTAAAGTAGCCTATTAATAATTGGTTTCCTCTGTAATGAGGAAGCCTGTTTATATATCTATGAAGAATTTTCATTAAACTTCATATTTAACCTACTCTAGGTACAACATTATTCAATTGCGATTTCACCTCATTATCATTACCTTTGTCTAATACCCAATCCAAACTTGATTACAGAAAGTGAGCAGAATTGTAAAAAATTATAATTACTCATTTCCTCTCCTACTAGTCAGCATTTACTTTTTAGTACTCGTACATCTAACTTATTCCACACCACCTCAAAACAATAAAATAACAGACGCAAAATATTATCTATCTAAAGGGGAACAACTTGAATCCCTTTTCCCCGATTCTGCAATTTATTATTATCAACTTGGATTAAAGGAATTTGAAAATAACGCCGGGGATGAACGCCTACTTAAAATCAAATTACTAAACAGAATTGGTAAAATCTTTCATCAACAAAGTAAATATGCTTTTGCTAGTGATTATTATTCTCAAGCATTAAAAGAATCTCAAATTCTATTGCATGATTCTTTAACCGCAGAAAGTCACTTTAATATTGCCGAAATAAATTTGGAAAATGGAAGTTATGCCAGAGCAATAGATGCTTACACAAAATCAATTGAATTGTTTGAGAAGATTAATTATGCGGATGGTGTTTACTGGAGCAATATTGGATTGGGTATAGTTTATAGAGAAGTTGGAAATTCAATACTTTCCAAAAGGCATTATGAGCTGGCAGAAAAAATTGGAGAGGATGAAAATAGAGAAGATTATGTGGCAATTAGTTATAATAATTTGGGAAATCTTTATAAGCAGCTTGGCGAGTATCATAAAGCTATTGAGTTTCTACAGCTTGCTTTAAAAAGTTTTGAAAGAATTGGTGAGGAGAGATTTATCTCTGATGCTCTTGAGGGAATGGGTGAAGTCTATGCAGAAATCAATAACCATGCTCGAGCAATAGACTATTTTAATCAATCAATAAGTATTGCAGAATCGCTTGGAGATAATTACAGACTTCTTTCCCGCTATGCTAATATTGCAAAATCTTTTGCTGCTTCTGATGATAATGAAAAAGCTTTAATGTACTTCAGTAAAACTACCGAATTAGCTCAATCAATTGGGGATAAATCCAGATTAAGTGAAGTTCTAATTATGATTGCTGATTTTTACAAACTAAATGATGATTATAAAAATGCTCTTCTCAATCTTAATAAATCTCTACTAATTTCTAAAGAAGTTGGCGATACTGTTAGTATTGCGTCTGCGCTAAATTCTCTGTCAGAAATTTATTTTCAAAAAAAAAATTATAATAAGGCTTACCAAAGTGCTTTTGAATCGTATACAATTTCATCTCAAAAAAACCTGATGAATACACTTGCGCAATCATCCTTTAGTATTTCTAGGATTTTGGAGATACAAGAAAATTTTAAGGACGCGCTTTACTATTATAGAATTCATAAGAAGACGCAGGATATACTGCTTAATTCAGAAAAACTTAGAATACTTGAAGATACTGAAGCTAAGTATAATCTTGAAAAAATTGAAAGAGAAAAATTAGAATTTGAAAATGCGTCCTTATTAAATGAAGAAAAAGTTCAAAGAAGAAATAATCTGATATTGGCTTTAATAATCGCGATTCTGATTTTTGCAGTCGTTGTTGGTTGGTATTTACACAAAAGAAATAAAGAAAAAACAACTAATGCTAAGAGAGCAGTTGAAATGAAAGATAAAATTGAACTGCTAAACAGTCAACTGAGCGAAAAAAATAGAGAACTTACATCAAAAGCTTTATTAATTTCACAGAGTAATGAAGTTTTAAAGGATGTCGTTGAATCAATAGAAAATTATTTGGCTAATGACGGAAATAATAAAAAAGAATTAAATCGATTAAAAACAAAACTCCAAGAAATTTACGAAGAGAAAAGCTGGGATGATTTTCTGCATCATTTTGAACAAGTACATCCAAAATTTTACAAAAACTTAATAGAAAATTGTAATGATCTTTCTTCAATGGAACAGAAAGTTTGTGC
>RCND010001366.1_pt1 | contig 13762 bp, 8 predicted proteins | sample 2041351 | NCBI WGS metagenome assembly RCND01 (sample SAMN09708230, study PRJNA481090) | Marine sediment metagenome, whole genome shotgun sequencing project. | biome: marine sediment; feature: ocean; material: sediment; isolation source: Sewage treatment plant 12B marine sediment (STP12B) ...
ACAGTTGTTATATGTGATTGGCATTATGAAAAGGCCATTCCTACTCCCGCCTATTTCGCACTAAAAGGATTTGACGTAATTGCCTGCCCTTGGAGAAAACCTAAGGTGGCAGAAGCACAGGTTCAAATGATGTTTGATTTTAAGAATAACTCAACACCGGAAACAAGTAAAAAATATTTAGGAATAATGCAGACGGTTTGGTCATCCGCTGACGGCTTTATCGAAGACTATTACAATCCTCCTGTTGCTGACGAAAAAGGTAGTCAAACAGCATGTTTTATAGCCATGACCAAGGCCGTAAAAAACTTAGGGCACTAGGTTACTTTGCCATATTCAGTAGCATAAAATATATAGGGGGAAGCAGTGAACGCCTTATACAAAGCAACAGGTAAACGTTTTATGACCACCCTTTTATGGGCAGTAGTTATCAGGTTTTAGGATAAAAAATGACATTTGATAAAAGCCAGAATGAAAAGGAGTATTTATACCTCCACCCCTTTCATCATTTTATTCCAATAGAGATACGGCAGTAGATACTTTTTAAGAATCCATAAGCGCCAGTGTTCCTTGGAAGAATCCCCAATCATCAATGGGAATTTTTTTAGTTTAGGATCCGGTGTAAATTCTTTACTATAATCAAATTCAGCCAATACCATTTTTCCATAACCTGTAACCAAGGGACATGAAGAATAACCATCATAGGTAGCATTTGATATTGCATTCCTCGAGATCAATTCCAAAATATTTGAAACCACTACTGGTACTTGCTTACGAATCGCTGCTCCTGTCTTTGCCGTTGGTAATTGCGCAGAATCTCCCAAACCAAAAACATTTGCATATTTAGTATGCTGCAGCGTCTTATCATTTACTGATAACCATCCATCAGTTGTTGAGAGAGGAGAATCGGCGATAAATTTTGGTGAAGCCTGTGGAGGTGCCAAATGCAACATATCAAAATGAAGTCCAAAGCGATTTCCTTCTTTAAGGACCTCAATATCTTTATAATTATATTGTATCGATTCATCTATTTTTTTCCCTTCATTATCTCCAGACATCACGATACAACCTCCAGCTTCTATATCTTTTGCCAATTCATACCAAGCTATTTGCTTTTCGGCATCAATCTTGACCAATTTATGATGGAAACGAACATTAATATCTTTTCGGTCAACAACCTTCATCAAAGTTTTGGCAATTGGTTTTACGGCAAAAATTACGCCTCCAGGGATAGCAAAAACAATATTTGTTTTATCTCTTACTCCCGTCTTTTTAAAATGCTCATCAGCCAAATACATAATCTTCTGTGGGGCTCCTCCACATTTGATGGGTGTAGTGGGTTGTGTAAAAAGTGCGGTTCCTCCCTTAAAATTCTTTAAGACCTCCCAAGTATGCTTCGGATTCGTGTAATTACTGCAAACAACCCCTTTGTCCATAGCCTCAGATAATCCCTCTACCAATTCGGGCGCCATTCTTAAGCCCGGACATATAACCAAATAGTCATAACTGTATGTTGAACCATCTTTAGTTCTAAGCGCGTTTTTCTCTGGTTCAAATTTATCTGCATATTTTTTTATCCATTCCACACCAGATGGTATCAAACTTGACATCGGACGAGCTGTTTTGTCAAAATCATATGTGTTCGCTCCAACCAAGGTCCATGCGGGCTGATAGTAATGAGTTTCTGCTGGCTCAATGAGACCAATATTTATTTTTGGATTGCGTTTTTTCAATTGGGAAGCGACCATTATACCTGCGGTACCTCCGCCAATAATTAGAACTTGATGATGATGAGACATATGCGTGAAGATTTATTTTTTTTGCAACGAGGAAGTTAGAATTTGTTTCAATAATAATTTGCAACAATTGTTACATAATGTTTTAAAGCAATTTTTAATCAATTAAGAACCAGCAATTACAATTCTCTTTAAAGCTACTTCATGACAAATGATTATTAATTCATCTTTGATCGGGGAATGGAGCTTTTTTTTGCGAAAATTTCACATTATTCACCTTCCAACTGTAACATTTTTGTTTTAGCCTTATCTTTATAGAAACCAATGTTCAAAAATTGGTCTAACCATATAACAATAAATAATATTCTCATGAAAATACCCTACTTAACCTTTCTAGTCGCAACCTTCTTGTTGTTAGGAATACAAAATACCGAGGCCCAGAACAAAACATTTAACGTGTCTTCATTTGATGAAGTAATTATAAGTCCACATATTGAAGTGATATTTGAAAAGTCTGATCATGAGTCTGTAGTCATCGAAAACATTGATGTGTCTATGGACAAACTAAATGTAGAAGTTAAAGGAAAGACCCTGCATATCTATCTTGACGACGCAAAGGTTTATACCAAATCTGAAAAAGTAGAATATGATGACTATAAGGGGAAGCATTCCATTTATAATGGAACTATCGTTTCTGCAAAGATCTATTTTAAAGATATTGAAGAGCTTTCACTAAGAGGTGATGAAACACATAAAGTGAATAGTGTATTGGAAGGTGAAGAACTCACTCTAAAAATTTATGGTGAATCTGAAGTTTATGTAAAAGAAATAGAAGTGGATGAATTCTATGCCACCATGTATGGAGAATGCTACCTTGAAGTGAAAAATGGAACCGCTATACGTCAACGAATTATATCATATGGTGAAGGTGAAATCAATACTTTTGGTGTTCAAAACACTACTGCAAAAATTACAGCTTATGGCGAAGGGCGTGTAAAAATAAATGTGTCTGATGAATTGAAAGTTACCGCTTACGGAGAAGCCTCAATTCATTATAAAGGCAGCCCTATAGTCAACAGAGGTTTGGTTCTAGGAGAAGCAAATATCCACCAAGTCAATTAGGTTCTCTGTCATTTTTATTAACGAGTAAGTATAAAGCGCCTGAAATTTGAGAACGCCTCAAGTTTCAGGCGCTTCTTATTTATCAGGATAAAGAGTTAAAAGAACCAACCTGATATCAGTCAGGTATTAGAAATGCTTCTATCAAAAAAGTATTACTTTTATGAAATCATCGTCTAAAATGATTCCACCTTTTCATGGATAGTCTCAAAAAACAATTACTTAAATACAACCTACTAGGTATATCTATCCTGATTTTATTTATTTTTTCTCTTTGGATATTATACAACCCTCTCAATGCGATCACACAAATCTCTGATGTATCGGTTTGGGTTAGAGAAAAATTTGGACAATTCTATTTGATAATAGGCTTAGGATGCGTTTTACTCTTAATTACCTTGGCAGTTTTACCTGTGGGAAAGAGAAAACTAGGTAGTATAGATTCTAAACCTGAATATGATTTATGGTCATGGTCAGCCATGTTATTTAGCGCTGGAATGGGAGCTGGCCTTATTCTAAGAGCTGTTCAAGAACCCGTTTTTATGCTAAAGAACCCTCCTATTCAATCTTTAAATGAACCAAACTCATTGGCCTTGGAGTATACTTTTTATCATTGGGGTTTTACGCCTTGGGCGATGTATGGCCTTTTTGCATTGATTATTGGTTATTATATTTATGTACAAAATGAACCTGTGTTAATGAGTGTTCCTGTTAAAAAAATACATTCAAATAAATACTTACTCAAAAGCATTGATATACTTACCATTCTAATTACTGTCATAGGAGTAATTGCGGCTGTTGCACTTGGAGTTACCCAGATAAGTGGGGGATTAAACCATTTGATGCCTGAACTAGACTTGAATTTGAATGGCACGATACTCATTTTATTATTAGTTAGCTCTATATCGCTGATATCTGCATCTTTTGGTGTTAATAAAGGAATCAATATCATCTCAAAATTCAATATACTCATCGCTATTTTTCTGCTTCTGTTTGTATTTCTTCAAGGTGATATATGGATAATGTCCAGTAGGTTTGTCAAAACATTATATCTTTATATTACTGATTTCCTTCCACTAAGTCTGGCTTTAGGATCCTTTGATCCAGGGAAAGAGTTTTTAAGTTCATGGACCTATTTCTATTGGGCTTTCTGGTTATCTTGGGCACCCTTTACAGGAATTTTTATAGCACGCATATCAAAAGGTCGGACCATAAGAGAGTTCGTCATAGCAATTTTATTAATCCCGTCTTTGGGTACTTTTTTTTGGTTTACAGCATTTGGGGAGACTGCATTTTTAAGATTAGAACAATGGAGCAATTACAATAATGAATTCGGGAATGTCTTCACTTCAATCTTTGTCTTTTTTGAAGTTTATCCAATGCATGCCTTGATAAACTCACTAGTTATTCTTGTTTTGTTTACTTTCTTAATCACCTCCATGGATTCCGCCATTTATGTATTGAGCATGTTTACAGATGGAGGCAATAGAAATCCTGCTAAAAAACATCGGTATATTTGGGGCATATTTCTTCCTATTTTTGGATCCTCTATGCTTCTATTGGGTAATAAACTGGCAAATCTTGATTTACTTGGAGCTATGACCAAATTAATCGTGATCACCTCACTACCCTATGCTTTTTTAACAATTTTAATTAGCATTATTTTCATTAGAAGTTTGATAGTTGTAAAAGAAAAACTTTAATCCATTCATAATTGTTTAAGGTTTTTAATACGATAACCAATCTAAGCGAATATTGTCACATGGAAGACAACTACGTCTGGAAGTAGTCAAATCTAAAAGCCAATTTGAGGCAACGCTATAATTCTTATATATATTGTTTTATTCAACAAACCATATAAGAACTGCAGTAAATCGTCAAAAAATTGATATTATATTTATTGTTAAAAAAAATAATGAAGTTATGAAGCCTTTAATTTCAATTAATACTATATTGTCAAAAATTGATTAAAAACGAGTAACCATTATAGTGACTTATGAGAAACAACGTACACAGAGAAATTACACAATTAAGTCCGGAAGATAGTTTTCTTGTTTATGAAAGAGTAAAAGATGATTTTGATTTTCCTATCCACTTTCATCCAGAATATGAATTGAATTTTATTTACAAAGGTGATGGTGTCAGAAGAATTATTGGAGATCACACCAATATCATAAATGATGTTGAACTCGTTCTGGTGGGGCCTAACCTAATCCATGGATGGGAACTTAACAAATGCTTATGCAAAGAAATCTATGAGATCACTATTCACATTCAGCAAGATTTATTGAATGATCAGATGCTTTCAAGAAGGATTTTTAAAAGCATTAGAGACATGTTTAACAGATCAAAACATGGTATACTATTTTCACAAGAAATAACGATGAAGGTCAAGCCTAGATTAATGACATTGCCCAAACTACAAGGTATTAATTATTTCTTAGAGTTTATTTCAATTTTGAATGAACTCGCCATTTCCAAGGACCAGACACTACTCTCCACCCAATTTTCTGAAATGAATGATTTTCAGAATAGCGAAAGTATTAAAAAGGTCTATGAGTTTATTCAAGAAAATTACAATCGTAAAATAGCACTTGAAGAAATTTCTCAACTTGTAAACATGAGTCCGGTCTCCTTCAATCGTTTTATAAAAAAAAGAACTGGAAAAACCTTTATCAATTATGTAAATGATACGCGTATAAGCTATGCCTGCAGATGGCTTATCGAATCCGAAAAGAGTATTGGAGAAATTAGTTTCCAATGCGGGTTTAACAACATTGCCAATTTTAACCGCATCTTTAAAAGATCTAAGGAATGTACGCCAAGTGAATTCAGGAAAGAATTTGTTGGTATGCAAAGAGTTCTGTAAGTCATTTTTCTTAATTGAACCGAACATATTTAAAAAGAAAACTCCCGAAAACTATTGCTTTCAGGAGCTTCTTTTAGTAAAAATCTCAGTCTTTTATCCCATTATTATTTCAACTGTATGACTTTTACCTTTCTCAAGCATTGGAATTATATTTGAGAATGTACTTTCTCCATTTATGATAAGTTCTTTGACTCCTTTACTAACATGATCAGGATTTTTAATGAGCAATTGATAAGTAGCTCCTCTGAATTTTCTTTGCATCTTAAAGCCGTCCCAACTTTTAGGAATACAGGGATCAACTCTTAAACCATCATATTCGGGTCTTACACCCAATATATATTGTGTAATAGCATAGAAGTTCCATGACGCCGTTCCAGACAACCATGAATTTTTAGCCTCACCAGGTTTAAACGCTTCTTTACCTGCAATCATCTGACAATAAACATAAGGTTCAACCTTGTGCAATTCAGATATGTCTTCAAGAAAACTAGGCGCAATTTTAGTATAATAATCGTATGCATTATCTCCTCTCCCAATCATTGTCTCACCTATCATGATCCAAGGATTGTTATGACAAAATATCCCTCCATTTTCTTTATAGCCCGCAGGGTAAGTTGAAATCTCACCATATTCTATATGATACTTTGTAAAAGCAGGATAATTAAGTACGACTCCGTATTCAGAATCAAGATGTTCTTTGACCGAATTAAGTGATTTTTCAACTAAACCATCCTCTTTACCAATCTCAGCCATGGTACACCAACCCTGAGACTCTATAAAAATTTTCCCTTCTTCATTTTCATCAGAACCTATCTTCTTTCCATAATAATCATAAGCTCTAAGGTACCAATCGCCATCCCAGCCGTGTTCTTTAACTGCTGAAATCATGTTATCTACGTGGGTCTGGGCCTCAGCAGCCTCAGTGTCTTTACCAACATACTTACATAACTCTATATATTCTTTACCATAGACCACAAATAAACCTGCAATCATAAGTGACTCTGCCGTATCTCCTTTTTTATTTCCTGTCGTTTGAAACGACTCATTCGGATCACTTGAAAAACAATTCAAGTTCAAACAATCATTCCAATCTGCTCTGCCAATCAAAGGCAATTTATGCGGTCCTAGATTATTAACCACATGGTAAAAAGAGGCTTTTAAATGATCAAAATGAGGTTTTGCTCTTGACGCATCATTATCAAAAGGAACCATTTCATCTAATAAGGAGAAATCTCCAGTTTCTTTGATATAGGCCGTTGTTGATAGGATCAGCCAAAGTGGATCGTCATTGAAATCTCCTCCAACGGCAGAATTCCCTTTCTTAGTCAATGGCTGGTATTGATGATAGCATGAACCATCTTCAAATTGCGTTGAAGCGATATCAAAAATTCTTTCTCTTGCTCGTTCAGGTATCTGATGCACAAAGCCAATGAGATCCTGATTTGAATCTCTAAAGCCCATTCCTCGGCCTATTCCTGATTCAAAAAAGGACGCCGAACGTGACATGTTAAATGTAACCATGCATTGATACTGATTCCAAATATTTACCATTCGGTCAAGCCTATCATCACCTGATTCAATAGATATCGTGCACAATAGATCATCCCAATAAGTCCGCAGCGCATCATAAGCTGCATCTACTTTGGCAACTGTATCATACTTTTCAATCATTGCCCTTGCAGGATTTTTATTGATTACACTTTTCGATTCCCATTTTTCATCTTCATTAACCTCAACATAACCCAACATAAAAACCAGATCCTTCTGCTCCCCTGGTTGCAATTCTATTTCTAAATAATGAGAAGCTATTGGTGACCAGCCATGAGCCACAGTATTACTTGGCTCACCCTTAGCTACTGCATCCGGACTGTCAAAACCATTATACAAGCCAAGAAATGTTTCTCTATCTGTGTCAAATCCCTGAATTTCCTCATTAACAGAATAGAATGCGTAGTGATTACGTCTTTCCTTATATTCAGTTTTATGGTAAATCACACTGTCTTCTATTTCTACTTCTCCAGTGTTAAAATTTCGCTGGAAATTCGTCATGTCATCCTCTGCATTCCATAGACACCATTCAACAAAAGAGAAAAGTTTCAATTTCTTAGCCTGAGAACTATCGTTTCTTAAACTTACTTTTTGAATCTCACCCCAAAATCCTAATGGAATAAATTGGAGAACTTCTGTAGTCACACCATTCTTAGAGCCTTTTATTTTTGTATAGCTCATCCCATGTCGACATTCATAGCTGTCTAATTCAGTTTTTACCGGTTTCCAACCAGGTGACCAAACAGTATCTCCATCCTTAATATAAAAGTATTTTCCACCATCATCAACGGGCACGTTATTATACCGGTATCGGGTAAGGCGTCTGAATTTAGCATCTTTATAGAATGAATAACCTCCACCTGTGTTAGAAGTAAGTGAGAAAAAATCCTCGTTACCCAGATAATTAATCCATGGGTAAGGAGTTTTAGGGTTTGTGATTACATATTCCCTGTTCGCATCGTCAAAATGACCGTATTTCATTTGGTGAAATTTTATTGCTTAAATCTAATTGGTACTTTCTATTAATCTTCTATTGTTTAACTCGGAAGTAACCTCATCAATTTTTTTCTGATTTAGTGGATAGATCAGCATAAAACCAGCTGCCACTACTGTAATTACAGCTGGAACCCAACTCATTAACATAATGATACCTGGGACTGCGCCTTCAATCGAGGCTGCATTTTGCCCATTATAGTGAAATGCTCCTAATACCAAACCGATTATCGCTCCTGCAATTCCGCCTCCAAATTTGGTAGCAAATGAACCAGCTGAATAGATTAGGCCTGTTGCTCTTCTTCCATTTTTAAATTCTGAATAATCCGCAGCATCCCCCAACATGACAAAGAATAGTGTCGGCAAAATCGCTGAAGCAAATTCAGACACTACACCGATGGCAAATACCGCCTCATAATCTGTTGGACCCAGAAAAAAGAATAAGGAATTCACGCCTCCCGAAAAAAGTAAAGCGGCAATGAATAAATTACGCTTTCCAAACCTTTTTCCTAATGGAGCCGTAACCATCGCTCCTCCAATTGAAGCTAGCATTAAGGCAATTAAAAATGATGCCGCCAGTAATTGGTTATTCAAATAATGCGTGAAATAAATTATTACAATCCCCTGCTTAATCGAGTTGTAAATATTGAATAAAAGTCCAATTACCAATAGCACTAGCCAAGGTTTGTTTCTAACTAAATCCTTGAGATCTCTTTTTAGATTATTCTTTTGCGTCTTTGGCGGTAATACACGCTCTTTCGTCGTGTAAAATGTAATGAACATAAATAAAGTCAGAAAAACAGACATGATATACATCGAATTACTATAGCCTTTTTTCTGATCTATCAGTGAAATACTTGCAGCTTCTATGTTTGCTTCACCACTTACAATAAATACATACTTTTGATTAGCCTGGATAGAAAAGCTTTTACTATGGGTTGGTATGTTATCAGCCAAATTTAAGCTGCTTTCATCCCAAATAAAATCGGCTATCCCATTCTTAGTTTTTATGTTCACATTTTCAACATCAGAAGGGGCAGAAACTGTGACTCTATATTTTTCTTTTTCTAATTTATCTATAACAATGTCAGGATCTACATTTCCAAAATGGGCTACAAGAAAAAGCAAGGCTCCTTGAACCAGCATACCACCTCCAAAAGCACCTACCATCCTAAAAGAACCTAAACTCGTCCTTTCTTTATCATCACCAGTCATTACCGCCATCAAAGCACCATAAGGAACATTATTTGCCGTATAAATTAGGGTAAAAAAGATATAGGTGATATAGGCATAAATGATCTTTCCAGAATCACTTAAATCGGGGGATGTAAACAACAAGGACAATATAATCCCCAGTGGAATGGCAGTCCATAATATCCACGGCCTGAATTTGCCGTATTTTGATTTGGTCCGGTCTCCAATAACCCCCATTAACACATCGCTTATACCGTCACTAAATCTCGCAACAAGAAATAATACACCTACGGTAACCGGGCTTAAACCAAAAACGTCAGTATAAAAAATGAATAAGAAAGTGGCAACTCCTCTCCAAGCTATATTGGCTGCACCATCACCCAAACCATAGCCTAGTTTTTCCTTTAAGGATAACTTTGTTATATCTGACATTATTCTATAAATCTTAATATTTGCCCTCCAAAATTACATATCTATCAATAAAAGAATTAATACTATTTTGTCATTAACGGATGCTTTCTTGGAATTTTTAGAATTTTAATTCTATCGAAACCCTAATAGATATGAAAAAACAAATTTTTGTAAAATAATAAACACCTGATTAACAGAATCATATAGGGCGTTCTTGTGAAGAAATATGAAACTCAGGTGCCGAATGATTCAAGAAAAATCAATGCTGCAATAATTGCAACTTTGAAATCAAGATGTTCTTGTACAATTTAAGGTTGAATTGCCTCATAAAATGTTCTTAAACCTTTTTACAATTGGCTGATCTGCTGATCAAGCCAAGACAATCTTTCAGTTGTCCATTCTTTAAGGTATACTTTTTCTGCTGTATGGCTGTTACCTACAAATTTGTTTGGCCAAATATAAATTCCTAGGATTTTCCAAGTATCAAAATTCTTGTTGATTGCGTCAGTTTCATTTAAAAAATCTTCATAACCGTCAATTTTATCCATGACAATACTACTTGCCAAAATACCACCTCTTAAGACATTCCATCGATCCTTCAACTGTGCTACAAATGCAGGGTCTTCAAGAAGTCGATACCACCAGAATGGCACTACCCAATAATCTCCCGGGCATCGTTCGTTAAACCTATAGGCCCAGTTGTCAGTATTGCCCCCTCCACAATAATCGGCATTGCCAAAGCCAAGGTTAAAGTCCCAGATGGGGCCCATATTGAGTTTGCCATTTTTGTCTTTGTGCATATAAGTACTAAGACGATAACCATCAACATTGTTAGGTATCTCGTTCAAAATGAAAAAATCAATAAAGCTTGGTACATCAATAAAAGCCTGATAACCCAAAATTGGGTCTTTAAAATTATCAGAAGCAAGTGCAGCTTCAAAGTCCTTAACATAAGCTGATATATATGCTTTTTGCTGCTCTGTTATATCTTCGGCATCCGGATACTCATATAAAAAATTGATGTCAGATTCTGAAAAAGGCGCTTTGTGATTCGATGGAAAAGAATTTAAATCATTATACCCTTCTCCTACATTACTTCCTGCCGTTTTGTCTATTTTAAGTATATAACCTCCAGTAAGATCTTCCCCTGAATTCTCATTATCTTCTAACTTCGATATGTCGATTCTATCGCCATCTCGCTTCAACTTTTCCATAAAGACATAAACACCTTGATAAGAATCGTTGATGAAGAGTTCTACAAATTTTGTTCTACTTGCATATCGCCCGATGTCATTTGAAAGATCATAGATCAATTTATTACGCATCAAACTTTTGTCACTATAGGGTCCGTGAAGAATCCAATCCTCCTCTTCGGGCATCCCCAATAGTGAAACATCGATGTCCTCTCCGCTGCTGTCCCAGGTTTCTAAGCCATAAGATTTTTTATCAAAACTTTGCGAAGACGCACCTCTAAATTCAATACCGATAATCCCATCGTGAGTTACAGTTCCATTTTCGGTGATCTTGATCGTTCCTCTTACCTTAGGCTCATCAACAATATCTCCACTTGTAATGATTTCTATTAGTGGAACCGCATTATCAGTTAGTTCTCCTTCTTCTACACCTTCTTGTTCCTTTTGTTCAAAATCATCGTCACTACTGCAACTCCACTGAAGTGTAAAAGCAAGTAGCATGACAAAAATCACCAGATTAAAATCTGATTTCATGCAATTTATTTTCATAGACAATATTTTTTATGCCCTACCCTTGTTAAAAGTAGCTTCCATCTCTTCCAATGTTTTTCCTTTGGTTTCCGGAATCCACTTCCAGGTAAAGAATATGATGAATACAATAAATGCTGAGAATAAAAAGTATGGGAGTGAGTTGTTCCAGGTTCCTCCATCCGTAACTAATCCGTTCGCTTCACTTTCAACTATAATCGGGAAAGTTTGAGATACAAAATAATTAGCCAACCATTGAGCAGCAACTGCAATAGCCATGGCTGTACTTCTAATACTATTTGGGAAAATCTCAGCCAACAATACCCAAACAATTGGCCCCATTGACATGGCAAAAGATCCAATAAACATTAGAATTCCAACTAAACAAATAATTCCCTCAGTACTAGAAATAGCAGGTAATCCTGCAGAATTCACCGCTGAATAATCACTTAAATAAAGTGTGAAACCCATGATGAGAAATCCAACCAACATACCAACACCTCCTATGATCAGTAAAGGTTTTCTACCTAACTTATCTACTGTAAACATCGCAATGAATGTAAATAATAAATTTACCGTGGCTAAAAGGATCTGTTGTAATAACACGTCTTCCTTTCCAAAGCCCAGTGCTTGCTCAAATATATCAGCCCCATAATAAAGAACCGCATTAATACCTGTAAACTGTTGTAAGACTGAAAGCACAGTTCCAATCACTACAATAGGAAACAAAGATTTTTGAAAAATGGATGCTTTCTTTACTGTTCCTTCCTTGACTATAGAATCTTTGATCTCCCCAAATTCTTTATCTGCCATTTCTTGTCCATGGATAGCAACCAGTACTTTTTTTGCTTCTTCTTCCTTTCCTTTGATCATTAGCCATCTTGGGCTTTTTGGCACCATAAACAGTAAAACCAAAAAGGCAAATGCAGGAATCATTTCTGACCAAAACATATACCTCCAACCGTAATCAATATTTTGTTGCTCAGATAAACCAGTTCCAATAAAATAAGTCGCAAGAAAAACTATAAAAAAGCCGATCACCACTGCCATTTGATAATAAGTAACCAGAGTTCCTCTAATTTTGGCCGGTGCAATCTCAGCGATATACATAGGTGCATTCATAGAGGCCATTCCAATGGCAATACCTCCAAGAATCCTGAAAACCACCATTAAAGTCATGGATTCTGGCAATATTGATGGCAAACCAGATCCCCAGGCTGAAACAGCAAAAAGGGCAGCAGAAATGATGAGTGATTTTTTCCTTCCAATCTCCTTAGAAATCATACCCGCAGAAGCAGCACCCAAAAGTGCTCCCAATAGCGCACTACTCACTATAAAACCTTTTAACCAACCGGATAATTCAAAATATTTCGAAAAATAAAATTGTGTTCCATTGATAACACCTGTATCATATCCAAATAGGAGTCCCCCAAGGGTGATTACAATGGTTACGAAATAAATATTGATTCTTTTTGTACTAGTTTGTCCCATAATAGTGAAGTGATTTTAAAAAATTTGCTCTGCAATATAAAAGATATTTTTGACTATTAACATAATTTTTACAGGCTACTGTAATTTAAATACTTTATAAATTACTGAAACACTATTACACAATTAATTTAAAAATCTTTAGTGATAATTCCATTCATAGGTATATTACTTCAAAATTTAATCATGACAGCATCTGTTAACTGACTCATAACATAGTAGTTTCTTTGCAGACAATCATACTCTATAAGGTATTGAAAGGTCTAGCCTGATCTATGCAATGGGCTTCATGATCAATTATAATTCCTTATAAGCCGCATCCAGCCAATTCATTCTTTCTATATACCATAATTTAAGGTGGTCAACCTCAGCTTGATGCGAATCATACACCACAGGGTTCGGCCATACATAGTTTCCGAAAAGATTCCATTTGTCATCATTTTCAAATTGAGCCCATTTTAGCTGATCAGCATAATAATCCATTTTTTGAAGAATAAAATTCTGATTTTCTTTAAAATAGAGAAAGCGCTCCTTGACTTTTTCCACAAATACTTCATCATCAAAAAGTCTATCAAACCAGGCATGACGTTTTACCCAAAAACCAGTTGGATATTCACATTCAGAATAATCAACATTTCCAAAGGCCAGATCAAAATCCCATAGGGGGCCCATTTTAATCTTTTCAC
>RCND010001367.1_pt1 | contig 13760 bp, 10 predicted proteins | sample 2041351 | NCBI WGS metagenome assembly RCND01 (sample SAMN09708230, study PRJNA481090) | Marine sediment metagenome, whole genome shotgun sequencing project. | biome: marine sediment; feature: ocean; material: sediment; isolation source: Sewage treatment plant 12B marine sediment (STP12B) ...
CGATACAGCGCCGTCGGTAGCCACAGAAAGCACGCTCAGCGACTGGAGCCTGGTGGTCGCGACGATCATTTTTACCTACGACGGCTGGCTGTATGCGTCCTACTTCAGCGGCGAGATCAAGGGTGGCGCCGGTACGGTGGCGCGGTCCTGCATCAAGGGCATGGTGATTGTCATTGTCTTGTATATGCTGCTGAATCTCGCGCTGGTAAAAAGTGTTGGACTAGCGTCACTTGCAGGCAGCGATCTGGCACTGGCACGCGCCCTCGAACTTGCTATCCACCCGGCCGCCGGCACTGTCATCATTGCTGCCGCGATCCTGATTTTGCTGAGCCACCAGAACCTCGAATACATGAGTGGACCGCGGATACTTCAGGCGCTCGCGGAAGACGGATTCGTGGCGCGGCAAGCACAGAAAGTCGGCAAAGGCGGTAACCCGGTGTTCGCGATCCTGATTACCTGGTTGGTATCGGTTGGTCTTATTCTGGTCGGCGGATTCGAATTCCTGCTGCTGCTTTCCGTGTTCTTCTTTGTACCGCTTTATCTTGCGTTGATTGCCGGCATTTTCATCCTCCGCAGGCGCGAACCTCAAGCTGAGCGCCCGTACCGGGCGTGGGGCCATCCTTACAGTACGATCGTGTGCCTGATCGGCTGGACAATTGTTACGTTGTTTCAGGCATACGTCGAGCGGGAAACCGCATTGTATGCAGTAGCAATGGTGGCTGTGTCCTGGCCCGTGTATCAGTACATCGCCCGTAGGTGAGGATGCAGAGATACATAAGGGAATGATACCTTTTGCTCAATGACGAAAACCTCACAGAACATCACTGTCGTCGGCGCTGGTATCAATGGCCTGGTCGCGGCCAACTACCTGTCACGCGCTGGACACCCGGTCACCCTGCCAGAGCGTAACGATCGGGTTGGTGGCGCCTGTGTGTCGGAGACGGCCGAGGTGCAGGAGATCATCCTTAGCCACGTCGAAAATCCGGAAGATTGCGTCGGGTCCCGGCTACTCACACCCCGGGATCTGCAGCAGACCTTCGGATTTCCTGGCGGCAACATCGAACACACCATGCTCGTCGAAGGGCAAAGCTATGTCGATCGGCAATATGCGGAGGATGCGAAGCAGCGTTTCTACCAGTTAGGTGAATTCGAGAATGTTTCTATTGGTGGCTCCAGCACCAACCCCTGCGGCTCGTTAGCAGGAACCCCGTTTACATGTGCGCCAGCGAATTGTTGCACCAAATGAGAAGCTAGAAACAATGTCCACTAATCCACAATCCCCCAACGGAGCCGCAGCCGAGACCCAAACGGTATTAGAAGCGCAGGCTCCGGCATTTTCGAATCAGGAGGCCGAAGCAATCGCACGGCGGGCATTCGACATCGATGCATCCGCCCAACCGCTTGCTAGCGAGCGCGATCAGAATTTCCATTTACGTGCCAAAGACGGAAACGAGTGGGTTCTCAAGATTGCGAACCCTGCCGAAAAACCGGAAATTCTGGACATGCAGACCCAGGCGCTGCTACACATCGGCCGAACCGATCCGAGTTTACCAATTCCCCGGGTTAAGGTGACACCCGACGGTGCTCTGTTTCATGAGATCGATGGCGCTGACGGGCGGCGTTTCATCGTGCGGGTGCTCAGCTTCCTACCCGGCCAATTGCTCGGTGATGCCACGCTACACCCGGCGCTGTTACGCGATGTCGGGGCAATGGCCGCGCGCATAGCCCGCGCCCTGCGCGGCTTCTTTCATCCGGCAGCGCGGCACGAATTACTCTGGGACCTCACCCAGGCGCCCGCACTGCGCTCGCGAACTCACCACATTGAAGAAGAAGAGCGCCGTCGTGTCGTCGAGGATGTTCTCGAGCACTTCGACACTGAGGTGCTGCCGAAACTAAACAGGCTGCGTGCACAGGTCATCCACAACGATATTGCCGGGTTGAACGCTCTTGCCGACGGCAACCGCGTCAGCGGCGTCATCGACTTCGGCGATCTCATTCATGCGCCGCTGGTTTGTGATCTTGCAGTACCGATCGCTGGGTTGATCGACGATCACCCGGACCCGATCGCTGCCGCAGCGGAGATCACCGCAGGCTATCACGCCGTTACCCAATTTGAGGATGACGAGCTACGCCTGATTTTCGATCTCGCGTGCACCCGACTTGCGATGGAGGTCACCATTGCGAACTGGCGAGTCTGCGATCACCCGGAAAACACGACTTACATTATGGCGGGCATCCAGGATGCCGGGGCACAGCTCGACCGATTGCGAGCGTTAGGGGCAGAACGCATGTACACCGCCCTGCGTCGCGCCTGCGCGACACCGATCTCCATCGATGTGGCGGATTTCCAAACCCCGTCACCTGAAGACGACCTGCAATCGCTCATCGAGCGGCGCCGGCAGCGCCTTGGGCCGGAATTGGAACTCTCCTATGACGAGCCTGTGCATGTCGTGCGTGGCGAGGGTGTATGGCTCATCGATGACACGGGGCGCTCGCTGCTCGACGCCTACAACAATGTCCCCTCAGTCGGACATTGTCATCCCACCGTAGTGCAGGCCCTGGCCCGACAAGCGGCGACACTGAACACCAACACTCGTTATCTCTATAAATCCGTTATCGAATACGCGGATCGCCTCACTGCGACCATGCCTGGTGATCTATCGGTCTGCATGTTCGTTTGCTCGGGAAGCGAAGCCAACGATCTTGCGTGGCGACTCGCCAAGGCGCACACGGGAAATTCGGGCGGCATCGTGATGGAGGATGCTTATCACGGTACTACCGATGCAGTTTACGAACTGTCGCCGGCCGACTATGGAATCGACAAAGGCAGAACGCTGGCCGACTACATCGCCACGGTCCCTGCGCCAGACGGTTACCGAGGAAAATTCCGCAGGAACGACCCCAATTTCGCAGAGCGCTATGCAGCGTGCATCGACGACGCCGTCGCGTCACTGGCCAGCCGGGGTTTTGCGCCGGCCGCCTTCTATCTTGATCTGGTCCTCAGTAGCAACGGAATAATGATTCCGCCCCCGGGCTATCTCTCCGAGGCTTTCGAAAAAATACGTGCGGCCGGAGGGTTGTGCGTTGCCGATGAAGTCCAATCGGGCTTCGGCCGAACCGGTGATCACCTGTGGGGATTCGAAGCCCATGACGTAGTCCCGGACATCGTCACACTCGGGAAGCCCATCGGGAACGGCCTCTCGATGGCAGCAGTGGTGACAACACCCGAAATTGTGGCGTCACTCATGCAGGAAACTGATTTCTTTAGCACCACCGGCGGTAACCCGGTGGCGTGTTCGGTGGGGCTTGCGGTACTCGATGTATTGGAACAAGAAGGACTACAGAATCGCGCGGCACGAGTCGGCGCAATACTTCGATCGCAGATCGAAAAACTCGCAGAGCAGCACCCCCTTATCGGTGATGTTCGTGGGGCCGGCCTGTTCATCGGCGTGGAATTGGTACGCGACCATTCGACTCTCGAACCAGCAGCGAAAGAGACGACCGCTGTCGTCAACCGAATGCGTGAACTGGGAGTACTCGTGGGAACCGACGGACCCAGCGGCAACGTGCTGAAAATTCGCCCGCCCCTGGTCTTCGACGAAAACCACGCCCAGCAATTCACAGACACTCTGGATCGCGCCCTGCGGGAGATCTAGCGTACGTGTTGCATCAACCGATTGAAATCGCCGCTTAAAGCGGCCCTGCATGCACTATTTAGTGCGTCTATCTTCGGACCAACCAGATGTCAGGTTTATTGGTTGCATAAGGTGCCCGCAAATTAACCTGACACCTTTTCCGTTTCGAACCCACCCTCAACTATCACCCAGTTCTGAAACGGCTCTGTACGCCTCGCTGATCGCCGCGTCCGTGTGCGGGCTTGCCGCCGCATCCGAGTTCGCGATCGTTATACGACCAATTGGCTGCCGTCCGATCACAGCCGGACGCTCCGCAGTTGTCGTGTAGGCCCACTCCTCCGGATCGAAAAGCGGGTTGTAGGAATAGGTGTACCCGTGCGGCCATCGGTTGACCGTGATGCCAAGAATATCGCGTTCGTCATCGAAACCGGTCGGCCCGAGAATGCGCGACAACTGATCGCGGATATGGTGTTCGAAAGTGTCGAACGTCGTGCCCAGCAATTCGGCGCGACCTGCACGATGTTGCTCGCGCCGGGACAGGCCCGGTGCAGAAAAATAACAGGACATTCGAACGACGATGGGCTGATCGGGACTTCGGGCGGTGCGATAGCTGCCCATTTCAAGCATCGGTTGAAGTCCGATACTGGGATGATATCCACCTGGCGCTGTTACCCTTGAGATTCCTGCATCGACAAATGACTGCCAGTTCGAAACAAGGACACCGGTATAAACCAGCGGTGCCTTGACACCGTAGGACAATGCTTCTTTCTGCTTTTTCGGAATCTCGTCGCAAATATAGGGAATGACCGAATTCCAGCAGGCAAGCACTACGCCTTTGCTCCTCACGTGAACGGCTTTGCCATCATTAACGTAGCTCGTCCGGACCTGGCCACTATTTATGTGCCCGACGTTAATTGCAGTGCTGTTCAGCCGGATTCTTACATTGTTTTCCTCTCTGTCCAGCATCCCGTAATCGACGCGTGCAGTAATGACGTCTTCCATCGAATTGCCAGCCAGCGCATCGGGAATCAAAGACCGTACCAGCAATCGGGCGATCGTCGCATTGCCATCCGGGAAGTACATATCGTCGTCGCCAGTACCCGCACGCTCCTGATTCTCGCGACCATGTTGACCGCCAGCCTCGTTTATAAGCTGGTCTTTCGATATATCCTCAAGACTCAGCCCGTCGAAACCCGGGTAACCCATGTCGCGACAATAAATGGCGGGCACTGCATCCATGCCGGTAACGAACAGGCCCATCAGACTCGTATTAAACAACTTCACAACATCAGGGTGGCACTTCACGACATTGACCACATAGTCCAGGTAACTCATGTTTGTGAGCCTTGCTCTGGTCGCGTTCGCGTCGAGGTTCGGAAAATAGTTCTCGTCACTTTCGTAAAGTCGAACGACATCGCGTCTGACTTCATCACTCAGTGGCGCATTCCTGACAGTCTCACCAATCGGTGAACTGCCCCAACCTACCACCAGCTTGTCGGAACCGAAGGTTTCCTTATCGAAAAACATGCTGCCTTTCAGGCCCATATCGGCATAGTTCGAAAACATGCCACTATTTTTCTCGAAATAGCGTTTACGATCGACGCCAAGCTCCGCTAACAGTTCGCCGGCAACCTTGCTGTATTGAGACGGTGCCTCGACATTGAGCGTGCCACCGTTCACCAGGTACATCCGATCGTCGTGCCAAAACTCATTGCGTTTGGCGTGCCCGCCGAAATCATCATGATTCTCGATGATCAGGATTCTGGCGTCGGCTCCATGCTGTTTACGATAGAAATATGCAGCGGACAGTCCGCTGAGCCCACCACCAACAACGACAAGGTCGTATTCACGATCGCCGGCATCCGCAATATCCCACTTTTTGCCGATGCGCATATCGTGGGCTGCCTCGAATGAACCCTCATGGCTGCCACGCAGTCCCTGTCGCGTCGGCGGGTAGTAGTCGGCTGGTAACGCATAAGGATTGAGTGTGCCCTGTGCCAGGGCTTCGAGTGGCGAGATAGCTGAACCTGCCGCAACACTTAATGCACATCCATTCAGAAAATCACGTCGGTTTATCATGGTGATATCTCCTGTTGGTCCCGATAATCAATGCCGTACTATATTAAATCAAGTTTCCCGTTACCGGGCGGCGTCGGATACTTAATTCACACCTGCTATCTTCTTATTACGCACTTCGCTAGTACTGGTCCGGCGCTTAGGCAGGAAAATAAATCTGAAACCACTGCTGTCCCATAAACTCAAAATCAGCGCCCGGATGAAGCATCAAGTTAACTTGAATAGCCCGCAATCGCCCGCTGGGCGGGCTCCTACATTGCTAATTAGAATTGTAGGAGCCCGCCCAGCGGGCGATGCCCCAAATCCGAAAAAATACCGGAACATCGCGCCAACGCTTCAGTCCACAGCCAGGAAACTCGTCTTTTTAGGGCTGCAGTAATCTGACAACCATTCCCCTTTTTCCAGGAAAATAAACCTGACACCTTTTCCGATATACGACATTATTAGCAGTACCAAGGCAATAGTCTTTTAGAACTTTGATCGAGAGGGTGACACGATGAATATACGAGCACTTCGCTACAAGCTAATTGCGGCGCTATTTCTGGCCAGTTTTTGCTCACTGCCAGCCGCTGCAGCAGGCGCCGACGGGGCAGTTGTCGAGGTTACAGTCGTCAAAGTCTACGGTAGTACCAGCGAATACCTGGAAAAAGTCAAAGGGATTATCGACGTCATTATGAAGCATGAACCGAGAGCTGAGGTTCACGTTTACCAGGCAGCTTTTGCCGGTACGGACTATGGGAAAATACATATCAGCACTCGTTATCCCAGCTTCGCAGCCTTAGCCGCGGCCAATCCGAAAATTGTCGACGATCCTGAGCACCATGCGGCGATTGAGGCACTGGCAGCAGTCAAGCGAGAGATAATTTCTCATTACATGCTACGCGACAAGACACCGAAGTAAGTGACGAGAAATACAGATGAGCAATATATTCCAGGGAATGATTGGATGTTGCTACGCGTTTCTTTACTTTTAGCACTAATATGCTTTACCGGCCCGGCTTTTTCGAGTGAACCGGATGAGACCATTCCAACATGGACAGGCGTCGACTTTTCTGGCGCCGAGGTTGATTTTCCGGCGGTGTTGGACGGCAAACCAGCCGTTTTGATCTTTTGGGCTACCTGGTGCCCCTATTGCAAAGCATTTATGCCTGTCCTTGGCGACATACAGAAAGACTATGGCGCAGAGCAGATTAATATTCTTTCAATTGACGTTTTCGAAGATGGCGAACTCGATCCTGCCGCCTATGTGGAGACGCTCGGATTTCCGATGATAGCGATAGCGGACGGTGATGAAATCGCGAAGGTCTATTCGGTAAGGTTCACCCCGGGCCTGATGGTTGTCGATGGCCAGGGGAAAATTGTCTGGACGCGGGCCTCAACCGAACTGCCGCCAGGCAAGACTGTCGCCGAACTTTGGGATGAGCAGGTTCGGGAGCAACTCGATCGATTGCTTTGATTTCGGAGTCGGTGGCAGCGTCTCGATGCCGAGGCCAACGAAAACAAGTTCTAAGTTCCGGGCACAGGATTGATCGTAGAAATCGATATGAATACGGGAAATCGTGTCGAACGGGTCGAGCTTACGAAGGCAGTTGAATTCCAAATTTAAGCCACTATATTTATATCGCTGTAATCGAAACTCCGCTTACACTCTATTAGTGAATATCGGCACGACCGGCAAAGTAAATCTCTTGCCTGCAATCCTCCGCCTTCATGCGTCTGTGTTGTACAATCCCACGATATGCCGACGAGCATAAACCGACACAATATCCATTGAGACAATGTATGACAGCTACCGCGACGAGAAAAAACAACTGGGTGAACATCGTGTTTTTCACCGTGACGACTTTGGCCGGCTTAATTGGTGCGCCCGTATACGTTTACCACTATGGTATATCCGCCGTCGAGGCAACCTTATTTCTGTTTTATTTCGCTGCCACCGGGCTCAGCATAACCGTTGGTTATCACCGACTTTTTGCCCACGCTACGTTTAAAACCAATCGCGTGGTTCGCTTTTTCCTGCTCTTTTTCGGCGCCGCTGCTTTCGAGCAATCTGCACTTGAATGGTCCGCCCAGCACCACGATCATCATCGCTTCGTCGACACCGACCGGGACCCTTACTCCATTCGTAAAGGCTTTTTCTACGCGCACATCGGCTGGTTGATTTTCTGGAAGCACGAAACGAATTACGGCAATGTCGCACGTCTGCAAAATGACGCACTCGTCATGAATCAGCATCGCTACTACTTTTTATGGGCGGTTGCAGCGGGCATCGTCACGCCCGCTCTGATCGGCGTACTGATCGGGCACTTGCTGGGGGCACTCCTGATCGCCGTAGCGCTTCGGCTGACACTGGTTTATCACACTACATTTATCGTCAATTCCGTCTGTCACACTTTCGGCACGGCCACTTACGATATCGATTCAAGCGCGCGCGACAACTGGTTTACGGCATTGTTCAACTTCGGCGAGGGTTATCATAACTTTCATCACCGATTCGCTGCTGACTACCGCAACGGCGTACGTTGGTATCAGTTTGATCCCAGCAAATGGCTGATAGCAATTTTGGAGAAACTCGGTCTCGCCTGGGATCTGCGACGAGTGTCAAATTTTCGTATTCTGGCTGCGCGCTTCGCCGGTGAGGAAACACGCCTTACTCGATGGCTCGCGGACAACAGCGCTTTCTCATTCGAGCTGGGTGAAAATATACAAAGCCAGGTACGGACGCGGTATGACAGCCTGCGCGGACATTTGCTGGACTGGGAGAGCGCCGCGCAAGACTATCACCGATTGCTTAAAACCCAGGTCAGTACTTACTCAGTCGAGTTAAAGCGCGCAGCTCGTAATCGGGTTGCCGAGGCGCGCGCAACGTTTTATGAGTCTCGCGTCGGTTGGAACGAACTGCTCCGCGAGTGCCCTGCCATCTGACGTCCTTACGACAGGAATATATGGAATGAAATCACGCCTGCGGAAAGCCGCAACTCCATATATCGCAGTCAGTTTCGCCCTCTTCTTTTTCCTCGCAGAATGTCTCGCGCAGAACGTTCGCGCGCACGACTCAGTTGAGGGTATGCGAACTTTTCTGGCCGGCATGCCTAAAGCAGAGCTGCATTTGCATCTTGAGGGCACACTGAGCGCCGAAACCATTGTCGAAATCACCAATCGCAATGGTATCGATTACTTCACGACCGCTGCAGAGGTCGAGCAGTCGTTGGCAGACCGCCCACCAGGCCTTATGGGCTTCCTGGAACACCATTTCAAATCACAAAATGTCATGCAGACCCGACAGGACTTTTACGATGCTACTTATAACCTGATCGAAAAACTCCATGAAAATAATGTCATCTACGCCGATTTGTTTTTTGACCCGCAGGCGCACACCTCAAGAGGCATTCCATTCGATGAAATGTTCAAGGGAATTGACGATGGACGGCGGGATGCCAGGGCAAAATTTGGCGTAACAGTCAATCTCATCATGTGTATTAACCGGGAACGAAGCGTTGCCAGTGCTTTTGAAATGCTCGATCAGGCGCATGCGGTGCGCGACAAGATTATCGGGCTTGGAATGGATTCCGGACCGGAATACGGAAACCCGCCGGTAAAGTTCAGGGACGTTTACGCACGTGCCCGGGAAGAGGGATATTTCCTCACTGGCCACCACGATGTGGACGTACGCGACTCGGTAAAACACATCTGGCAGTCACTGGATATTATCGGCATGGACCGAATCGATCACGGACTGAATGCCTCTGATGATCCAAAACTGGTCGCGGAACTCGCGCGACGTGGCATGTGCCTCACCGGCAGCCCGGTCAAACGCGCCAGCGATCCCGAACCACAGGATATTGACCGAATCAGAGCATTGGACGATGCGGGTGTGTGTGTGTCGTTGAACTCAGATGATCCCGCCGAATTTGAAACTGGCTATCTGACTAACATGCTCGTCCTTTTTCAGCAGGCGTCCGAATACACGAAGTCGGACATGACACGCCTGATGTTCAATGCGTTCGACGCGCTGTGGCTGCTGCAAGATGAAAAGGACGAATATGTCGATGTGTTGAAAGAGTACGCAGTAAATAATGACATTGACTGGAATGAAGTGACTCGCTAATACGCTGTTATAGTCGTGTATCCTCCGAAGATGTCGATCGAAGACTCGACCTCCTCTCCAAACGACGCACACAAGCCTTCATTCAAGCGAGCGTGCCGGCTTGTCGACGCCATAATAGAGTCATTGCCAGTATGAGCAGAAAATTCACACGCAGGGAGGCACTGATCGGTGTCTCATCCACATTATTGTTGCCGGTGGCTTGCAGCCGGACCGACGTCTCGCCTGACGCCGATCCTGGTCTGGCTTACTTACACGGCATAGCCAGTGGAGATCCGGATTCAACGAGTGTTGTTATCTGGACACGGGTCAGTAATACGGATGGCCAGACTGACGTCGATTGGCGTGTCGCAACAGATGAAGATTTTCGAAACGTCGTGGCTCGCGGCCAGTACAGGACAGATATGAGTCGCGATTACACGGTCAAAGTCGTCGTTGAAGATCTGAATCCCGGGCAGGAATACTTCTATCAGTTCGACTTTGCGGGCATTCGATCGCCGGTCGGCCAAACAAAGACGCTTCCCACAGGTCATGTAGATCGCCTGGTTCTGGCCGTCGCCACCTGCTCGAGATATTCGTTCGGCTTTTTCAACGCCTACGAAGTAATCGCGAACGACCCGGCGGTAGATCTTGTCGTGCACCTGGGCGATTACATTTATGAGTACGGTCCGGAAGGCGATGGCGGACCAACCGGCCGGCGCATCGACCGCAATCATGAGCCGCCACATGAAACGGTGACATTAGCCGACTATCGGCAACGCCATGCACAATACAAGACTGATTCGGGCTCAAAGGCAATGCACGCCCGCCATCCGATAATCGTGCTCTGGGATGATCACGAGACCGCGAACGATCCCTGGATGGGTGGTGCCGAGAATCACCAGGATGGCGAAGGGGATTGGATTACGCGGCGTGACGCATCACTGCAAGCCTTTTACGAGTGGCTGCCCATTCGTGATCCACGCATGGGCGGTACTCGTGAAGAATACTGGCGACACTACAAGTTTGGCGATCTTGCGAGTCTGATCACGCTGGAAAGCCGGCATACCGGTCGTAGCAAACAAATCGATATCGCAGATTACCTGGATGACATTAAAAGCGAGACCGACACGCGCGAATTCATCAGTACGGTCGTCGGCGCGCCTGATCGCAACATCCTGTCCGACAAGATGGAACAGTTTCTCGCAGACGAACTTGCCGAGTCGGTCCGTGCGAATCGCCGCTGGCGTATCATTGGCAGTCAATCCGTGATGGCAAGACGCATCGCCCCAGACCTTAGCAATCCGTTTTTCGCCGAACTCAGAAACCACCTCGACGGCAGAGCGCTGGCGAAGCTTGATGCCGCGACACAGCTCGGCAACCTGGGGTTACCGGTCGACCTTGACGCATGGAACGGCTATCCGGTGGCTCGCGAACGCTTCTACCAAATCAGCAAGGATGCCGGTGCACACGATTTGCTGGTACTTGCTGGCGACAGCCACACTTACTGGCAAAACGAGCTCTACGACGACGCCGGCGAATCGATGGGTGTCGAGCTCGGCGCAACCGGCATCACAGCGCCGCGGGGATTATTGGAAATAGGGCCGGAAGGACTCAAGCACTACGATGAGCTAAAAGCCGCCAACAACGCGGAAGTGATATGGACGGACGGACGCTACCGTGGATTTATTCGTCTGGAGATCGACCACGATGGTGCGCATGCTGATTTCGTGACTGTTACCACTGTCGAGTCGCGAAGTTACGACGCGGAAATCCTGCGTACTGTCGATATCGAAAGCAGAGACGGCACATTGCGATACCTGTGATTGCGTGAGAATCGCCGCGATTTAGAAACCTGGTCGGCGCCATTGCTTTTCCACAAACTCAAGACCAATCGTGATATTTAGCATTCGCGGCTGAAGCCGCTCCCACAGATCGAGCCAGACTGTGGGAGCGGCTTCAGCCGCGAATGTCCGATTTGGCAACAGAGATCAAAACCCGACTCAAGTTCATGTCCCTACCGAGCCAATGAAAAACGTGGCCAGATCCCCATGAATTCGAATATGCCGCTTGATCGGCCGGCAGTCTGGCGAAAATCCTTGTAACACACTGCCGCTATTCTCATTTCACAAATGAACCACTTTTTGAGCTGTCCTCTGCGTGTAGGCCCGGAAGTCTTGCGGCAATATGCTGACTAGCGTACGTGTTGCATTTATAAGTATAAAAACGGGGCAAAAGATTGGATCGGTTCGACTCAATCATTATTGGAGCGGGACACAACGGCCTGGTCTGTGCTGCCTATCTGGCGCAGGGCGGCCAGCGCGTACTCGTGCTCGAGGCATCCTCTGCACCAGGCGGGCTTGCTGCAAACCGTGAATTCTATCCCGGCTTTCATGCGTCTGTCGCACACACTGTCAGCCACTTCTCGCGGAAAATAGCCAGCGATCTCAAGCTTGCATCACATGGCTTTGATACCTCTTCGAATTCATTGCCAACGATCGGGCTGAATGCCAACGCAGAGCATGTCAAATTGCACCAGGACTCTGTCAGCGGAGTCAGTACTGACGACTCGGACACGTACCGGAAATACTCGCGACTCATGCATCGATTTGCGGATGCGCTCAAACCCTTCTGGCTCAAGACGATGCCGCGCGTCGGCAATAACAGCGTCACGGAACTGCTGACCTTTGCACACGTGGGCCTCAACATTCGGCGTCTCGGCAAACAGGATATGCAGGAGTTTCTGCGGGTTGCATCTCTGCCTGCCCGTGACCTTATGGATGAAAACTTCGACAATGACATCCTCAAGGCGACGCTGAGCTGGGATGCACTCATTGGTTCGAAACTCGCACCGCGATCGCCCAACGGTGCGGTGCTCGCGATGCTTTATCGCCTGGCAGAGGAAACCAGGGGCGCACATGTCATCCCAGCCGGCGGGGTTAATGGCCTGATCGGGTCATTGTGCGCGTCGGCCACAGAATCAGGCGTCGAAATCAGAAGCGGCGCGAAGGTCGATCGCATATTGATAGATGCCAGCACTGATGGCCTGAAAGCAATGGGCGTACAACTGGAGGGCGGCGAAAAGATCGAGGCTGGTCGCGTTATTTCGGCGACCGATCCACAAAAAACATTTCTTGACCTGGTCGGCGTCGAGTATCTCGATATCGGCTTCACGAACCGAATCCGACGTTTGCGCTGCGATGGCTATGTGGCGAAATTGCACCTCGCACTGAATGAGTTACCAGCGTTCGACGGACTTGAGCAACCTGACGGTCGAATGATAATTGCACCAGATATGGATGCCATTGAGTTTGCATTTGACGATGCCAAGTATGGCGAGTGCCCGGCCAACCCAGTAATGGAAATTGTGATTCCAAGCCTGCAAGACGCATCACTGGCACCCGCCGGGCAACACGTACTGTCGGCTCACGTCATGTATGTGCCCTATCGACTCAAAGGCGGCTGGACAGATGCAGATCGCCAGCAGGTTTGTGAGCGGACCATTGACACAATTGCGCAATATGCACCGGGCATCCGTGAGCAGATCGTTCACAGCGAATTTCTAACGCCTGCGGATCTGGAGGACAAATACCATGTAACCGGTGGCCACTGGCATCACACCGAACTGTCTATGGATCAGATGCTGATGATGCGGCCTACTTATGAGGCTGCACAATACAGCACACCTGTACCTGGCCTGTTCCTCTGCGGCGCAGGTTGTCATCCGGGTGGCGGCATCATGGGCGGCGCGGGCCACAATGCCGCGCGTGAAATTCTGCGATGAATAACTACGACGCAATCATTATTGGCGCAGGTCATAACGGCCTGACGAATGCCGCTTACCTCGCAAAGGCCGGACTGAATGTTGTCGTCGTCGAAAAGAACGACTATATCGGCGGCGCGGCCGTTACCCGAGAGCTTCACGAGGGCTGGCACTACTCTAATTGCTCGTATGTCTGCAGCAT
>RCND010001369.1_pt1 | contig 13757 bp, 8 predicted proteins | sample 2041351 | NCBI WGS metagenome assembly RCND01 (sample SAMN09708230, study PRJNA481090) | Marine sediment metagenome, whole genome shotgun sequencing project. | biome: marine sediment; feature: ocean; material: sediment; isolation source: Sewage treatment plant 12B marine sediment (STP12B) ...
GCTGCTGTCGCGCGGTATCCGCCACGCGATTCGTCGCGTTGGGGACGGTGAATCAAGCGGTACCCAGGCATCGTTGTATACGGTCGGCCGACTATCTCACTACGTCATTATCATTTTCGCCGTATTTATCGCGCTCTCTTCTGTTGGCATCGAATTTGGCAATCTCGCCTTAGTCGCTGGTGCACTCAGTGTCGGCATTGGTTTTGGCCTGCAGTCCATCGTTAATAACTTCGTTTCCGGCTTGATCATTCTTTTTGAGCATTCACTTCGTGTTGGTGACTACATTGAACTCGATACCGGCCTGACCGGTACCGTGAAGTCCATCAACGTGCGCAGTACGCTGATCAACACCAACGACAATATCGACATCGTTGTTCCGAACTCTGAGTTTGTCACGGCAAGATTGCAGAACTGGACGCTGGGCGAACGAATATTGCGGGTACGAATTCCGTTCGGCGTGGCGTACGGTAGCGACAAGGAACTGGTCAAAAAGGCGGCACTCGAAGCCGCAGCCGAAGTTCCGTACACGCTGACCCATATGAAGGGTCGCGAGCCTGACGCCTGGCTCACTGAGTTCGGCGACAATAGCCTCAACTTCTTGCTTTTGGTTTGGGTCAACCGCCAGGGTGCGCGGCGACCAACACGCACTCGGTCTGCCTATCTATGGGCTCTCGATACCAAGCTGGCCGAGTACGACATCGAAATTCCGTTCCCGCAGCGCGACCTGCATTTGCGTACTGGTTGGCCGGATAAGCCTACAGGCCCACTAGAGCAGCAACCGCAAGCCGAACGCGGCGAAGAAACCGACGCACCCGATAATCCCTGAAAACACGATCGCGGCGACGTGCAGAAGCCCGTCGGGGGAAAAAAAGGGAAACGTTTGCCCTGCGTACTGTCGTATCCTTGCAGACATGTCTACTTTCCGTATAAAAATCATCGCTCTCGTATGCCTGCTTGTGGCCGCATGTTCCAACAACCAGCCCACGATCGATATATCCGTTCCGAGCTATTCAGGCGGTATGCCGACGGACCTCAGTGGCTCGTGGGAGAGAGACTATTCGCGTAGCGACGATATTCAAGGCGTTTTGAATAGCACATTGCGTCGTATATACCGACCGCAACCCGATTCGCCCTATCCCGCCCCATCCCAAGACCTGTCAAAGCTCGTTGCATTGGCGAAGTTCGCGGAATTGATCACGCGACCCGATGTTCTAACGATCACGCAAGACGACTATGAAATCAAAATCGCAAGAAAAGATGACTTTACAATGCTGTGCGAATTCTATGAGGGCTATGCAAAACGTACCGAAAGCGAATACGGTGCCGAGGTTTGTAGCTGGAATGGCCATCAATTGGTTTCACACCTGGTTTTGCCCGACGGACTGCTCGTCAGTCATCGCTATACGGCAGCCAGCAATGGGAAGAGTTTGCATGTCTCGACGACCATCGCTTCCAATTCGAGCCGAGTGCCTTTCACGGTCAATCGCGTTTACGTGAAGTTTGAGCCACCCGAGTCCGACTTTAATTGCATCGAGACACTCAGCATGAAGCGTGTATGCAGCACCGGCGAGATCACGCCGTGACGCGCGTGCTCGCTGCCGTCTGTATTTTGCTTGCACCTCAATGGGCATTTCCTGCAGAAGATGGTCGTACAGCAACGCAAATCAATATTTCTGTCGCAATGTTTGACCCGGGCATTCCCACAGATCGCTCCACACATCGTGCCATGGACGTATTTCCCAGAGTACGCAAGATTGAGGCTTTGTATTTACCGTTCGTATTGCGCAACGTTTTAACCAGCCAACAGGAATGGGGAGCCATACGTGTCGTCCCGGATTCAGATGTTGCTGCAGAGCTTCTGATTTACGGCACGATTGTCCGGTCCGACGGCAATGTTCTCGTTTTACACATTCGGGCTGTCGATGCTAGCGGACGCGTTTGGGTGGATCGAGATTATTCCGGTGGCACGGCCGATCATAATTTGTATGACGAAGTCGCCGCGAACCTGGTGGCTGCGCGTAACAACCTGGATAGTAAGGCACTTGGAGACATCGTCGAAATTTCCTTATTGCGTTACGCGGAAAATTTAGCCCCCGCCGCATTTGCAGATTATCTTCAAGAAAATCCTGATGACACATTCACGATCAAGCGCCTGCCGGCCAGTAACGACCCGATGCTTGAGCGCATCGAACGAATTCGTGGTGTTGAGTATGTGTTCACCGATGCGGTTGACGCCAAATTTCGGGAACTGAGTGCTGACGTCGAGAAAGTTTATGAACTGTGGCGAGAATACCGCCGCAAATTCAATCAGTTTCAGCGTGAGGAGTCACTGCGAGCACAAACTTACGAGTCCGATTGGGATCGCGGAAGCTATGAGGCCATTCTCGAGCGTTACGAACACTACAAATGGGACCGTCAAGCGGCTGAGGAACAGGAAAAATGGGCGCTAGGGTTCGAGAACGAAATGGGCCCGACGATTACCGCGATTGAAGACCGCGTCGCTGAACTTGAAGGATGGGTCGAGGACCGCTACTCCGAATGGCAGCGCCTTCTTGGCGAGCTGTTTGAGGTCGAGACCGCACTACCCGATTAATTCTTCGACAGCGCGATATGCCTGAGCAATGGCCTGGTGAATTATTGGGCCCGCGCCAGCATCGGAATTCGCGATAACGATCTGGCCGCGAGGTTTGCGACCTTGTACGTGCGGATATCGCTCATCGTCCCGGTCATCGTAGGTCTCGTCTTCCAAATCGTTATAGCTATATGCGTAGCCATGCGCCCATCGATTGACCGTAATTCCTGCGATGTCTTTGGCCGGATCGAATTCGCCATCCACGAGTGTTTCCGCAAGCTGCTCGCGAGTATGGCGTTCAATGGTTTCGAACGAGGTGGCGTACATTTCATGGCGACCTAAGCGATGTTGCTCACGCTGACTTAAGCCTTCGTTTGACCGATAAAAGAACTTCTCCATATGCACGACGATAGGATCGCTTGGGTCACTCGCGAATTGATAATCCCCAAGACTAACCGGAAAATCCAGCAGCGCATTTGCGTAGTAGCTTCCTGGTGCTGATACGCCACCGATACCGAGTTTCTTCCATGCGTGCCAGTTCCGCAACGCCACGGAGGTATACATCATCGGAGTCTTCGTCGGCCACGCCAAGGCTTCGCGCTGCGACTGTGGCAGCTCTGGGCAAATAGACGGAATCATCGCGTTGTAACAGGCCAATACACAGTGCTTCGCAGTTACAAGAGCCGACTGGCCATTTTGAACGTAGCCCACTTTGACCTGCTTTGCTGTTTCCGGTGCGCCGTCATTCTCGACATGTACCACCGTGCTGTTGAGGCGTAATCGAACGGCAGAATTCGCGACATCAAGCTTGTCGTAGTCAAAACGTGCCGTAACGATATCTTCCATAGTCGATCCCGGAGCCGCTTCTGGAATCATGGATCTCACTAACAAGCGAGCAATTGATGCGAGGCCATCTGGAAAGTGATGGATATACGGATCCTCCTTCTCATTGTCGGAAAGGCCCGTCGCGTTGAGACCTGGTAATCCAACGTAGAACAGCGAGTCTCCTGCACTTGCGGTTTCGATGCCCACGCCAGAGTCGGTCGCCAAATTTTGCATTACCGCGAACGCTTCGGGCTCCTTGATGTCGAGATGTTTACTCAGGAATTCCCGGTAGCTGATGCTGTACAGGTAGTCCTCTTTCTCATCCATCGGAATTTCCGGCATCTGATCTTCAGTGGTAGTTAGCAATCGCAGGATTTCAGCCTGCGCAGCTTTTGACATCGGCATCTGCTGCACCGCTTCTGCGGCGGGCAAGGTGTTTGCCGCGTACGGCAGGTAATTCTCAAGCGAGCCAAGGTCAGAATGGACGAGCCGACTTTTACCCCAGGTCGCTCTATTAAAGAACGTGCCCGCGCCAAGGCCGTTGCGTTTGTAAAAGTCTTGGTCATACGCCGTCTCGAATCGAGAGAGATCCACGCCGAGGTCGTGCAACAGGGTTTTTGACGGCTTGTTGTAATTACTGGGGTTTTCTAAAGTTTGACTACCGCCATAACCGATCAGTGTTTTACCATCTACATCAAATTCATTACGCTTCGCGTGACCACCAAAGTCATCGTGGTTATCAAGAATCAGTATTCGCGCATTAGGTTTTGACTTGCGATAAAAATGAGCGGCAGCCAGGCCGCTGATGCCGCCTCCCACTACCACCAGATCGTAAACACCCGAATCAGGCTCCGAAAACGGTCCCCAATCCGTTTTGCCTTCTCGGGCCAACTTGTGAGCGACGTCGAACGAACCTGGATGATTGCCCCGCAAGCCGGTCAGTGCAGGCGGGTAGGCGCCGGCCGTCTCAATAGCCGCCATCGCATCGGCGAAGGCGCTTCCAGGCACGAATGAAGCAGCTGCGATCGCACCAACGCCATGCAATAAATCACGACGCGAGATCTGCTGATTCATTCCGAGTTTGCGGTCTTTTGATTTCATGCTTAAAGCATAGCAGCACTTGTTGCGAACCTTCAGCAACCCCGCCTACACGTCCAATCCTAAGTTGCCATGCAATGTAGATTTTGCGACAGTACGGTAGCTTTTTTATCGATAAAATTTCTTGGAGAGCCACATTGCCGACATTTAGTGACATCAGCCGTAGAGCATTTCTGATGCAAAGCGCTGCTCTGGCTGCCGCAACCTCACTACCCATAGGCGCTCTGGCACAAGAGAACATGCGTACCCGAGCGATTCCAGGCACCGACGAGCATCTGCCTGTCGTCGGGCTGGGCGCACCGCGAATATTCATCGACCTCCCTCCAGAGGGCAAGGAATTGCCCAAAGCTGTCATTCAGGCGATGGTCGATGTTGGCGGTACCGTCATGGACACACCCGCATTTTTTCGGCCGGACGTCCCTGTCGTCGGCCCTATTCTGCAGGAGATGGGACTTGTCGACGATTTGTTTCTGATCGGCAAGATTACCGTTAGTGGCAAGCAGGCGGGCATCGACCATCTCGAGAGGTTGGTGGCCAATCTCAATAAGCGACCGATCGACGCGTTGTTGATTCACAACATGCGCGAGCTAGATATTCATTGGCCAACGCTGAAGCAATGGAAGCAAGAAGGCAAAGTGCGATACATCGGCGTGAGCCTTACCAGAACGAGCGACTACGGACCGCTTGAAAAATTCATGACCGAAGAAAACCCGGACATGCTGTTGACCGGCTACTCAATTACGCAGCAAAAGCCGGCTCAGCGCATATTGCCGCTCGCGATTGATAAGGGGATTGCAGTGATTGGCGCGGAGGCATTCAAAGCATTCGAAGACGGTGCATTCTTTGAAGTCGTCCGTGGCGTATCACTTCCGGAATGGACCGCAGAATTTGATTGCGAGTCCTGGGCGCAGTTTTCGCTCAAGTACATTCTTTCGAACCCAGCCATAACTTGTATTGTCACCGAAACCAGCGACGTCAAACACGCAACCGACAATATGCGCGCTGGCTACGGAAGACTCCCTGACCCGGCAATGCGCAAACGCATGAGCGACTACTTGTTGTCGCTATAGGTCTGTAGAGAATGCCCAGTGATTAGGCATTCTCGAGGTCCGCCATTAATTGTTTGTCGGCATATTGTACTTGCCGCCTTCTTGCCGATAACAACGCGCACAAAGCCAGCAGGATCGCCACAGGACTGGTCGAGCCGCCGCCATCGTCTTTCGCGTCATCCGGAGCGACGACCCTGACTTCGCCAAGGCTCGAATTATCGTCAGGATTTGTGTCCGCCTCTGTTGACGAGAGCACGACAGTAACGTCCCTTCTGCCGCTGCTAATACCCCTTGCATTGATAGTGAGCAGAGAATTTGTCTGCGCGGCAAAAGTGCCCGCCAAACAGTCGACCCGTTGCGCCGTGACAGTACAAGTTCCGATCGACCAGGTCGCAGAAACAGGCTGCAGCCCATTCTCGAGCGTGACACTCGCAGTAGCGTTGGTCGCATTGATCTGTGACGCGTTGTTTAAGGTCACGCTGACAGACGTACTCGCGTCAATGAATACGGCCGCCGAGGTCGGAACGCCCGCAATAAGATCAACTGCTGGCTCGACGGTAAGAAGCACGGAGTTCTGATTATTAATTGGCCGCTCGTCTGTATCGGTGGTAGTTACATTTGCGGTCAAGGTACCTGTACCCAGCGCATTCGCCATCACTGAGAGAGTAATGGAAGCGCTACTAAGTCCCGCCAGATTCCCCAGGTTGCAATCCACGCTTCCAGCACCGTTGCTACAGGTTCCTGCGGACGTCGCAACGGATTGGAGGCTCAGCACGTTGGGTACGGAAAAGTTTACACGAACACCGGCCGCGTCCAGCGTACCATTGCTGGCCACTTCATAGACGAGGTCGGTCTGCGCGCCGAGCAACACACTACTAAGCTGCGACAGCGGTTGAACGCTAACGTCTACCGCCGGAAGTGCAGCCGCGCAGGAAGCGGCCGCCGCCTCGGCCTGCATGATTGAAATACTGCACGCAGAGAATTGCTGGCTGCCATTGATCGAAGCGGACATGATGAACGCACCGGTATCTGCTTCGCAGGGCGTCAGAGGTTCTCCATCATGCTCTGCGCCGAAATTGTGACCGATTTCGTGCGCAGCAATGAGGCTATCGTTAGTAGCGCCAGCATTTCCTTCACTTAATCCGGCACCAAAATAGTCCTCACAAAGCACACCGCGCCAGGCGATGCCTACTGTTGTCGTATCAAGGTTCCGCCCGGTATACAGATGGGTAAGACCGCGGCTATTATGGTCGGGTGATTGCAGTCGATACTCTGACACCTCGTCGAGTAAGTCAGCGGCTATTAGCGTGTCGCCGAATGGGTCCGCTTGATCGCTATGCGTTTCAATAAGGTCAACGTTTATCTGCACGCCGACCTGCTCGCTAAAGAATCCGTCCACGTTATTCAGTCGCGTAGTAATCGCGGCGACAGCAGCGTTATCACCACCGCGTGCATTGGTAAATTCGAAATCGCCGATAGCGCTCATGGTCATTTGTGTGACTGCGCCTGGAGCCCTTGCGATCGCAGTTTTTGACGACGTGCTAATTTCCTTCATGATCGTCGCCGCACTGCCCGAGAGAAAGTCAGAACCGCAGCTCATCGTTCCGGAAACTACGAAAGCGTCTGCCAGGCGATAGATGACCGGTGCGTCGATCGGCAAGCTGCTGTCATCCGGTGCTTCGATCGCATACATTTCGGAACCATCCCAGATCATCCCCCGCGGCATGCCATCAAACACAACGATTCTTGCCCATGACTGCGGATTGTTCGCCAGTTGGCCACGATATATTTCGACCTCAGACTTCGCGGCGCCTGCTGGGAGGCCAGATGCAACTCGATCGTTCGAGACCAGCTGCAAATCAAAATTCTTACCTAGCGCATCGAAACGGATAGAAACGGATGCTGGAGTCGCAGGCTTCGAGCTGAAACTATGCGCGCTCTTATCGGTCTTAGAAATAAGCGTCCGCTGCAATGGCTCGAAATGCGACACCACTACTTCGGCCGCCGTAACTATCGGCGCGAGTACAATGACAGTAGCAATTGCGAGTAATTTGATCGTGTGCATCCGAGTCTCTCTGCTTGTTCACGGAGAAGTACCCAGCTAATCAAACAGTCACGACCACGACAAGGGCATAACCGTCTCCTATTAACGACATTGGCCATTAAAGTGTGCGTTATCTCCCAAATCGAGAAGTTGCTACAATTCGAGACCCGCATTCCACCCAACCCGCTAGCCGGAGAAGAACAATGATCGCGCAGTGGCCAAGCCGAAAATCGACTTATTTTTCGACCTCAGTGGCCGCTCTACTGGCAGTCGGCACGACAGTGGCACAGGAAGAGCCGACGCATATGGAGGAATCTATTCGCACGTCGGTGAGCAATGTTGTCGTTGTGGGCGGCGCTAGCCCTATCGATCAGGAAATCACCGGCAGCTACGACGACGCAACGCCCGGGCTTTATGGTGGAATCAGTTCCGGGGCGGCTGCGGGGAGCCCGTCTGTACAAGCGGGTCCTGTGACCGTCAATCTTCCGTTTCCTATCCTGACATTGCCCGGCGCAATTTTCGGTGGAATTACAGGAACAGCGAAAGAGAGAATGCAAGAATTTCGCGATGCAATGACCGAAGATCTGGCCAAAGCCAACAACAGAACATTAATCAATGACGGCTTGGCACTCGATGTTTATCGTGGCCTGCAGAAAATGCCTGAACTGGAATCGAAACTGTTCGCTGCAAGCACCCCAATCCCTGATGGCTCGGATGCCGTCCTGTATGTCAGCATCGAAGGCATATCCATTGATGTTCAGAAGAAAGAAGCGATCCTGACCGCGGCCGCGATCCTGTCGTTAGAATCTGTATCTAGTGGCGAAAAAATTTATTCGAGTACGATTCGTTATCAGGACAGAGCATCATTGGAAGATTGGACTGAAAATGACAATGCCTTGTGGCATGACTTCGCGAATTTTGCGCGACACTATCTAGGTCGGGAAATTACCGCCGACGCATTCGCGAAGATCGAGCTAAATCACGAACTTCTGCCGGTCAAATCTGAAGACATCAAGCTACAACGAAAGAATCAGTGGCAAGGCAGCACTAAATCCGCAACGCCTACTCTGGCATGGGAACTGAAATTGCTTGGCGACGATGCGTATGGAACGTGGACCGATGCAATCAACGCTACGAATACGTTCTATGACGTTGAAATATACGATGCACATCGAATGGTTTACGAAATGAAACAGGTCGCGGCAACTCAGCACACGCTGGTCTACGAGCTGGACCCTTGCCAAACCTATCGTTGGTCTGTGCGACCGACGTATCGCATTGGCGACGACATCAGGGTCGGAGAATGGATGCAGTACGCGTCTGAATCAGAAACTAAAATAGGCAAAGGCATCGTCGGTAGAGACGCCGCCACCTCTCCCGCCTATATTCAGAATTTCGCGTCTTTAGAGTTCGATTGCAGCCGCAAGTAGTTTCTAACGGAGCCCAAATGCACGCCACTGATGTTGCCGCATGACTGACAAACCGCTTCAGTCAGTACGTTTGGGCAAGGTGAAATGAAGTACCAACGCCCCAATTATTCCGGCCGCTACTGAAGCAAACAAGACTCCCACCTTAGCCTGATCAATAAAGGTTTCGTCGGTGTAGGCCAGCTCGCTTATGAATATCGACATCGTGAATCCGATTCCAGCAAGGCAACCTGCCCCGACCAGTTGGCCCAGAGTAATGCCCTGTAACTCGGTCTTCGCGATCTTTATCACCAGCAGACTCGCAAGCAGGACACCCAACGGTTTGCCGACCACCAAGCCTAGAATTACACCCAAGCTAACATCAGTCGGAAATCCGGCCATGGTGTCGGCGCTGAAAGCGACACCCGCGCTAAACAAGGCGAACAACGGCAGTATGACAAATGACTGAAATGGGTGGAGGCGATGTTCCAGTGCAATTGCAGGCGGGATCGCATCTTCAACCGTTAGGGCGAGTTGCAAAATGGACGCTCGGCGCTCGCTGTCATGGTTCAGGGCATCAAGGGAGTTGTCATCGCCCTCAATATCCGCCAACAGCTTCGATGTGTAGTCGATCAGTTCCTGCGGGTCGATGGCGGGCCTAACCGGGATGACCATCGCAACTAGCACCCCGGCAATCGTCGCATGTACGCCCGAGCCGAGTACGCCAAGCCAAACTATAAATGCGAGCGACGTATAGACCCAGGTTGCTCGCACGCCGCGGCGATTGAATATCAACATCAGAATCAATGGAATAACAGACAGCAACAAAGTCGCGACGTCGAGATCAGGTGTATAAAAAACGGCAATTGCTGCGACCGCAATCAAGTCATCGGCAATTGCGAGCGCCATCAGGAAAACCTTCAATCCCAGTGGCACCCGCGAACCAAACATCGAAAGCACCCCGAGTGCGAATGCTATGTCAGTGGCCATCGGGATGCCCCAACCAGCGATGGTGCCACTTCCGATATTTACCGCTGCATATATCCCAGCAGGTACAACCGCACCTCCAATGGCCGCGCACACGGGTAGCATCGCCTTGTCGATACTGGATAGCTCGCCAACAACAACTTCGCGCTTGATCTCAAGCCCGACGACAAAAAAGAAAATCGCCATCAGCCCGTCTTTGATCCAGTGCGAGAGCGTTAGTTTGAACTCCCATTCGCCGAATCGAAAACCCATGTAGGTGTGGGACAGGTCGTAATAGAATTGACCCCACTGCGAGTTAGCCCATATCAGGGCTATCGCTGTAGCAGCTATTAGAATGAATGCACTGACTACCTGCGAGTGCAGAAAGCGCTGGAACATGTTGTTGCCGGAAATGTGGGCTGCCACGGTCGGTGCCTTCCTCGGTATCGAACTTGCTACTGCTGGAGCTGGGAATTATACCTGTCTTATCAGTCTCTGGCCTTCGTTAGCAGCAAGGTTCCGAAGCCAATGATGAACAGTGATAAGAACGGCTCGAACGGCCAATACGGAAACCACAACTCAAGATTGGCTGACCATCGCGGTGTAGTCAGGAATGCGGAAACCGGCTTTTGCCAGTACTGGCCTGTTGCCGATACCGCGAGGCCGAAGACGATCACGGCGCCACCGACGACCTTAAACACGAGTGATGGCCTGCGCTCACGCTTCTTGCCCCAGGCCGCGATTCTTAACGCAAATGCGGTAAAACCGCTCCAATAAAAAACGTAGTCGATCGGATCCGGGTTTCCATAGTAATGAGAAAAATTCCACCAATAGACGCTACAGGGGTATGCCCACAGAAAGTAAATTCCGGACTTGTGAATTACCTTCCATTGTTGCTGACTTAGGTATTTGCGGCCAAAGTGGAAAGACGTCAACACCATCGCGGGAAGGAAAATATAACCGACGCTCCCTTCAAGCTCATCACGAAGCAAGTAAACATCCCCGTAGTAATAGTCGCGGAAGAAGTACGACATGATGAAGATGAACAATCCTTGCCATGCCATGGCAACTGCGAAACATAAACCAAGGTATTTTCGATTGCGCAACCACCACATCGACAAAGGGCCGGGAAACAGTATCTGTACAGACGATGCCGCGACCACCAAAAATATCAACGGCACCGCGAAGCGCACTGAGAAACTGATCATATGCGACACACCGGCGCCAGTGGAAAGATCGGTTTGCATCAACTCGACAGCAATGACCGCGGATACTGGAATCGAGACTAGCCAGAATAGCCCCCACTTATTGATGAGTTTGTTCTTCAGAATGTCGTTCAGATTACTACTCATCGATTCCCTGCCGCTGCGCCGAAATTAGCTCGGCCCCGTTTACTCTGCCACTCCGAGGGTACAGCAACGACTGTGCCGATAGGTTAAGAATACGAAGACCGCATATCGTGATAGTATTTTCGCAATGCCGAACACCTTAAGAACAAATGCACACCACATACTCAAAGTCGCAATTGCGCTCGCGCCATGGGTGGCGTCTATGCATGCGCTTTATTGGCTTGAATATAGTGAAATCTGGAGCACCGAAACTCCACATCGCGGCAAAATTTCGGTTGTTATCCTGATCCTTGGCATGAGCTTGTCATTTTTACTTTATTCGCAATCGTTCAAACGCAAATAATCCGATAAATAATTGATGCCTGTGGCAGCTATTTTCACTCGTTTGCCAGTTATTGCTGCAACCGCCTTGTTGACACTCTCCAGCGGTTACGTCGCAGCTCAATCCGAGCCGGCAGCGGAAAACTCACCCGCTGTCTCTGATCGTCCCCGAATCGGGCTAGCACTTGGCGGCGGTGGCGCCAAGGGCGCAGCGCACGTCGGCGTTCTGCAGGTCCTGGAAGAGCTGCGCATCCCAATTGATTGCATCGCCGGTACGAGCATGGGTGCGTTGGTCGGGGCCACGCTTGCGACGGGAAGAACGCCAGACGAAATTGAGAATGCAGTCAACGGCATCGATTGGTCGCAGGCTGTCGGCGGCCAGGGACGTCGGGATCGAATGCCAATCGCCCGCAAGCTCGACAGCGGTAATCATTTAAATTCTCTGGAATTTGGTTTTAGCGACGGCAAGTTTCGCGCACCCGCCGGATTTATACAGACACAGGACATCGAGGGAGAAATATGGAAGCTCGTGTCGTCGGCGCAAGCGATTCAGGACTTCGATGATCTTCCGATTCCTTTTCGAGCGGTCGCAACGGACATGGTTGCCGGCGAAATGGTCGTGCTGGATAGCGGTGACCTGGCCGTTGCCATGCGAGCCAGCATGGCGATACCCGGTGCGTTTTCACCTATGAAGATAGACGGCAAGGTACTCGCAGATGGCGGAATGATGCGCAACCTGCCGGTCGATGTGGTGCGTGAACTATGCGCAGATGTCGTCATCGCAGTGTGGATGACAAACCCTGCGCCGGAAGCCGACGATGTGGCATCGGTTTTCGCACTTTCCGGCCGTTCCTTGCTAGTGATGATCGAGGCCAATGAAAAACTACAAATTGAATCACTCGTAGAGTCCGATGTCGGCATTGAAGTACGCATGGGGGACATAGGGTCTGCCGATTTTCTACAAGTTGCTGAAGCAATAAAACTGGGAAGATCCGCAGCGGAGGCGAGCCGCGAAGCATTACGACAACATTCAGTATCAGAGCAGGACTATTTGGCCTGGCAAGAGACAACCGGCCGAATGCCTGAACCTGCGTATCACTTTTCGGAGATTCGAATCGTTGGCAACGATCAGGTCAATACGGAATACATCCATTCGAATATCAGAATGGCGGACCTACTGGATGCGTCAGTCACTACGCATGATATTGCTGCTAACGCGGAGAGAATTTATGCGCTCGGAGATTTTGAGCGTGTAACTACCCGAATTATCGGCACCAAGGATCAACAGGTGCTCGAGTTCAATACGGCCGAGAAATCATGGGGGCCTAATTTTGTTCGATTTGACTATGGCCTGGCATCACACGGCGATTCGGACCTTAAGGCATTAATTCGCGCGGATCATGAACGGACCTGGGTCAATGATCAGGGTGGCCGTTGGCACAACGCGCTGCAGTTTGGCCAGCAAAGCTCGCTGACGACGAATTTCTACCAGCCGATTGATGCGAAGCAGCGGTATTTCGTAGAACCCATCGCCTCGTTCGAACAAGAACGTGAAGACTTCTATCTGGACGGTGATCGCGCTGCTCAATACTTTATTCGGCAGTTGTATGCACAAATTGATCTTGGTGTGAATTTTGGCAATCGGGCGCAATTGAGGCTTGGCTTGCGCCATGGCTGGGAGGAAGCCCAACTGGATACTGGGACACCAGACTTACCCGAACTGGATCGACGTGCTGTTACCAGCCTGCAACTTGGTGCCGTATACGACACTCGAAATACGTCCAGCTTGGCAACTCGAGGAACGCTGCTTCACGCGCGCTACGTCCAGTCCGAGGAATGGTTCGGCAGCGACCTGCGTTACAAATTACTGGAGGGCGTTGTCACGAAGTCGTTTAGCATTAACGACAATGCGTTGACCTTAATGCTGGGCGGTGGATCGACCTTAAGCGGTAATCTACCCATCACGCAGCAAATCCAGCTAGGAGGAATCCGGACGTTTCCAGGATTGCGCCCTAGCGAGCTTCGCGGCGACCAATATTGGTTTGCTGCTTCCAGGTATTTCTGGCGGCTCAGCGATTCAAAAAGCCTGTTCGGCCATGAATTGTATGCCGGTCTTCGCCTTCAGGC
>RCND010001370.1_pt1 | contig 13753 bp, 14 predicted proteins | sample 2041351 | NCBI WGS metagenome assembly RCND01 (sample SAMN09708230, study PRJNA481090) | Marine sediment metagenome, whole genome shotgun sequencing project. | biome: marine sediment; feature: ocean; material: sediment; isolation source: Sewage treatment plant 12B marine sediment (STP12B) ...
CGGATCAATGCCGATGCTGCGCAACGCCGTGTCCCACACCGCATTATGCGCCGTCTCAAAGACAAGCGCGGGACTGGCAGGGGCCGTGAGCCAACCATTTTGCGCAATCTCTTGCTCCAATTGCCCAACACCCCATCCGGCATAGCCAACGGCAAACAGGAACGGTGCTGGCCCGTGGTCCAGTGCAATATCTTCCAGAATGTCACGTGTCGCGGTCAACACGAACCCTCCGGGAATAATCAAAGGCTCCGGCGCTTGGCGGCTCTCGTCAAGATGCAGGACAAAACCACGCTTTGTCTCGACAGGTCCGCCAAAATGCACAGGTGTCCCTATTGGCCCATCTTTCGCAGTGATCTCGATGCGGGAAAAGACTTCGCGCAGGGTCATATCGCCCACGAGTTTGTTGATGATCACGCCCATCGCGCCCTCATCCGAATGCGCACAAATGAAAACGACAGAGCGGGAAAAGCGCGGATCATCCATACCCGGCATCGCAATCAACACCTGCCCCGTCAGATCCATCGCCTATCTCCTACCGCAAAACCCTTTGATACTGCCCCAGTGTGACCAGCCCTGATCACTCCTGCAAGCACCATCAGCGAAACATGGCTGAACGAGATGTGACTTGGCAAATCCTGCACACGCGGTCACACAGGACGTATGATAAAAACACTCCTCTGTGCCACCGCCCTGATCACAACTGTAACTGCGGCCCGTGCTGCTGATCCCGTTGGATCGCCAGTCACCGCCGAGCTTATTGACGGCTGGCAGCAGGCAGATGGCACACGTGTAAGTGCGATCCGCCTCACGCTGGCAGAGGGGTGGAAGACCTATTGGCGCGCACCCGGTGACGCGGGTATCCCGCCGAATTTCAAATGGAACGGGTCGCGCAATCTGTCCGGTGTTGCGGTAAGCTGGCCCGCGCCCAAAGTGTTTGAACAAAACGGCATGCGTTCGGTCGGCTATTCCCATCAAGTGACACTGCCACTGACCATCGCCGCCAAGCAGGCGGGAAAACCAATAGACATCAACCTCAAGATGGAAATCGGGGTGTGCAAAGACATCTGCATCCCTGAAACCCTGTCCATCAGAGGGACGCTGGATAGCGCCGCAACCGCCCCCGTCCCCGCAATTGCCGCCGCCTTGGCAGAGCGGCCCTATTCGGCCAAAGAAGCAGGCGCGCGCGGTGTCACTTGCGCGCTTAGCCCTTCCGAGAACGGTCTGAACATCACTGCGACCCTCACCCTTCCCACTACCGGTGGCAAAGAGCATGTCGTGATCGAAGCGGGCCGCCCCGATGTTTGGGTGTCAGAGGCCACAACACGGCGCAGCGGTAACACTCTGACCGCTCAGGCCGAGATGATACCCAGTGGATCGGGCGCCCTTGCGCTGGACCGCTCCGCCATTCGTTTCACGATTCTTGGTACGTCCCATGCGGTTGACCTACGCGGCTGCGCACCCGCCTAGATTTGCTCTTACGTCAAGCGAGGTTTGCGCAACAGCATCGCCACAGCGCCAATACCGTACCCCAAGAGCGCGATGAGAGCCGCGCCCCCGACAAAGAGCAAAAACGCCGCAAGCATCGCGGAAAAATTGCCCGGTATTGGCAGGGCCGAGGCCAACGGCGGATAGAGCGCACCCTGCAACGCCGCGTAGCCCAGCGTCAATGTGCCCCAACCCAACACCAACGCCCAAAGCGCTGTTAGGCCAAGCTGCAAGCCCTGCGCAGGCGCGCGCAATCCACGCCGCATGGCTGCAACCTGTCGCGCAATATCGTGCTGGGCCGCTACAAGGGCAGGCACGACAAGCAACACCAGCAACATCCCGAACCCGAGCCCGTAGACCAGTGTGATAATCGTGGGCTTGAGGAACTGCGCCTGCTGGCTCCGCTCAAAGAGCAACGGCGCCATACCCAATACCGTGGTCAGTGTGGTCAGCATCACAGGACGTAGACGGTCCGCTGCGCCATCAATGATTGACGGGATCAGGCCGCGATCTTGCGCATATTCGTCAATCGTTGTCACCAGCACGATAGAATCGTTGATAATAATCCCCGTCATTCCCAGCAAGCCCACAACCGTGAACATGCTGAGCGGGACATCCCAGGCATTGTGCCCATAGATCGTCCCGACCAATCCGAACGGTATAATCGCCATCACGACCAAAGGCCGCGTCCAGCTGCCGAAAACCCACGCAAGCACCAGAAAAATACCCGTCAAACACAGAATCAGACCCGTCAGTGCATCGTTGAGGAACTGGTCCTCCTGCTCGCTCAGACCTGCAATGCGGTATTCGACCTGCAATTCGGAGGCGATGCGCGGCAGGATATCTTCGGCCAATGCTGTGTTGATCTCGGTCGCACGGTCGGCGTTATCCTCAGAGATATCGCCGGTGACGGAAATCAGCCTGATTCCGTTCTCGCGCCGCACGGTGCTAAAGCCGGTGCGCTGCTGCACGCTCACGATATCGCCCAGCGCCACGTAATTTCCCGCCGCTGTGCGCATTTGGGTACGGTTCAAAAAGTCCGCCGTCAGCTCCCCCTCCGGCAGCTCGACCCGTATCGTGGCAGAGCGCGGGCCGTCCGGATAGGTCGCGGCCTCGATCCCGCCCAAGCGGTTACGCAGCACACGGCCAAGCTGATCAATGGTAAAGCCCAGCGCCAAACCTTGGGGCGTAAGATCTAGGATCAATTCCTCTTTGTCGTAGGCAAGGTTATCTTGCACTGCGCTGACTTCGGAATATTGCAGCAAAGCCGTTTGGAGCGCCTCTGAGGCGTCTTTAAGCGTCTGCGTTTCCGCCCCGTAGAACTCAACCGATAGCGCATCACCGCCCGGACCAGAACGCCAACCACGAAAACTCACCGTCTCCACGAGGGGAAGACTGATCACCTCGTCCTGTAATTCAGCCACAAAGGCGAAGCTGGAATAGGGACGCAAATCGGCGTCTATAAGCTCAATGGAGATGCCGCCCAAAAGATCGCCATCTTTGCCATCCGCCGCAGAGAGGCCGCGCCCACCGTTCCCGCCAATTTGCGCCATGACATAATCAAGCGGATTGGCACCGTGCTCGGCTTCCAGCTTGGCGGCGACAGCGTCCGTCGCGCGCTGCATCTCACGCATCATCTCAAGCGTATCGGCGCGGGTTGCGCCCTCGGCCATGATGAAGTTGCCCGTCACCGATCCCCGCTCCGGTGCGTTAAAGAAACGCCATTGCACATCGCCTTTGATAAAGAGCGCCACCTGACTTGCCAATATGGCAACAACACCGGCAAGCACCACGTATCGCGCCTTGATCACAAGGGCCATAAAGGGGCGAAACAGCCGCTCGCGCACCCAGACGAATCCGCCGTTGATCACCGTTGAAGGCGTATCAATTCCGTGCTGCCCAATCCCTTGAATCATCGCGCGAAGGCGCGCTGGGCGCGACACCAGATAGCCGCCAATCAGTACAAGCGTAATCCCTGCCAGTGCCGCCGCACTACCCGAGAGCAGCCCGTAAGCCTGCGCCACATCTGCACCTCTGACCCACAAAAAGCCGTAAATGATGCCAAAGATCGCGGCTGTGATCAAAACGGTCGCAACAATCGCGGAGACGATCCCGCCCACGATGAGTTTCGAAATCGAAAACTTGCTGCGCTTTTCAATCCCGTCGAGGGCGTTTTTCATATGGTGTGGCAGGATCAGAAAACACTCAATCAACGAGGCAATCAACACCGCGATCACGGTGAACGGGATATCCCTGATCAAACCACCAAAGCGGCCTCCGACGGCCACCAGACCAAAAAAGGCAATCACCGTCGTCAACGTCGCGGCGAACACAGGCATCGCCATGCGCTGTGCAGCACCTTCGGCTGCTTCGGCCGCGCTCATCCCGCCAAGGCGGTAGCGGTGGTCCGCATGCTCCCCCACCACAATCGCGTCATCAACCACGATCCCCAAGGTGATGATCAAACCGAATAGCGAGATCATGTTGATCGTCAAACCACCCAGATACATAAACGCAATCGATGCGCCCATCGCCACAGGTATACCCGCAGCCACCCAAAACGCAGTGCGCGCATTGAGGAACAAAAACAGCAGCGCCAGCACAAGGCCCAGCCCCACCAACCCGTTGTCGATCAACAAATCAAGGCGCCCCGTGATCGCGGCCGCCCGTGTGCGAATCAATTCGACAGAAACACCCGCAGGCAGGCTTGATTGCAGTTCGGCAGCGACCTTTTCCACTTGTTCCTGAATGCCAATCGCATCCCCGCGATCAGAACGGTCTACGCGGACCGACATGGCGGGACTTTCGCCCACGAAAAAGCTCATGTCGCGGTCAACGCCCTCGGCGCGCACGGTAGCCACGTCGCCAATCAAAAGCTTGGAGCCATCAGGATTGGAACGCAATGTGATGCCCTCGATCTGCTGCGGCGTGCGCTTGGCCGTCCCCGTGCGCACACGTGCGTTAGCTCCGTCCACATCCCCGGCGGGGTCGGCGTTCACTTCTTCCGCAATCACCGCTGCTATTTGCGCCATTGTCACATCGTATTCGATCAACTTGGAAGACGACACTTTCACCATCGTTTGTGGTGCGGCAACCCCTCGGATCGTTGTGCGGGTAACGCCCACAGCAAAGAGGCGCGTTACAAATTCATCCGCAAAACGCCCCAACTGCTCTGGCCCGACGGGACCGGTGATCACAACGTCCGTAACACGGTCACGCCAAGCGCCGCGCCGCACATTCGGCTCCTCTGCCTCTTCGGGCAGGGTAGTGATCGCATCAACCGCGGTTTGCACATCCGCTGCCGCCCGCGCCATGTCCCAGCCCGGTTCAAACTCCAGCGAGATGGTGCTGCGCCCCTCGCGTCCTGTACTGGAAGAACTCTCAACCCCCTCAAGCCCCAGCAGAGCCGTCTCAAGCACTTGACTGATCGCTTCATCCACATCCTCGGCACCCGCGCCCTGCCAGACCGTGCTCACCGAAACATTATCGACAATCACATCGGGAAAAAACTGGGCTCGCATGTTTGGCGCAGCGGTCACACCAGCGACAAGCATCAAAACAAGCAATAGATTCGCAACAGTTTTGTGCCGCGTGAAATAGGAGAGGATACCGCCTGCAGTCTTCGGAATTGCCCGTGCCATACCCTAGCCTCCCATCCGACCTTCGATGCGCGCGACGACTTTTGCAGGGACCATCGGCTCTGCCAGCTGTGCTAGTACCCGTGCCCTTGCCTCGTCGGGCATCCGCTTATTGCCCTCGACAAAGGCGACCAATTTTGCGCGATGCTCTTCTGTGAGTTCCAGCATTTCGGGGGCTCGAGCCGCCTCTCCCCCTTCGCGCAGCGGCTTTACCGCGATGCCAGCGCCAAGCAGTGGCGAGCGGGCTTCGACGACTTCGCGCCCCGCGATGTCGCCACGTACGAGGACGTCGTCGCCCTGTCTGCGCACCACCTGCACCCTAGCAGTCTCCAAGCGGTCCTCCTCCCCCAGAAGCAGGACAGTTCCGGCAGCATCCACCGCTGAAGACCGAAGCCGAATCACATTATCCAGCGGAGGTTCCTGAATACGCGCAGTCACAAAATCACCCGGCCTGAACCCTACTGCGCTGTCAAGCGAGGCAAAGACCAACCGACCTGTCTGCCCCTCACCCGCAGCGGCAGAGGTCCGCGTCACACGACCTCGTGCCTCCAGATCAACGCCTGCAACGTCTAACGTCACGGATACATCAGCGCGCAGAATTGCACCATTCTCATCCAGCAGCCGCGCAAATTGTGCCGTGGATAAGCGAAAGGAGACTTCCAGATCATCCGGATCAATCAGCTCGGCCAACCGCTCGTTTACCATGACCAAACGGCCTTCGACAACGCTTGCGCCACTCAGCGTTCCGTCAAACGGTGCGCTAATGACCGTATCGTCCAAACGCCGCTGAGTTTCCGCCAAGGCGATCTCGGCACGCCTGATGGAGGTTGTCGCCTGATCTACGCGCGCCTCTGCTTGGGCCAACGCCTGTCGCCGCGCCAAGACCGCTTGCCGCGCGGCAGAGGCCGCAAGCTCGGCAATCTCGGAGGAAGCAGTGGTGCCAACGCCGCGCGCAACCAGATCGATCTGACGCTGCGCTGCACGCACGCGCAAGTCTGCCTGTTCTTGTGCCGCTGCAACCTCGTCTCGGGCAAGGGCCAATCCGCGGGCAGCATCACGTGCCTCAGCCTGCGCATCCGCCAGATCGCTTTGGCCCCGCTCCAAAGCGGATTGCGTATCCGCAGGGTCAAGTCGGACAAGCACGTCACCTGCCTTGACCGCGCCACCATCCTCAAACCCTTCGGCGAGAAACACAACACGTCCACCATCAGCAGCGCGCAGCTCCAGCGTTCGGCGGCTTGCAATCTCTCCAAAACTTTCAAGTACGGGCGCTTGCGTCCCAACTTCGGCCGTCACAACATTGACTGTAAATACCCTCTCCCGCGCGGGCGGTGCAAAAGGTTCGTCAGTCATCCGGGATTGGACCGCGCCGCCAATCATCTGGACAGCCCATACAAGCATACCCAGCGTCACAGCCGCCAGAAACAGACCAATCATACTTTGTCTTAGAAACCGCATGCTGTATCCGTGTTGTTGCTATGAGAGTGAAAATAGTACTGCGCGACGATTTTCCAATCATAGCTTATACGCACGCTATCCGGTTTTCCGTCACTTTTTTGTACAGCGCTCACCAAACCGTTATTTCCGGCGATGATGTTCGTCCAATCGCGGCAGTATTTCGACAAAGTTACAGGGCCGGTGACGGTAGTCGAGTTGCTTTTCCAAAATCTCGTCCCATGCATCTTTGCACGCACCCGGACTGCCCGGCAGAGCGAACAAATATGTACCATTGGCAACGCCACCTGTTGCCCGCGATTGCACTGCACTTGTCCCGATTTTCTGCATAGAGACGATGGTAAAGACAGTGCCAAACGCATCAATCTCTTTCTCATAGACATCCCGGTGCGCCTCCACCGTAACATCGCGCCCTGTCAGGCCGGTCCCACCGGTCGAGATCACAACATCGATTTGCGGATTCGTACACCAAGCGCGCAACTGGTCTGCAATCTCGGCACGCTCATCGCGCAGAATTTTGCGGTCTGCCAGCACATGCCCCGCCGCCGTGAGCCGCCCCACCAGCACATCGCCCGAGCGGTCTTCCTCAACGCTACGGGTGTCGGAGACCGTCAGCACGGCGATCCGCACGGCGATAAATTCTTTGCTCTCGTCGATCTTGCTCATCATTCACTCCATTACCGCAAGGCGCGCGGCCAAAGCGGCATAAATACTGCCGGTGATATAGCCCAGAACTCTGGACGAGCTCACCAATTTCGCGCCAAGAGTGCCAGCGTACGCACCAACCATCCCGTTCACGATAAACCCACCCAGCGCGATCATTGCGCCAAAGGCAAGGAACTGAAGGAAAACTGGCCCAGCTTCAGGCACCACAAATTGCGGTATAAACGCAAGAACGAACCAGATCACTTTGAAATTGCTTAGATTTGTAAAAAACCCTGCGCGAAAAGCGCGAAGGGGCCCCATGCCTGTTCCTCGCGCCCTTATCTGACCACTGCGGAATGCCTGAGCCGCCAGATACAGCAGATAGCCTACGCCAATCCAGCGGATCACCTCAAACGCCCATGGAAACGCAGCGACCACTGCACCAAGGCCAAGACCCGCAATTGTCACATGCACCAAAGCGCCTGCACTTACACCCGCGCTCGCCGCCCATGCCGCCCTGCGCCCCGAGTGCATCCCTTGAGCAAGGCACATCATCATGTCCGGTCCGGGCGTCACATTGAGCGCGAGCGCGGCAGGTACAAAGGCCAGCAGGACAACAGGGTCGATCACTTATCCACAGCCGCTTTGAGGCTTAACAAATCTGCCCAAGCTTCTCGTTTTGCTTCTGGATTACGGAGAAGGTACGCAGGATGGCACATGGGAAGTGCGGGCCTATCCATAGCCTCGACCCACTGCCCCCGCAAGCGTGTGATGCCGCGTTTCGCAAGCAATGCCTGACAGGCCCAGTTGCCCATAATGACCAGCACCTTAGGGTTAGCCAATGCAATATGACGCAGCAGAAATGGCTTCATCATCGCGATCTCTTCAGGCTTGGGGTCTCGGTTGTGCGGTGGACGCCAAGGCAAAGTGTTCGTGATATAGATCGGGGCATCCGCTTGACTGCGGCCCATGCCGATTGCACCAAACATCTTGTCCAAAAGCGCGCCCGATGCACCGACAAAAGGTTTACCAATGCGGTCCTCGTCGCGGCCTGGGGCCTCACCAATGATCATGACGGGTGCGCCTGCAATCCCGTCGGAGAACACCATATTGCGTGCACCGCGCTTGAGATCACACAGATCAAACGCCTCCATCGCTGCGCGCAAGGCGTCCAAGCTATCGGCTGCGTTTGCAGCTGCCTGAGCCTCGGCGACAGGATCACGCTCGGCCATCTTCACAGGGCCACGCGTCAGGTGCGGCTTGGCATCGGGCTGCTTTGGCTTTGCCAAACGGTCCGGCAACGCATAGCGGTCAACGGGCGTATCGCTGATGCACTCATCTGCGCCCAGTTCGATCTGCCACTCCAAAAGCGCACGCGCGGTGTGAAACTCTGCTGATTCCATGGCCCCACTCTACGCCTCTGCCCACCAGATCAAAATGCCTCATCCACCGCTTCTTGCCCGCTCGTCCTCGCGTCCCTATAACGACCCAAACAGCGTAAGGTTCCACCATGAGTTTTCCCCACCGTCACCTGCTTGGTATTGAGCCGCTGCACCCCACTGAAATTACCACCCTGCTCGATCTCGCCGACAGCTATGCCGAGCAGAACCGCATGCCGAACAAACACGGATCGGCGCTCAAAGGGCTTACACAGATCAACATGTTTTTCGAGAACTCGACCCGCACCCAAGCGAGTTTTGAGATCGCGGGTAAGCGTCTGGGTGCAGATGTGATGAACATGGCGATGCAGGCCTCCTCTATCAAAAAGGGTGAGACGCTCATTGATACGGCAATGACGCTCAACGCGATGCACCCTGATTTGCTGGTTGTGCGTCATCCGCAGTCGGGCGCAGTTGATCTGCTGGCGGAAAAGGTGAACTGCGCCGTACTCAATGCCGGGGACGGACGGCATGAACACCCTACGCAGGCCTTGCTGGACGCTCTGACAATCCGCCGCGCTAAAGGGCGCTTGCACCGCCTTTCGATTGCGATCTGTGGTGACATTGCGCACAGCCGTGTGGCCCGTTCAAACATAATGCTGCTGGGCAAGATGGAGAATCGCATTCGCCTGATCGGTCCGCCAACGTTGATGCCCTCGGGTATCAGCGAGTTCGGCGTCGAGGTATTCGACAACATGGAAGAAGGCCTCAAAGATGTTGATGTCGTCATGATGCTCCGCTTGCAAAAAGAGCGCATGAATGGCGGGTTTATCCCCAGCGAAAGGGAGTATTACCACCGATATGGCCTTGATGCGCGCAAGTTATCCCATGCCAAGCCGGACGCGATTGTCATGCACCCCGGCCCGATGAACCGCGGCGTCGAGATTGACGGCACACTCGCCGATGACATCAACCGCAGTGTTATTCAGGATCAGGTCGAGATGGGGGTTGCCGTGCGCATGGCCGCAATGGATTTGCTGGCCCGCAATCTAAACGCCAGCCGCGCATGAATACATCAAACTTCTGGGATAACGTGCTGGAACCGAATGAAACCCTCCTATGGTCTGGGCGTCCGCAGCCCAAGCTGCACTGGCGCAACTGGCAACTTTATGGGTCTGCTCCAATGGCCGCGACCGGCTTGATGGCTGCCGCATGGTTCATCATTTCGACAACGGGGAGTGACGGCGACATGTGGCTACTGGTGCTGCCCGCGCTGTTGATCCTCATTCCCCTGCGCGCCACACGCCAACAGCTTCAGACCTACGCCGCAACGCGCTATGCGCTGACGGACAAGCGGGTTCTATTCTTCAAGATTGAAAACCAAGAGACCCGCGTTGTTGCACATCCGCGCAGTGCGACCTTCGCACCAAACCTACAACACACCGCACCGCCCAGCGTGAGCTTCCTGCGCAACGGCCCTAAAAAGACTGATGTTTTGGGCTTCGACTTTATCCACACCGCCGAGGCCTTGCTGCCACATCTTGAGGGGCCCCATCATGGTAGCAATTGATATTCCCCGCGCCGAGCATGGCACAATCCGGGTGTTCGCCATCTCGCGCCCTTTCGCCGAGATGGCGCGCGCGCTTAAACAACAGAGCAAAACTGCGCTCGCCTCCAAGATGCTTGGCCATGACGTATCCGGCGATGATATTGAGCTGTTTGCCCTCTCTGATCTGACTGGTGTAGGTCTGCACGGCTATCTCAGCGATGGGTATGATGTAGACAGGGATGCGTTGCGTACAGACCGCGCGCGGCTTGAGGCGTTGGACGGCTATATCCTGCTGGTGTTCTCCCGCATCAGCGCGCAAGCCGATGTCACGATAACGCCGGGCAGCGATCTCACGCTGATCGGAACCTATACCGAACCTCGGGCAAAGCATGCAGCCCCGCCGATCGCAACTGACGCATCCAAGCCTTACTCGGGCGTCACTGCGGAGGCAAAAGCACCGCGCCGATCACGCGTCGGTAGCGTATTTACGGCGGCGGCAGCGCTGCTTGCTCTTTTCATAATATGGTGGATACTCCGATGAAAGAACCCAAACCCGATCCCAAAATGTCCGGCCGCGTTGCGACGATTGCATTGTTGGTGGCCTTTGCGGTGGCCGCTGGCATGGTGTGGCTGGCAGGATGAGCGACGCGCTTGCCGCTTGGGCGCCTGCCTTGTCGGTCTTCCTGCGACGTTGCGCCATTGTAGGCGGGCTCACGATTGGCCTGATACTCGTGGCGGGCTGGATTATTGGCGCCACTACAGGGTTCTGGCAGGTGATGTACGTCGGACCTGTTCTGGCGCTTGCCTATAACATCGGCTTCGAGGACCCCGCCCGCTGGCGCGCAGTGCGACAAAATCGCTGGCATCTACGCTCGGACGCAATCATCCACCACGGACCAGATGGCGAAGTGCGCATTCCTCTCGCCGATGTTGTCGATGTACGCACGCGGCTTGGATGGAGTGTGATCCTCTTTCTCAAAGGGGCGCTACGGGTTCGCATTTCCTATGTCAGTGCACCCAACGATATCGCCGCACAAATCCGCGCTGCACGCGCGCGCCTGACACCATGAGCAACCCGCACCCCATAAGCCTCGCGCATTGACGATGCGGAAAAAATGTTCCACCTCATGCAGCAGATCCAGAAAGAGACGCCATGACGCTTCATTTCATTAACGCTACTTTGATTGACCCTGAAAACGGGACCGAATTCACCGGATCGGTGAGTGTAGAGGGCGAGCGCATCAGTGCTGTTACCGAGGGCGGGATCGCCAACCCCAAGGGAGAAATCATCGATTGCCGTGGCAAATACCTAGCACCCGGCATTGTCGATCTGGGGGTGAAAGTCTGTGAGCCGGGTGAGCGGCACAAAGAGAGCTACCGCTCTGCGGGATTGGCCGCTGCAAAGGGCGGTGTGACAACGATGATCACGCGGCCTGATACGGATCCGGCTATCGACAGCCCCGAAACACTGGAATTCGTGACCCGCCGCGCCAATGAGGCAGCGCCTGTGCATGTCTTGCCCATGGCAGCACTGACAAAAGGACGCGAGGGGCGCGAGATGACTGAAATCGGCTTCCTGATGGATGCAGGTGCCGTGGCCTTTACCGATTGCGACCATGTGATCACCGACACGCGGGTGTTTTCGCGCGCGTTGACCTATGCGTGCGGCCTTGGTGCGCTGGTCATTGCACACCCGCAAGAGCCGATTATGAGCAAAGGGGCGGCGGTCACCTCTGGCAAGTTCGCCTCGCTGCGTGGCCTGCCAGCCGTCTCGCCTATGGCAGAGCGGATGGGGCTGGACCGTGATATCGCGCTGGTTGAGATGACAGGTGCCAAATACCATGCCGACCAGATCACCACCGCACGCGCCCTGCCCCCGCTGGCCCGCGCCAAGAAGAACGGGCTGGATGTGACAGCGGGCATCGGGATTCACCATCTGACTCTCAACGCGCTCGACGTGGCAAATTATCGAACCTTTTTTAAGCTCAAACCGCCGCTGCGCGATGAGGATGACCGTCTGGCGATGGTCGACGCTGTGGCGACGGGGCTGATCGATATCGTCTGCTCCATGCACACGCCGCAGGATGAAGAGAGCAAGCGCTTGCCCTTTGAAGAGGCGGCCTCCGGCGCTGTCGGACTTGAAACACTGCTGCCCGCCGCATTGCGCCTTTGGCATTCCGAGATGATCACCCTGCCCCAGCTATGGCGCGCGCTCTCGTTCAACCCTGCGCAGCGCCTTGGCCTTGCCTCTGGCAGATTGGCAGCGGGCGCGCCTGCCGACCTTGTGTTGTTTGATGCGCATGCCCCATTTGTGATGGATCGCGCAACACTGAGGTCAAAATCGCGCAATACGCCGTTTGATGGCGTGCGGATGCAAGGTAAGGTCATTGCGACCTATGTATCTGGCGCTTGTGTCTATGATGCGTGATTTGGAGAATACCCAATGCCGATGATTGAAAACTCGCTAATTGTACTGCTGCTTTGGGCCGTGATCGGCTACCTGATTGGCTCCATCCCCTTTGGGGTTGTGGTAGCCCGCGTGATGGGGCTGGGCAATCTACGTGAAATTGGATCGGGCAACATCGGTGCTACAAATGTTCTGCGCACGGGGTCCAAACCTGCTGCTGCCGCTACGCTGATACTGGATGCGGCCAAGGGCGCTGTTGCCCTGCTGCTTGCGCGTAGCCTCGCGGGAGAGGACGCGGCACAGGTTGCCGCACTGGCGGCGATGTTGGGGCATTGCTTTCCTGTCTGGCTCAAGTTCAAGGGCGGCAAGGGCGTTGCCACCTTCCTCGGCATCCTGCTCGCACTGGCATGGCCAGTGGGCATTGCAGCTTGTGTGTTCTGGCTGATCGGTGCCGGAGTAACCCGCATGTCTTCCATGGGCGGCTTGGCAGCGGCGGCCATGTCTAGTGTGCTGGTGGTCCTAATGGGCCATGGCACAGCTTACATTCTGTGCATCCTGCTGACGATTATCATCTTCTGGCGCCACCGTGAAAACATCACCCGCATTCGCGCAGGCACAGAGCCCAAGATCGGCCAGAAGAAGTGAGAGCACCCGCGCCCGAAGGATTTGCAGCCGCACTTAGAAATATACCACACGGCACGTCCCGAGGTCATGCAGGCGCCACCCGCTACACAGCGACACGTAGCGATTTTAACAATGGCCGCTCGGTCAAGCTGGTGGCAGAAGCCCTTGATGAATCTGATTATGTCAGTCTGAATTTTTATGATCTTGAGCGTGGCGGTCAGCTTGCGCCCTGTGAGATGCCCCATGAAAAAGTCGTCGCTTTTGTCATGCAGTACCGCCCTGAAACGGAGACACCATGATCAAACTGATTGCCTGTTTGGCCGCTATCGCAGTGGCTGCTCCCGCCAATGCAGATACCTTCAGCGTCGTTCTTGGCGGCAAAACACTCGGGCAGTTGAGCTTTGCCGCGCAAGACAAGATTGCCACACTGAGCTCGACCCTCAACAGCACACCGATGGGCGTGTTCAACGGCACGTTTTTGGGCACCAGCACTGGTACGGCAATCAACGGCCGCTTTACCGGAATCAGCAAGTCATCACGCAAGCAACGCAGTGTGACAGTCGAGATCGCC
>RCND010001373.1_pt1 | contig 13745 bp, 15 predicted proteins | sample 2041351 | NCBI WGS metagenome assembly RCND01 (sample SAMN09708230, study PRJNA481090) | Marine sediment metagenome, whole genome shotgun sequencing project. | biome: marine sediment; feature: ocean; material: sediment; isolation source: Sewage treatment plant 12B marine sediment (STP12B) ...
TTGCCATAGGTAGGATAGTAGAGCACACGATAGTTGTTTGCGTAAGTATTATGGTGATAGTGAAACTTAACGTTAGTGGTGGGGTAGGCATAGTGATAGTGGTTCCCGCCATAATAGTTCCTGTTGTTGTAATAGTTCTTTGTCTTAACAGGTGGGCTGTATCGTGCCTCTTTAGTAACCATGTTATTTGGCTTGCGATAGGTACTGCGAGGATTTTTAGTTGTAGTCATGCTCACAGGTGTGCGTACCTCCTGCCTGGGTTCTTTATATCCATTCTGGTTGCGCTCCTGATTTCCTTTGTTATTATTTGCATTAGGATTGCGCACATACTGCCGCCCATTATTGTTTGGCTCAGTCTTGTTATATTTTGCCTGCTGCCCTTGATTAGTTCGTGCAGTCTGGTTAGTCTTTGCATTTTTGGAACTCCTTGACTGCTGACTGCGGACCTGCGTGGTCTTTGCTTGCATGGCAGGCTGGCTGCTTTTCGCCTTCTTCGATTTAGTTTCCTTTTTATAGGTACTTGAGGTCCTGGCCCGTTCCTTTTTATCCTGAGTAGCGGGACGTCGAGCTGATTGTGCCTGAATGCTTGCAGTTGCAAAAATCAGAGCGATCAGCATTGCGGTTGTGTAAAGTTTAGCTTTCATGATTTCCCGGTTTTAATGTTTTACATATTTGCTTACTTAAGTTCAAAATCAATGCCAAAAACATTAAGTGTAGCATTTACGTTCAACGAGACTCGGGTGCAAATGGTTGCAAATCAACCGGATAAAATAAAAAAGAAAATCCCGGCTCTTTGTGGAACCGGGATCCTCATCTACAGATTCAGTTTTAGGGTTAGTGACTATTTTATGGTAGTCTGAAACAGTTCTGTAGAAGCAAATATAGAGGATATAATTTAAAATCCAACTCTTTAAAGATCCATTTCAATCTTTAATGAATCAAGGCTTAGCCTGACATTCTCCATGTCTTCTTTGATATCTTCCCTGATTTCATCCCAATCAATCTCATTCATTGATGTCTCGATTTCTCTTTTCACCTCCTCCATATCCAGCTTCATCTCAGAAAAGCTTTGTCGCATTTCTTCCCTGACCTCCTCCCAGTCAATCTCCTCAATTTCTTCCAGGGCCTTCAGGTGAGTAGCCTCGATCTCGACCTTCATCTCCTCCCAGTCGATCTCCTCAATTTCCTCCAGAGCCTCCAGATGTGCAGCTTCGATCTCTTCCCAATCTGGCTCTTCAAGCTCCTCAAGCTCCGCATGTTTGCTATCTTTTCGAATGGTATCCTGAACAACAATCTCTACTGGGTCAGCCGGCTCGTACATGTTTTCACTGTGCATTTTATCAATCCTGAAAAAAGAAGGCCCTGCACTGAAACCACTTATAGTCAGCAAAAGAATAATACTTCCTGCAAGCAGGCTTAGCGATAGGATCTTGTCACGCATATTTGTTTTCATGGTATTATAATTTAAGATTCGTTTGATCCGGGAATAAAATTGATCTTTCCTTGATCCGACTGCCCCCGGTGCCAGTCGGGTAAATTGTTGTTGCTCTGCGATATGAATCAGAGCCTTTGCATAATTTACAGGATTATCCGTTTCCCGCAGCACCATGTCATCGCAACAGTGCTCACGTTCGTTTCGTATGAATCCCGATATAATCCATACTACCGGATGATAAAAGAGAACTCCTTCAACAAATAGTTGCATAATATTGACCAGGAAATCCCTCCTTTTAAGATGATATAGTTCATGCATGAGAATGGTCTCGATCTGACTGACCGGGAGCATTGTGATCATGCCTGCTGGAATTATAACCGCTGGTTTCAGGTAAGCAAGCAGCAGCGGACCTTTCACCCGGGCTGATTCCAGAAATTCAACAGATCGTTTGATTTCCAGGGATTTACAGATTTGCATAAATCGAGCCTGCCATTCCGGGCCAAGGGGCACACCGCTACTTTGTAATCTCCTGATATGTGCTAATGATGTTACTGAACGGAGCAGCATAAACAGGGCGCCAGCAAAATAGATATAGCCGAACAGGGTAAATATCAGGCTGGTATCAAAAGCTGCTTCGCCAAGGCTTACCCTTGGGAATACTCCATAATAGGTGGGTGCATCCTGCATGGGTGATATGGGCTCATATAAGAGCAGGAAGGCAGCAATGCATGAAATAAACAGAAGAAGTAAGGCAGAAACGGAGATACTATAACGCAGCCCGGATAATCTGCCAGGAATATAGGCCAGGGTCAGGCGGAGCAGGGCAAGGATCAGAAGCCCGATCCAAATACTATGAAAGACAGTTTTTCCGATTGCATACATCCATATTCCGCTCACCTCGAAAAGTCCCATCCTATCTTTCCTCCATTTTTTGAATTAAGGCTTTGAGCTCAGATAACTCATCAGGCGTGGCATTCTGGTTGCCCAACGCTTGCAATACAAGCTTTGATCTGTCGCCCATAAAAACTGTTTTCAATATATGATTCAGGATATTAGATTGCACATCATCAGGTTGAAGAGCAGGGGCATAGACATGCGATCGAAGCTCAGTATCTCGTGTAAGCAGACCTTTTTCGGTCATGATCTGCATCATCTTTAATGAGGTGGTATAACCTACCCTTCGTTGTTTATTTAGCTGATCATTCAAAGCTCGTACTGTCATGGGACCATGTTCCCAGAGTAGTTGAAGGATCTCCAGTTCACTTTCGGTAGGTTTCATAGTTTATACGAAATGTTTCGTAGCAAATATATACGAAGAATTTCGTAATTACAACTTTCAGCTTCAAATGATCGAATATTTAAAGTTTCTTAACAATTAGGTGAGAGGCGTATCCGACTTGAATACAATGGCTTCATAGGTATAAATTTCCGCTGCTTTCCATCCATCCCAGCCTATACCTGCCTTATACCGGGAGCAGTTGCCCAGGAATTCTATAACAGTCCACTTTTCTTTAACAGCTACCTGGGGTAGAAGGGTGCCCCTGTTGGAGCCCAGTTTGATGTAGATACCATGTAAGCCAACAATGATTTCTGAAGGATCGCTTATTCTTTGACGTGGTGTCAGGATGCTTATCTCCAGTTGGAGCTGGGAAAGCTCCAGGGACTGAATGGGTGTAAATCTTGAATCGTCTCTGGCCGCAGAAACAGCCATATTTTCAACATTTTGGTATAGGGGTTCTTCTTCTGAAAATGTACCAATGCATCCCCTTAGCTTCTGATCCACATAGAGAGAAACAAAGGCCCCACATCTGCGCTGCACGGCCTCAGTCAGATCCGGCCTTTCGCGGGATGGATTGGTGTGTGGAGCGATCTCTTCTGCAATGGCTCTTCCTGCCAGCTCAAGAAGTATGCTTTTATCAGATCCCGTAATTTTCATTTGTAAGCGATGATAGAGATATAATCCACAACTTCTGGAGAAGGAGATACCTCGCCGGAGTGACCCCGGGCAAGGACTTCAATCTGATAATCCGGTGACTTTGAACGGGCATATTCCATCAGCGACATGATGGGGCCATATCCACATATAGATGCGCGTTTCTGAATAACAGTCTGCTCAACACCCGGAGCATTGCGCTCGAGAATTTGATCAAGAACCAACTGATCCACTTCCGCGCCTTCAGCAGGAGGGAGGAAATGGGAGAAGTCGCACGAAGCAATAAGCATGATCTTTCGTCGCGTTTTAGCCACAGCCCGGATAATACTCTCTGAGACTAGAGATGCACTTTTATATGTCTGGTCCGTCATGCAAACAGGTACTATAGAAAAGGGATGGTCGGAAAGAAAGTATTGAATAAAAGGTATAATAACCTCTGCTGAGTGTTCCCTGATATGGGCCATTTTATCAAATGGAAGTTTCATGGCTCTGGCCAGCTCAGTATCCACCGGAACCTCACCGATGGAATTGCTCCATAATTCCGACTCATCAATAGCCAGGGGACTGCCAAGGCCTGAATGATTTGGGTGTACAATGACAAATGTGTCAGGGAATAAGTTGTGTCTTCTTATCAGCTGAAAGAAGGGAATGGTCTGGTAACCTGAGTAGAGGTGACCGGCATGGGGAAGTACGGCACCATACACTTTGTCGGGCGACAGATCCGGCTCGGGGTACCGTCCCGAAAATTCAATATCCTGAATCTGATCAAAAATCCTACTTTTCGTTGATGGATAGAATCGGCCTTCCACTGCTGCGCTGCGGGTTCTCATAATACTTTTTTATTAAAGACTCCAATAATTTCCTTGCTGCAAGAGCTACAAGATCCTGCTGGTCCGATGCCTTTCACGCTAGCGTTGTACAGAAATCTTTCTATCAAAAGGTTTCCGCAGGACGGACAATAGGTGTGGTTGTCAAGCTGTGGGGTATTCCCCGGATATACATAGTCAATTTGCTCTCTGGCCATCTCTATGAACCGTTTTATGGTGGAGAGTGGGGTAGGTGGCTTATCCATTTTAAAATATGGGAAATACCTGCTTACATGCAGGACAGTATCTCTGCCGCAATGGTCTGATATCCATTTAAGCATCTCCTCCCATTCCTTATCATTATCGTTATGGTCTGGTATAATCAGGAAGGTAAGTTCCAGGTGCTTCTCCGATTTGGCAATGCTGCGGATGCTTTCAAGAACAGGAGCCAGGCTTGCTCCTGATCGCTTTTCATAAAACAGGTTCCGGAACGATTTCAAATCCACATTAAAGGCATCTATATATGGGATAAGTTGCGCCAGTGGAGCGGGATTGATATACCCATTGGTGACCATTACATTACTCAGATTTTGCTCCTTGATCGCCGCAGCACATCTGATCATATATTCAAAATATACCGTGGGCTCATTATAGGTATAAGCCAGACCAATGTTGTTACGATGCAGAGCGGCCTTGCCTACAATATCCTCTGGTTCCCGGTGAGAGTGGCGAGAAAGAATCTTTTGATCAATCTGGGTAATTTCACAATTCTGACAAAAGTCACAGCTCAGGTTACAACCAAAACTTCCAATTGAGAGAATGGTACGACCCGGGTAAAAATGATAAAGCGGTTTCTTCTCAATGGGATCAGAGGATATGGCTGAGAGTATTCCATAACTCTCGGTAAAGAGCTTTCCATTCTTGTTTATACGGGTACGGCATAAGCCGTATTGGGTAGGTTCAGGCTTGCATCCGTGTGGACAGAGAAGACATTGCACCCCCCGGTTTTCAAGTTGCTTGTAGAATGAAGCTTCCTGCATGAGTTAAAGTTACAACGAAAAAGCGATGAATCCCACCAAAAACAAAATGGCCTGTTTTTGGTTAATATGATAGGAATAATTGTTTTTGACCCATGAGAAAATACACTTTTGTCATATTGTCCAGCCTCTTATTATCTTTGCAACTACAAGGAAATAGCCTTATGAAAGACAAATTTGAAATTGCAACTTTTGGTGGTGGATGCTTCTGGTGTGTGGAGGCAATTTTTGAACGTGTTAATGGAGTGCACCAGGTAGAATCTGGATATTCAGGCGGACATGTTATCAATCCCGATTATAAGATGGTGACATCAGGGACCACCGGACACGCTGAGGTGATACAGATCACTTTTGATCCGGAAGTAGTCTCCTACCTGGAGCTGCTGGAGATCTTTTTTAAAACCCATGATCCAACCACACTGAACCGTCAGGGAGCAGATGTGGGTACCCAGTATCGATCCATCGTTTTGTATCACAATGAACAACAGAACAAGCTTGCCCGGGAGATTATACAAGATCTGGATTCCGAGGGGATCTGGAACAATCCCATTGTAACTACTGTGGAACCTTTTGAAGAGTTTTACAGTGCTGAAGCCTACCACCAGGAATATTATGAAAATAATCCCAATCAGGGATACTGCCGACTGGTGATCAATCCCAAGGTGGAGAAATTTGAGAAAGTTTTTAAGGAGAAGTTGAAGTAGGAGGATCTGGCAGGGAGGTGGGAAGGGTGACTATAAATGTGGACCCATTGCCCGGTTCGCTCTCAACCGCTATCATGCCCAGGTTCCGTTCAAGAAATTCCTTGCATATCACCAGTCCTAGTCCCGATCCGGACTCTCCGGTAGTACCCGGTGTGGAAACCACTTCATTGCTTGTAAAAAGCTTTTCCTGGATTTCCGGCTGAATTCCGATTCCGTCATCTGAAACCTTGATATTGCAGCTATTCTCTGAGGTTTCGGAGGTGATCCTGATTTTACTGCCAGGGAAGCTGAACTTGACGGCATTGATAATCAGGTTCCGGAATACCACACGCATCATGGCTTTATCTGCAAAAACAACACAACTTGTTTCAATTTTCAAGAGACAATCCACCTTCTTATGATCCAGGTTGGCCTTAATCTCCTTGACACTCTCAGTCAATAAACCTTTCACTTTGAAGGTCTCCGGTTCATATTTAACTGCTTTCATCTGTGATCTTGCCCAGACCAGGAGGTTTTCAAGCAGGTTTTGTATCCTTTGAGTTCCCTGGAGAATCTGCAAGAGGTACTCTTTCTGTGTATCAACAGGAAACTCTTCAAAATTATCGTAGAGAAGTTCTGAGAAGCCGGTCACGGCAGCTACAGGGTTACGCAAATCATGTGCCACCACAGAGAATATCCTGTCTTTGGATTTATTCAGGTTCTGTAGTTCGTGCTCCGATTCGCTTATCTTTTGTATGGCATTTGAAATCTGCAAATTACGCTCTGCAAGCATCTGGTTGGTAAGTTTCTTTGAGCGAAGGTTTACAGCAATGATGATGGCAAGCCCCACGATAACCACAATAAAAATAATAAAGAGCTTGTTTAGCATCTTTTGTACCTGCGATTCCGATTGCAATTGCAGAATTTCTTTTTCGCTGATCTCCTGTTCGTACCTGCTTCTGAGCTGAATGATCCGATCCGACTGTTCTTCATTAAAGAGCGATTTGTACAAGGTATCATATCGAACCATCCAGTTATAGGCCGAGGCATATGATCCTGGTTTCGCATGAAGCTTAGCAAGTTCCTCGTAGACTTCCAGCTCCAGCGAAGGGAATCCACGCTGCTGAGCTATACGCAAAGCCCTGTGCAGGTAGATCAGTGCAACAGAGTCCTGGTTTCCCATCTCACCATATACCGATCCAAGGTTCATATATACCGTTCCAACAGTAATCTGATCATCCACACTATTGGCCATCTGAAGTCCTTTTCTGAAGTATTCCAGTGCCAGTCTCTGTTCACCCAGTTCCTCGTAGGCCAGCGCTGTATTGTTGTAAACGCCCGATAGGATATAGCGCTGCTGGGTAGAAACAAGAGAATCAGGATCAAGCTTAATCATTACCTCCAGAAAATAGTTAAGGGCCGAATCGTACAGCTGCCTGTCATACAGAATTGAACCGATATTTAACAGTGCTCCGCACTCCTCGGTGGAATATCCGTTCTCACTATAAATGGTATAAGCTTTCTGGTAATGTTTTTCAGCTTCATCGAGTCTGCCCATGTCATGGGATACGGTACCCAGGTTGTTCTCCATCCTTGCGATACCCAGCTGGTCATTCTCCCTTTCAGAAGCATTCAGACTTTGCATAAAATAGAAGTAGGCTTCACTGTAATTTGCCATCTCATGATAAAGATCCCCCATTTTATGGGCACAGGATCCTAACTCAGAATAATTCTCCAGCTTAATAAATTCATCATAGGCCTTTTTGTAATATAAGAGGCTACGTTCAGTCACCAGCTTATTCTCGTAAATCTGACCTTTGCTTTTAAAGAGATAGGGCAGGAGCGATTCCGGATCGTTCCGTTGCAGCATAAGTTCAGCCCGGTTAGCAAAATATAGGGCGCTGTCCGGATATTCCTCCTGAAGTGAAAGAGAGAGTTCATAAAAAGTGGTGGCCAGTTCATTGTCGCTTACCACCACTGCCATATTCAGCAGACTATCAGTCCTGGTATCCTGGGCGCGGAGATAGCTGAAGGGCCAGCATGCTAAGCATATCAATATCAGGATTCGATTCATGGGCTGAATGGGCTTTACCGGACAGGTATAAGACAAATATACTTATTTTGGGATGAAAACAGTCATTCCGGGACTGCTGAATCTGCTTCTTTCCACGGGCTTATATACTTTTGGGGAAAATTAATTCTGATGGAAAAAAATATAAAATTTTCCCGTGGGGAAGAGTTGGCAAATGCAATCTCTCATTTCTCGGGAGCGCTGCTGGCAGTGGTAGGTCTGGTGCTAATGGTACATTTCTCAATAGTAAATGGAAATGGGTGGCATGTGGTGAGTACCTCCATTTTTGGCACCAGCATGATTGTGCTTTATATCTCTTCAACTATGACCCATATCCTTCCGATGGGAAGAGCCAAGGACCGATTCTTTAATTTTGACCGCATTGCCATCTATCTTCTGATAGCAGGAACCTATACTCCCATTGCACTGATTACACTCCATGGACCTCTGGGATGGGTTATTTTTGGAATAGAATGGGGATTGGCCATCGTGGGGACTCTGATGATTCTGACACGGCCAGGAGATTACAATACGGGTGTTAGCACTTTCTATGTTGTATCATATGCAGTCATGGGCTGGCTGATGCTGATTGCCATTGTGCCGATAATGAACACCCTTCCACTAATGGGAACCCTGTGGATTCTTATAGGTGGAGTCTGCTATACAATTGGTATACTGTTTTTTAAGGTAATCAAGTTTCCCTATCACCACCTGGTGTGGCACATGTTTGTGCTTGCAGGTACAGTTTCACATTTTTTCGCGGTATTTTTCTATATGATTCCCAGGTAGATGGAGAAATGTTGGAACTCTTTGTGCATTTGGTTTTAAAATATATTACTTTTGCAGTGTCATTAATTATCAATTTATTACAATGAAAGAAGGTAAAGTAAAATTCTTTAATGAGTCCAAAGGATATGGATTTATCAAGGACGTCGAATCTGACGAAGAGTATTTTGTGCATGTTTCTGGTTTGATCGATAAGATCAAGGAAGATGACAATGTAACATTCGAACTTACTGAAGGTCGAAAAGGATTAAATGCAGTGAATGTCAAACTTATCTAGTTAAACATATCATCTCGTATTAATCTGAACCCTTCGTATTAGCGAGGGGTTTTTTTGTTTCTTATCTTTTTCAAGCTATTTTTATAGCATAACTCAAATCACACTCAATGAAACTTAGCCGCCGACGCTTCCTGTTCAGTACAGGAGCCATTGCAGCAGGAAGCTCCCTTGGACTTCGTGCCAGTGAAACTATTAATACCTCTAATCTGCCTGTTATCAGAGAGCTGCCTTCCCTGGAGGGTCGAAAGATTTTATTTACCTATGGTGGCTGGAAAGGGCATGAACCGGTTGAATCCATGGAGCTCTTCAAACCCTGGTTGGAAAAGGAGGGCGCCCTGGTGGAAACCTTTGATAACCTTGATCCATATGCGGATGCTGCTTATATGAAGAAAATCGACCTTGTCATCCAGACCTTTACCATGGCCAAAATTTCCGGAGCACAGGAGAAGGGACTCATCAACGCTGTCTCTGCAGGGTGCGGATTGGCAGGATGGCATGGCGGACTTTGCGATTCATTCCGTCAAAACACTAATTATCAATTTATGACAGGCGGACAGTGGGTTGCACATCCGGGCGGGGTGATAGACTATCAAGTGAAGGTCACAGACCATGAGGATCCGGTGACGAGTGGATTGTCCGATTTTGATATGCATAGTGAGCAATACTACCTCCATGTAGATCCCAATATGAAGGTACTTGCCACCACTACATTCGGTGCCGAACATGCCCCCTGGATAGATGGATGCACCATGCCTGTAGCCTGGAAAAAGATGCATGGATCAGGGCGTGTTTTCTATTCATCCCTTGGACATGTGATGAAGGATTTCGAGGTTCCGGAGGCCCTGAAGATTATGCAACGTGGAATTAAGTGGGCCTCTGCAAGCAAATATGCACCTGCCGAGGCGTGGAAGAAGCCAGTGTACTAATTTTGATTAAATCCCGGGAAAATATTGATTAAACCCAGATATATAGGGATTGAAATTTTTTGAACCCCAAACTAGATTTGATTAAAGCCAGTTAAAAAGGGATTGAAAATTCATAATTAATGGCTATTTTTCACCTATAAATTTCTAAGAATGAGACAAGGTACCAATCAATATACATGGCGATGGCTCTGGTGGAATCAGAGATATGCTTCGTTGGCAATGATTGGACTATAGAATTACAAATCATTAAACAGAATACGCGGGGCATGTTAGAAATAACAGCCCCGCTTTTTTTAAAACGAATTATTTAACAACCTAAACGATTTAACTATGACTAAGAGCAAGAAGATCATTCTAAGCGAAAAGGAGATGCCGAAGCAGTGGTACAACATTGCTGCTGACCTTCCGGGAACCATCAACCCGCCACTGGGACCTGACGGCAAGCCCATCGGTCCGGAGGCACTGGCACCGGTATTTCCCATGAACCTGATTGAGCAGGAGGTTAGTACAGAAAGGTGGATTGATATTCCAGAGAAAGTTATGGAGATGCTTAGCATCTGGCGTCCGGCTCCCATGGTCAGGGCCTATGCTCTGGAAGAAGCTCTGGGTACCCCTGCCCGTATCTATTATAAAAATGAGAGTGTCTCTCCTGCTGGAAGCCACAAACCTAACACAGCTGTAGCTCAGGCCTATTATAATAAGGAGTTTGGCATTAATAAACTCACTACTGAAACCGGAGCCGGACAATGGGGAAGTGCTCTTTCATTTGCTACTTCACTGCTGGGAATGGAATGCAGGGTATTTATGGTAAGGGTCAGCTTTGACCAGAAGCCCTTCAGGAAAATGATGATGGAAGCCTATGGGGGGACCTGTGTTGCCAGTCCCAGTAATGAAACCCAGGCAGGACGTGATGTGCTGGCCAAATATCCCGACACTCCGGGTAGTCTGGGCATAGCCATCAGTGAGGCTGTAGAGGCAGCAGTTACGGATCCAACAGGTCAGACTCGCTATTCATTAGGGAGTGTGCTGAACCATGTGATGCTTCACCAGACCATTATTGGTCTGGAAGCGAAAAAGCAGCTGGAAATCGCAGGTGAAAAGCTTCCCGATGTGGTGATAGCTTGTGCCGGGGGTGGTAGCAATTTCGCCGGATTAGCCTTCCCTTTTATGCAGGAGAAAATCAACGGAGCTCAAATAGAGATTATCCCTGTGGAACCTGCAAGTTGCCCCACCCTGACCAGGGCTCCCTTTGCTTATGACCATGGCGATCTGGCTAAGATGACTCCCTTGCTGGCCATGAATTCACTGGGCCATGGTTTTATTCCACCCCCCATCCATGCAGGCGGACTCCGTTACCATGGAATGTCACCCCTGGTAAGCCATGCCGTAAAAGAGGGCCTGGCAACACCGGAAGCCATCCACCAGCTTGAGTGTTACGAAGCTGGGGTTCTATTTGCCCGTACAGAAGGAATCATTCCGGCTCCTGAAACCACCCATGCCATTGCTTCAACAATTAGGCAGGCCAAACAGGCAAAGGAGGAGGGGAAAGAGAAAGTAATCCTTTTTAATTTCAGTGGTCATGGACTTATGGACCTGGTAGGTTATGATAAATTTTTAAAAGGAGAGCTTAAAGATCATGAACTCCCTAGTGAGGACTTTGAGAAGTTCACCGCTATATTGAAAAACCATCCTTCACCGATTATTTAAGCTCTGATCGAAATCTAAGAAAGCTGTCCCTGACAAGTATCATGGGACGGCTTTTTTATTAAATTCATCGCATGAAAACGATTGCAGTATACTGTGGCTCAAGTAGCGGGAACAATAAGATATATAAGGAAAAGGCAGCAGCTATAGGAAGCTTTCTGGCCCAAGAGGGAATCGACCTGGTCTTTGGAGGGGGAAAGGTTGGTTTAATGGGAGTACTGGCCGATGCGGCCCTTGAAGCAGGAGGGAAGGTTACAGGTGTCATCCCCGGCTTTTTACAAACCAAAGAGGTGGCCCATGAAAAGCTTACCGAACTAATTGTTGTGGACAACATGCATGCGCGGAAGGCGCTGATTCATGAGATGAGTGATGGTTTTATAGCTCTTCCGGGGGGTTATGGTACCTTGGAAGAACTTTTTGAAATGCTAACGTGGGGACAACTTGGACTGCATCTGAAGCCAGTTGGACTACTCAATATTGCAGGCTTTTTCGATCACATCCTTACCTCCCTTGACCACATGGTGCAGGAGGGATTTGTGCATGAGATCAACCGTAAAATGGTGTTATGTGACCATCAGCCGGAAGATCTGCTTGAACAGATGCTTGCTTACAAGGCACCCACGGTGCCTAAATGGCTTTGACCTCTTAAGCGTTCAGGGTGGCTGAAAGCTTAATGTCTGCTGCTGCAACCAGTCTGGAAATGGGACATCCCGCTTTGGCTGCTGCGGCCAGTTCCTCAAATTTCTCCTGGCTGAGGCCTTCACATTTTACCTGACACTCCAGTTCAATGGTGGTAACCAAAGGCCCCTTCTCGTCTTTTCCAAGATGCACTTTTGCTGTGGTTTCCACACTTTCCGGGCTCAGTCCCTCTCCACTAATAAGAGCAGAAAGAAACATGGAATAACAACCCGAATGGGCTGCACCCACCAGTTCTTCGGGATTGGTGCCGGTTCCCTCTTCAAAACGGGATTTGAAGGTATAGGGTCCGCTGTAATTGCTGAAATTCATGGTACCCTTACCATCTTTCAGGGTTCCATACCATTGTGATTTTGCAGTTCTGACTGACATAATAATATCTTATCGAGGTTAAAATAAATCTGTATCGTACATTAAACCTGTACAACACAGAATTGTTCGGAAATCTTTATCCGCTTAGGAAACTACGGCAGTTAATATCATCCTCGCCCCCTAGCAGGGCGCTCCTCAGCACCTCCCTCTCCGTCAGGGTTGGACTGCTGACGCTGCTCACGCATTTCTCGCTGGCGTTGCTCCTGAGTCTCGATGAACTGTTTGTACTGATCAGGAGTCAGTACTTTTTCATACTCAGCATTACGTTCATCCCGCATCTTCATCATCTTTGCGCGCATGGCTTCACGATCTGAAGGAGGTCCGCCCGCATTCATCATTTTTTGACGCTCGATCTGCATCTTATTATAAAAATCCATCTCCACAGCCAATACCTTCTTGTGCTGTTCGTCATTCAGCTGTAATGCCTTAGCGTTATTCTCCACCCGCTCCTTAATATCCTCTTCGGTCATCTGGAATCCACGGCCTGGTCCCTGTGCCGAAATATTCAAGGCAAAAAGAGAGATAAGGAGTGCAATGCCAATTGTCTTAAAATTTACTAATCTTTTCATTTTTTTCTTTTTTATAAAGGTATAACTGAATCTATGACGAATCTGGTATAAAAAGGTTTAAATTAAATGTCTAAAAAAAATAGTGTAACACTATTAAACCTTGGAGCGTCGAATTAGTCAAAACCCAATAACTGGCAAGCCCTTCAACAGCACCGAATTTTGAATATAGAGATTAAAAACCTAAGCAAGACCTATCCCGGAGGATTTAAAGCGCTTGACAGCGTAGATCTGACCATAACTAATGGGATGTTCGGATTACTGGGTCCCAACGGTGCCGGGAAATCTACCCTTATACGAATTCTGGTCACCCTGATGCAACCCACTTCAGGCCAGGTGCTTGTGGACGGAAAAGATATCAGCGGCTATCGCAAAGAGATCAGACAGATGGTGGGTTACCTCCCCCAGGATTTCAGGTTCTTTGCCAAACTCAAGTCCTGGGAGTTTCTGGAT
>RCND010001374.1_pt1 | contig 13742 bp, 4 predicted proteins | sample 2041351 | NCBI WGS metagenome assembly RCND01 (sample SAMN09708230, study PRJNA481090) | Marine sediment metagenome, whole genome shotgun sequencing project. | biome: marine sediment; feature: ocean; material: sediment; isolation source: Sewage treatment plant 12B marine sediment (STP12B) ...
TTATCATCCGATTCAAGCCTGTAATTGATATCCTCAATGGTATTCTGCAGGGACAGATACTTATAGGCATTGGGGTAATCCAGTATCTCAGCATAATTTGTGGCCAATCCCTCGTACGCACCGGATAGCTCCTCGTTCAATCCAATCGTGTCTGCAATGGATTCCGCCTCCTTAAAATACTCAATAGCCTTTTCCGGATTGTCCAGATTCTCATAGGTGGAGGCCATACCCAGTAAAATTCCTACCATTTCCCGTTGGCCATTCTCCTTCCTGGCCAGGTTCAGGGCATCCCTATGAAAGGTGAGTGCCTTTGAATATTCTCCTTTCTCGGAATAAATGCTAGCCATAAAATTAAGTACTGAAGCAATATCAATACCGCTGGTCAATATGGTCAGCGACTTTTCAAAGTAATAGAGGGCCGAGTCATACTCCTCCTTCTCAACATAGATCTCTCCCAGATTAATGGTGCCAATTCCCATAACATCCAGGTCACCCAGGGCTTCGCCCATTTCAATAGCCCTATGGTAATAATTCAATGCCTCATCGTAGGTGCCAGGTGACTCAGAATAGATCACCCCAATGTTCAGAAGTAGTGTGCTGATCCTTGTACTGTCGTTCAGCTCTTCTGCCTTTTTCAGAGCCGGCAGGAACATCTCCATGGCTTCAACAAATTTCCCGGTGGTGCTATAGATTGCTCCTATATTGCCCTGAAGGTTGATTACCAGCTGATCGTTGCCCAGCTCTTTATAAAGTGCTATAGCTGGTTCCCAATATCTTATAGCCTCTGTAAATTCACCTTGCATATAGAAGCCAAGTCCTATATTTTTATTGGCCAGGGCCTCTCCTTCAGGATAATTAAGCTCTTCGGCCAGGTTTTTGGCCCTTGAACTATACCTGATGGCTTCGTCAGGTTCTGCTCTGTACAACTCATTGGCAATGGCATTCAGGGTATTGACCTTGGTGATATCCTCTCCCATTGTACTCAGGAGGGTCTTCAGACTATCGACTCGGGTATTCTGAGCGTTAATGGTAATTCCTGCGGATAGCAGGAATAGAAACAGTACTAAGTTTGTGCCTTTCACTTTCTTTTATTGCAAGTGTCTCATTTCCTTAACAACGCATCCGTATAATAGTTCTTGAGTTGTAACAAGAAAAGAGGGATACATACCGATCCCTCTTTTCCTCATTTACCATAAATGAGTGTTTATTATAGCTCTTACTTCTTAATAATCTGGACCACCCTGGAGCTATCATCGTCCATAATGACCCTGATAAAGTAGGAGCCAGACGATAAATGCGCCATTTCGATCTCCAGGAGATTGATCTGCTTATCAATGGACCTGATTTGATGTGACTTACCTGTAAAGTCATAGAGCTGGATCAGCTTATAATTCTCTATATCCTTCAAGCTAAGATGAACCTTATCAACCACAGGATTTGGATAGGCAAGCAGAACATCAGGGTTAAGCTCTTCAACCTCCGCTAAAGCTCCGGATACAGCAGCTGATTTCGAATGATGATCATGTTTATCGTCGTCATGACCAACATCATCATGCTTTCTCACATATAGCAAGCTGGTCTCTATTATGAACGAATAATTAGCATTGAAAGGCTCAGGAGTTAGTATATAGTGCCCGTATGATTTCTTTGATTCAGGATCGTAAGCTATCCCATCACTGTCACGGATTGCTGTATAGCCAAAATTCTCCTCATCTCCGGCTATCCATCCGTCGTAATCAAATGCTGGATCCGGAAGGGGATCTTTCATTGCGATAGCGAACTCATCTTCCAGGGGGGTCACATATACGTCCTTCTGGAATATATTCGCAGTGGTCATGGCAGTGGAATTAACTTTGTAGTTTCCAGCATCGCCACCTGTTGCGTTTACATATGCAGTTACAACTAATCCTGTCCCGGCATTCGCAGTACTGAAGTAACCGCTGCTAGATTGTACACCTACATTATCACCTCCAACAAGTCCGCTTACCACATGGGCAGAAGTGCTTGCAGCATTATTGCCGTCATAGGTCTTATTCTCGGCTGTAATCCCGATAGCAAGATTGATGGCCTTGATGCTTGCCGTGGTTTCGGCAACGGTATTCACATTATAGTTACCGGCATCATCCCCGGTGGCCGATACACTGGCTGTCACCTTCTTATCAGGTCCAACGTGCTTGTCAACAAACAGACCATTGGATGACGATACCGTGACTGCATCATTAGTCACCAGACCACTTAACACTTCAGCTCTTGTTGTAGCCGTTGTGGTTCCGTCATAATTCTTGTCAGAGGCGGTGATTCCAATTAATAGGTCCCTGGCTGTAATATTTGCTTTCGGCATGACCAGGGGCTTCAGGATGTAGTTTTCAACACCTGGACCCTGTACTGCAAGTCCATTAACTGTTACAAGCTTATTATCATCTACATGTTTATCCTCAAACAAGGCCGATTCATAGGTAACGCTAAGATCGATGTTGGGAGACTGAACATCCGCAAAGGATACAACAGCGTCTCTCTTTCCATCATAGTCCTTATTCGCAGCCGTTATCGTAACTGTCATTGGGGCCGGATCGATTGTTAGTGTTCCGAGGCCGTATGTAATCTCATAGTTATCCGACAGGAAAGTTCCCGGGATAATCCAGTGTTTTCCTGCTGTGGTCCCGGTGATAAAGCTCATTGGTTTAAACTCAACACCATCTACATTGGGATCAATGTCCGTGGCATCAAAAATAAGAATGTTGCCATTGTTGCTGTCATCATCTATTGTAGTTCCATTCACCAGGGCATGGGTGTTGGTAAGCTCCACATCTTCTGTGCCATTGTTTACCAGGGCGGTTCCCCTGACATAGGCTAATCCGTTCACCAATGCGATACCCCTAGAGATAGAACTTTCAAACACGATCTTGTCATCTTCCTCAATACCATTGGCTGCAACCTTCAATGCTTCACCATTTACTCCTTCCATCCCATTAACCAAAGCAGTTCCCCTGACATTTTTCAGACCATTTGTTACAGATCCTATTGCTGAGCTACTAGCCAGGAAATTCATATTTGCCAGGTTCACCAGCTCATCTCCTGTACCGTCAGCATCAGTAAGGGCAATGCCATTTACAAGGGCAGTTCCCCTACTAATCAATTTGCCTCCATTAACCAGGGCAATATCATTCACAAGAGCAACCCCCCTGGATGTCAGGCCCAGGGTTTGAACTTCCTTTCCTGATTCATCATTCACCCGTATCACTTCACCATCATCCACGATCACCTCCAGGTTGTTAACCAGCGCCGTGCCTCTGATCAGGGGCAAGCCATTGACAAGAGCAATGCCGCGTAGTGGTGAGCCATTCACCAGGGCAATACCACGACCAGTGGGAATACCGTTTGTAATTTCAACTCCCAGTTCATTGACAAGGGCTATCCCTCTTGAAATAAGCGAACTATTGACAAGGGCGGTACCCCTTAACACGGGAATTCCATTGACCAGGGAAAGACCAGATACTGCTTCTGCTGGCAAATCCTTACCATCAATGGTGGTCACTCCGCTTAAGTCAACCTCAACAGTATGCTCGTTCACCAGGGCAATTCCCCTGCTACTAGGACCATTGACAAGGGCAACACCCCTTATTACAGGTATACCACTCACCACAGGATCATCGCCCAGGGACATATATCCATCCGCAATGTTAAGCTCGGAACCATTTACCAGTGCAACTCCACGGATAATCTGTGTCATGTTTACAAAGGGCAGATCATTCACCAGGGCAACACCTCTGAGTAAAGGAGTACCACTTGCAACTGCCTCGCCAGCTACGTAAACAGTCCTTTCGTCACCCTCTCCTTCTACTTTCACCTCGACACCATTTACCAGCGCGGTGCCCCTGATCATGGTCACACCATTCACCAGCGCCGTTCCCCTTATCATTGGAATTCCGTTAACAAGGGCAACTCCCCGTACCAGTGCAACTTTATTGGTGGTGATGGTAGCCAAATGGTCCGTTTTAACCTCTTCTAAAGTAAGTCCCAGGTCCAGACCAGTATCGTCTATCTCATACATGAAGCTAAAGCTCTCCCCAGGTAATGGCTGTCCATAGATCATATCCACATCTATAGGAGTAATCTTCAGAGGCAATTTGTCAATGTTCATGGTCCCATCCCCGAATTCAAAGGTGTATTTACTGGCAATGGCCATGTCAACATCGCCCTGTGGATCATCTGGATCGAATTCTGGATTCAGAGAAGGACGAATTTTATACTCACCAACATTAGAGGCTTCAGAATTATATGTAAGCACGACCAGATCAGAAATACGGTCGGCTTCATCCTGTGGAATAATACCATCTAAAATTGCTGTTTGAAGAAGTGCCGGAGCTCCTTCCTCAACTTCAACCAGAATGGTCACTTTATATACAGGAGTTACTTCTCCAAATTTCTTGGAATAACTATCTGCATTTAAAAATATTTTTCTTTTTACCGGGTCGGAAAAAGAGACAGGATCTGAATCACCTCCATCATCTTGGCTATTAGAAATAGGTTCATTGTAGGCTTGGACATCAGCATTTCCAAGGAACTCCGGATGCTGTACAATAATTGTACTATCATCAACCACATCAACATTCTCATCTGGAAGTATCTCTCCCCTGAATCTTACCTGAGTGTCATCGGTAAAGAAGTCCCCATTCACTGTAAATGAAACCATTCCTTCAGTTATACCACCCTCCGTCTCAAGAATAAGGTTTTCCACTTCGGGGATTGGGTTTGCAAAGGTCATAATCGCTTTATGGGCCTGAATAAAGCCTGAACCCGAAACAAAATTGTCCTCCAATCCCATCTCCTTTTCAATGGTCGAAGATCTCATTATGGTTCTTATTTCTTCAGGAGTAAGAGGAACGTTTGACTGGTAATCCAGTCCTGCCTGTATAAGCAGGGCTGCCACCCCGGCTGCATGCGGAGATGCGGCAGAGGTTCCAAAGAAATTAGGGTGCTGGGTATCCGGATCAATATCAACAGGATCTTCGCTGGTATCCCAATCCCCGTTCCCCAGATTAACCGTAGTGTTTACCCCGTTGGGGGCAGTAATATCTGGTTTACTTCTGGGTGTTGGTTCTCCGATTACCGGTGTACCTCCCACAGAAGAGAAAGACATAATCACAGGCAGGGGGTAATCCAGGGGATTGCTATATACAGGATTTTTATCAAAACGTACAGCCCCCACCGTAATTGCTCCTTTTGCATTGGGATGACCTACGATGGTTGAAGAACCCCCTCCACCGTATTCATCCATATGGAATTGTGGCCCACCCCTGAACAGGATGTATTTAAAGGTTACAGCTCTGTCACCGCTGGCCCTGGCTATCACAACATTTACCTCTACACTCTCTTCCTGTATGGAGAAGGGAACAACCTCGATGGGGAAGCCGCCCACATTTTCCCGGTTAAATCCAAGAAGGGAGTATCCAACATCGTCCGAAAGAAAAATATCCAGGTCTGTCTTGGTGGTATTCATGCTGGCATCTGAACCATCGTCCCACTGAAGTACAAGGGTATAGCTGCCCTTATCCAGGGTTACCCCCTGGAAGATATCCCCATCTCCGTCACTAAAATCATGAGCATCCCCAATAATTGTAGCTGGAGCCTCATAAGCCTGGAAATTTCCCATGTATGAATACTTCCCAAAGTTCCCTGCGGAAGAAAAGAAGGTGACCTTATCATCATTTACCACCTCATTAATAGCTTTGGAAATGACTCCATCCGTAAAGAATGGCTCAGTAATATAAGAGAGGTCATCCACGATGATGTCACAACCTGCATCTGCAAGCTCCCTGATTCCCTCGGCCATATCCTGCTCACCCAGAAAACCGGTTCTGAATGCCAGTTCAGCGCCCGGGGCAATGTCGTGTATGATCTGCAGCATGGCTCTTCCCTCATCGGACAAAATTCCTTTGGTATAATCTTCTATTACATGTACCGGAAGCTTATATTGATCAAAGCGATTCTCCGGCCCCGGCAGATCGCCGTTTTCAACGTCCTGGGCTGCATCAACTACTTGAGTTGCATAACTATTGGACAGCACACCGATCTTAACCCCGGTACCATCAATATCATATCCAAGGCGTGCAAAATCAGAGTGCATGGCAAAATCGCCCTGGCTGTTTGTTACCCCAATGAGCGGAACTGAATAAGCATTCCCCATTCCGGGGTAAACCGGCCTTGCGTAATGCAGTGCATCAATAGCATTGAGCAGGAGAAGATCTGCGATCTCCACCCATCCTGTGGCTTTATTCAGCAAAGGATCAGTTGTTTCCAGGGTAAATAATCCGGACAGGCTGGCAAGAAGGTCCACATATTCGTCTGGATCCGTATTTGCAACCACTTCAATCAGCACTTTGGTCCCTGAAATTTGGAAAATATCTTCAGGCGCATCCGAAAAACTGGGATCAAGATCGAATGCTCCCCATAGGGAAGTTAGCTCAGCACCAATCTTTGAATCATATTCCTTTCCTCCCTCTGGTGGAGAGTATCCTGGAATAATCGGAAGGCCATCATCTGGGCAGTGGTATAAATTGATATTGGCTGTAACCGTTTTGACTTTCCCATTGGGAAGTGTAACCTCCCACTCAACTATGTCCTTTGCATCAAAATTCTGACTGAAGGCCTTCTCATTCACCCCAGGTTCAAAAATATAGAGTCCTGCCTTTATTGCTTGCCCATGATTGTAGGTGACCACGCTGCCATCTTCATTGATCACAATTGTTTTATTACTGGGATTCTCATAACCAAAATGGGCTATCAATTGCTCACCTCCCTTATATTCAATACAGGATACTATAATTTCAATTTCCTTGCTGTTTCCGTTTCCGTTTCCGTTTCCGTTTCCTTTTTGCCCAAATAAATCAAGGGGCAACACAAAAATCAAGGCAACAAATAGTAAATTAAGAAGTTGGGACCTCTTAATAGGAGTATAATATTTTTTCATATTTCGGTGATTTGACTCTGATACAGATCAATGTTTGATCGGTTGGGATATTTGGATTACACGTCTTGCTAACAAAACGTTATTGATTAAGTTTTCGCCATTAAAGCTTTTAACTTCTGGTTAACAGTCATTAAAGGGCAACGAAGCTTGCCTTATTTTTATGTAATAGTTATTACCGTTTACATAAAAATAAGACAATACGCCCCTAACTTGTTGTTAATGAAATCATAAAATACATGAAACCCCCTAAAGGTCAGTTAAACGGAGTAAACAGGGGGATAAGGAATTACCTGGCGTTGTAATACTCCATTGCCTTGGGCATGATCCGATTCAGATCTTCGATTCGATTGGAAGGATCGGGGTGGGTGGAAAGGAATTCGGGCGGGCGTGATCCCGATTTTTCTGCCATCCGCTCCCAGAATGCTGGGGCGGTCTGCGGATTGTAACCGGCCATGGCCATAAAATAGAGTCCCAGTTCATCAGCCTCACTCTCATGAGTTCTTGAGTAAGGAAGCATCACACCCACCTGGGCTCCCACACCAAAAGCCAGCATGGCCAGATCGACGGTTTCCTGTTTCTGGGTCTTCAGTGCCTCGGAGAGTGCTACTCCACCCATCTGGATGGCCAGCTGCTGGGACATCCGCTCGTTTCCATGCTGGGCCACCGCATGGGCTATCTCGTGCCCCATAACAACGGCGATACCATTCTCATCCTGACAGACAGGAAGGATTCCCTCGTAAAAAGCGATCTGTCCCCCGGGCATGCACCACGCATTGAGCTCTTCCGAAACAAGCACATTGTACTCCCAGGTATACCCATCGGTCGCTGATTGCAGGTTGTTCTGTTTCAGATAGGTCTCCACTGCAGCAGTGAGCCGTTCGCCTACCTTCCTAACAGTACTCACATAATAATCATTTGTGGACAACTTCCCCTCAGCCAGCACCTGGGAGTAGCTCTCTGCACTCAGGGTAATCATTTGAGAGGAAGGAATGGCAACAAACTGCTTGCGGCCAGTCATGGGGACCACCGAACAAGAAAGCAAGAAAAGAAAGGAGAGAAAAATCAGTTTTTTCATGGTGTCTTTGCTTCGTTAGTTAAGGTGAATAGTTCAATAACGCAAAAACAAAACATTTGTTAAACTTCCGGCTAATCTTTTATAAGATGCGCTATTATGACTCCAGTTTGTTCAATGCTTCTACTGCGGCAGCTCTTCCCATATCAAGCAATTCTCCGGCCTTGAAGAAGTCGAAGGTGCCACAGGCATCACGGGAGATTTCAATCATTACATCCGGCGGAAAATTTTTCATGGACATCTGGGCCATATGGTTGGTCATAAGGCTGATGGTCCTGTCAATTAGATTGAAATAACTCATTCGCTCCTCATGGCTGCGAGCGTGCTTCTCTGCGAAACCATGAGGTAAAATCTTTTGTAAATGAGCCTGGAATTCTTCAATCTTCTTCTGATAGGCCCGCTTCTGTTTTTCATCCTCCTCGCGGGAGATCTTTGGTAAAGCCACAGGGATACTGGCGTTCACATTGACAACCACCAGCAGGTCACCCGGGACTCTGCTTGCATGGTCAACAGGTATATTATTCATAACTCCTCCATCAATAAGCAATCCGTCTTTCGTTTTGACAGGAGTTAGTACAGAAGGAATAGAAACCGACGCCCGGATGGCATCAAAGAGGCTGCCTTCCTTGAAAACCACCTCCTTATTATTGATCAGATCCACTGCCACAGCCGCATAGGGTATCCTCAATTCTTCAATTAAAGAATCGGGAATGAAATCCTTCATCTTGTTAAAGACCCTATCGCCCTTCACAAGTCCCACCCTGCTTACAGTAAAATCAACCATACTAAGGACTTTACGCCTGTCCAGAGAAAGCATCCAGTCCTTGAATGCATCCATGGCACCATCGGCATACACCCCTCCAACCAGTGCTCCCATAGAAGTCCCGGTGACCGATGCGATCTCGTATCCCCTGCGTTCCAGCTCTTCAATAACACCTATATGTGCGATCCCTCGGGCACCTCCTCCGGAGAGAACCAATGATACTAATGGTTTCATTGTTTTTCCAAAGCTTTTATGGTGGCAGCCTTACCCATTTCAACCATCTCCCCGGCCTTGAAAAAATCATAGGTGCCACAAGAATTGCGTGAAACTTCAATTAACACATCGGGCGAAAAGGAATTCAATGACATCTGGGCCATATGGTAGGTCATCACACTAATGGTTTTATCGATCAGGTTAAAAAAGCTCATCTTCTCATCATGACTCTGGGTATTTTTCTCTACAGGCGTATTGGGCCGGATCTTCCGCAAATGGGACTGGAATTCTTCGATTTTCTTCCTGTAAGCTCGCTTCTGCTTTTCTTCCTCCTCCTTCGAAATATCTGGTCGTTGCACAGGTATTCTGGCATTCACATTGACCACCACCAAAAGATCGCCCGGAACTCTTGGTGCATGACTAATTGGGATATTATTCAATACTCCTCCATCGACAAGTAATCCATCCGTAGTTTTTATCGGCGTCAGAACGGTGGGGATGGAAACCGAAGCCCGGATGGCATCGAAAAGACTTCCTTCCCTGAATACTACCTCCCCATTATTAATCAAATCGACCGCCACAGCTGCATAAGGAATTCTTAAGTCTTCGATGGGGGTATCCGGGATAAAATCCTTCATTTTGTTAAAGACCTTATCCCCTTTAACCAATCCCGATCTGCTCAAAGTGAAATCCACCAGGCTAAAGACCTTCCGCTTATCCAGAGTTACCATCCAGTCCTTGAATGCATCCATGGCACCCTCGGCATACACCCCTCCCACCAGTGCTCCCATAGATGATCCGGTAACCGATGCTATCTCATATCCCCTGCGTTCCAGCTCTTCAATAACACCAATATGCGCTATTCCCCGGGCACCTCCTCCGGAGAGAACTAAAGTTACTAATGGTTTCATAATCCTCAGTTTAGTTATAAAGTTAAAAAAACCATACATTTATCTAAAGGACAATTAAATCATGCCGGAAGCAGGAGCTAATCATGGCGGTTTGATCCTTGGGATCGATGTGGGTTCGGTATCCATCTCTTTAGTTTCAGTGGACAGGGAAGGGCACCTGAAGGGGATTGCTTATAAACTGCATCAGGGTAATATCCGGGAGACTCTGGATCAGCTACTGCTTAAGCATATGAATCATCAGATTCTGGGTGTTGCTACCCCATCAGGAAAATCCCACTTCAACAAGCAAGTAGAGGTGTATGATCAGCAAGTAGCGATCATGGAAGCTGCAGATTGCCTTAAATTGAATGCAAGATCAATCCTCCATGTGGGTGCTGAACGCTTCTACCTGATAGAGCTGGACCCCAAGGGCAAATACCTGCAAACCAGTCATAGCTCCTCCTGTGCAGCTGGAACAGGCAGTTTTCTTGACCAGCAGGCCCTCCGGCTTAACTTGAACGATACAGCTCACCTTTCAGATATGGCCCTGAGGAACAGTTCCCCTGTACCGGATATTGCCGCCAGGTGCTCTGTGTTTGCCAAGACCGACCTGATCCATGCACAACAGAAAGGCTATGGACTCGAAGCCATCTGTGACAGTCTCTGTAAAGGACTGGCCGACAATATTTCTGACACCCTCTTCAATAAGTCGGTCCCGGAGTCGCCCATCTTCATGTCGGGAGGGGTAGCAAAAAACCAATCGGTAGTCAGGCATTTGCAACGCATCATCGGTAAAGAAATCAGGGTTCATCCCCATTCCCATCATCTTCCAGCCATTGGTGCGGCCCGGCTCCTCTGGAAGGAGCTCGACATGGATAAAAAACTTTCTCCCATTGATCTTACAAATTTGGTAAGCGACCATGGTAGGCTGGAATACTTCTATGAGCCGCTTCAGCCTTCTGAGACGACCGGGCAGGAGCATCTTATTAAGGAACAATACATACATCATCCTTCCGTCACCGATCATACAGCAGGAATTCAGGTCGATCGCATTAAGCTCTCTTCTGCTGAAGAGATGCAATTTTATCTGGGGATTGATGTGGGTTCGACCAGCACCAAGGCGGTTATGCTCAATACAGAGGGTGAACCTTACGCCGGATTCTATACTTACACCCAGGGGCAACCCTTGAAAGCAGTTCAGGCCCTGTTCGAGGCCATCGATCACCTGGCACAGACTATTGGAAAAGCTTTTCAGTTTCTATCATGCGGAACCACCGGTTCGGGGCGGAAGTTTATTGCCGGGATTGTGGGAGCCGACCACGATTACGATGAAATTACAGCTCATGCCCGAGCGGCCTATGAATTGAATCCAAAGACAGATACCATTATTGAGATTGGGGGTCAGGATGCCAAATTCACCCGGATGAAAGACGGGATGGTCACTTTTTCTCATATGAATACGGTATGTGCGGCTGGGACCGGAAGTTTTATTGAGGAGCTGGCCGGAAGGCTGGGAGTCAAGCTAAAGGATTTTGAAAGCCTGGCCATGGGCCGACAGGCTCCCCTGGCAAGTGACCGCTGCACCGTATTTATGGAGCGGGATATCAACCAGCTTCTAAGCAAAGGCTACTCAGTGGAAGAGGTGCTGGCCACGGTTATTCACTCCGTGCGCGAGAACTACCTGAAGAAGGTGGCCAGTGAGGCCCATATCGGCGATCACATCTGCTTCCAGGGAGCTACCGCTAAAAACAGGGCCCTTGCAGCCGCCTTTGAGCAACGCCTGGGAAAACCAATCTTTATTTCACCTCTATGCCACCTTACTGGCGCCCTTGGAACCGCCCTGCTTCTGAAGGAGGAGGAAGACAAACAAACAGGATTCAGGGGCATTGATCTTTACAGAAAAAGCATCCCGGTACAGACCGAAACTTGTGAACTTTGTCTGAATCACTGTACCATTAGTGTGGCTGGCATCAACGGGGAGAAACTGGCCTATGGATTCCTGTGTGGAAGGGATTATGAGACCAAAAAATTTGTAAGTAAAGCACAAGGCAGGTTTGAGCTGATAAAGGAACGCAAAAAGCTGATCAGGGGACCGGAGCGAAAGGTTGCGAGACTGAAAAAAACAGGGGCCCGAGTGGGAATGCCTGCTAATCTGCACCTTACAGAAGACCTGAACTACTGGACCGCCTTTTTCAGGCAGCTGGGCATTCCGCTGCATACAAGCGAAGGATACAGGGATTCCCTTAAAACAGGTAAGAAGATTGCCGGTGCCGAATTCTGTGCCCCGGTCGATGCCATGTATGGTCATGTTGCCCACATGGCCGACACCTGTGATTATGTTTTTATGCCTTCCTACCTTGAATCGAGGTTGAGCTCTGGAACCCAAACACAGGACTTCTGCTACTACACCCAGTTCAGTGCTTCACTGGCCTACCTGGAGGGACCCCATGTGAGTGATAAACTGATCAGTCCCATGCTGAATTTCAGTAAAAGGATCGACCACAATGCCCGGCTGCTTCTCAAGGAACTGAAGAGGATGGGATTTGATTCACTGACTCTCATAAAAGTAACAGCTGCCATGATCAAGGCTGATAAGGAGTCCAGGCAAATAAAGGAGCGCTTGCAACAGCTGTTTCATAAAAAAGAGAAAGGAAAAGATGTTTCTGTAGTACTTCTGGGACGACCCTATGTGGTTCTCTCAGATACACTGAATAAAGGAATCCCTGATATTTTTACCGGGATGGGAATCAATGCCTGGTACCAGGATATGCTCCGGGTCGATCCGGAATATGATGAAGCATTCAACCTTCTACTTGAGAAGACTCCGTGGCACTTCGCCTCCAATATTCTGCGGGCCGCTGAACTGGCCGGGCGGACAAAAAATCTATACCCGGTTCTGATTACAGCCTTTAAATGCGCCCCGGACTCTTTCATCATCGACTATTTTAAGCAGTTGATGCATCTCTATAACAAACCCTACCTGATCATTCAGATTGACGAGCATGATTCAAACACGGGATATGAAACCCGGATTGAAGCTGCGCTGCGTTCCTTCCGAAACCATGCCCGATCTGCAACTGTGCATCTTAATCCCGACCTGGGATCCCTATTGCCTAAGGTAGAGAGCAGCGTGGGAGAAAAAACACTCCTGATGCCCAATTGGGACCATTTTGTCAGCCCGCTCGTCGTAGCTAACCTGAGAAGAGCCGGACTGGATGCCCGGCTGCTGGATCCGAGCGAACTTGGGATCCGGAAGAGCATGGTGCACAATACGGGTCAGTGCCTTCCCATCAATATCATAGCCCAGAACTGTATCGATTACATCGAAAAGCACAAGCTTGATCCCTCCAACACCATTTTATGGAGCGCTGAGGGACATATCAGCTGTAACCTGAAACAGTATCCCTTCTATATGAAGAAGATCATGGAAAATTACGGGAAGGGGCTTGAAAACACTCTGGTCTATTCAGGAAAAATCTCCCACCGCGATATCTCAATCAAAGTTACCTACTACGGCTATTTCGCATATATGCTGGGGGGATTATTTCATAAGACCGCCTGCCGTATCCGTCCCTATGAGCAAATTCCAGGCCGGACTGACCAGGTTTTCAAAAATGTACATCGGGTACTACTTGATGCCTTTTTGGGGAAGACTTCGCTGGAGCAGGCCATTGAAGAAGGGCTGGCTCTTGTGGATGAGATTGAATATGACAGAACAATTCGCAAGCCACAGGTGGCCATTTTCGGAGACCTCTATGTGAGGGACAATGACACCATGAACCAGGGACTGATCCGTGCCATCGAAGAGGCGGGGGGAGAAGCTGTCACAACTCC
>RCND010003390.1_pt1 | contig 13732 bp, 13 predicted proteins | sample 2041351 | NCBI WGS metagenome assembly RCND01 (sample SAMN09708230, study PRJNA481090) | Marine sediment metagenome, whole genome shotgun sequencing project. | biome: marine sediment; feature: ocean; material: sediment; isolation source: Sewage treatment plant 12B marine sediment (STP12B) ...
ACACCATCAGTCGGATTGTGAATCTCAACAAACTCACCAGCCGACGGCGTAACCGCAATCTCCGACAACAACAAATGATCAGCAGCGGGAGTAGCTGCGTTTGGTGTCGCTGCTGTTCCCCTCCAGGTGAGCGATGTGTTCTCGGACGTCTCGTTGTCGCCGTGAACGCCGTTGCCGCCTGTCTTCGTTTCGGTGCCCTCACTGAGCGACACCCTCTGCCATGAGTTGCCTACTGCGTGGCTCGAGGTTGCCACCGTGTCCTGGCCGGCAGTTGCGGTGTCATCTTCGTAGGTGGACGTGTCGCTGTCACCGTCGGGACCATCAACCGAGACACCGGTCTTATCAACCGCCTCGTTCTTGTCACCCCAAACGGCATAGTCCAGATCCTGCACCAGATCAGAAGCGCCATCCCACGAATACAGGACAGCAACCTCACCACTCGACAAATGCGACGTAGCCAACAGATCGATCGACCCAGGCGTCGCCGCCAACATCGCCTCAACACCATCATCGACACCGGCATCGTCAACCAACTCGTAAGTCGCAACAACGCCGTACTCGGCCAAGAAGTTGTCCGAACCCATCATCGCAACCGTCTGATACTCACCAGCAGCAATCGTCGCCCCCACCGGGAACCTGGCATTGAAATCGCCATGCCCGCCACCGCCGCCATCACCCAGAACAACGTTGTAATAGAACGTCGAATCCGGGGCATAAGTCGCATCAGACAAATACACATCCGACAAATCAATCACACCATCAGTCGGATTGTGAATCTCAACAAACTCACCAGCCGACGGCGTAACCGCAATCTCCGACAACAACAAATGATCAGCAGCGGGCGCTCCCAGTGCGGTCAGCACCGAAGCAACCAGGGCAAGAGTCACCGCCAATCGCATCCGCCGTCGAGAAAGAAAAGAACCCGCCATGTCAAACCCCTTCTCTGCCAGCTAGAGAAGCGACCGGGTCCGTAGATGGCCGAGCCAAACGGTACTTCCGACCGCCCCCCGTCCAGCGTATTCGCCATTGGTTGCCAGCGCAGGCAACTTGCTCTTTGGAGGCTAGCGATCGGACACGGGGTGCGGCGAATAGAAATCACCAAGAGCGCGAAATCGCGGCGTGATGGCGGCGGAACTGAGCGATGCGGCTGCGGCTACTGTCACGGGATGAGATTTGGAGCATTCACCCCGCAAGGATGGCGCCTCGACCTAGTAGGTATCGAGACCGCCCAACAATGGCCGACGATTCTGTCGGTCGCCAAGACGATCGAATCCGCCGGCTACGAGTCGGTGTGGGTTTATGACCACTTTCATACGGTGCCGGTGCCAACCCAAGAAGTCACCTATGAAGCGTGGACACTGATGGCGGCACTGGCGGCAACCACCGACACCGTGCGTCTCGGGCAGATGTGCACATGCAATGGCTATCGCCCACCTTCGTATCTGGCGAAGGTCGCCGCCACCATTGACGCCATCTCCGGTGGCCGTCTCGAAATGGGCATTGGTGCTGGCTGGTACGAGCATGAGTACAACGGTTACGGATATCCCTTTCCGAAGCCGTCGGTTCGGATCGGCGAGTTAGGCGAGGCCGTCGAGATCATGCAGAGAATGTGGACTGAAGACGAGGTTCACTTTGATGGCAAGTACTACAAGCTTGACGGTGCGATCTGTCAGCCAAAGCCCGTCCAGGACCCGCACATCCCGTTCTGGATCGCCGGTGGTGGGGAGAAGCTAACTCTCAACGTTGCGGCCCGGTATGCGTCCTATACCAACTTTGGCCAGTCGGTCGAGGAGTTTGAGCACAAGTCGGCGATCCTGCGTGGTCACTGCTCGGATGTTGGAACCGACTACGACGCCATCGTCCGGTCGACGAACTTCAACGTCGTGTGCGAAGAAACCGAAGCCGACGTAGATGAGCGCATTGGCGAGATTAAGGACCGCTACCGCGCCTTCGTGCCCGAAGACCGTATCCAAGGAATCGAAGACATGATGCGCAAGATGGCCGGTACCCCTGAGCAACTCGTGGAACGGCTACAGAAGTGGTCGGACGTTGGCATGAGCTATGCCATTGTCTATTTCCAGGAGGCGGCCTACGACACGTCAGGCTTGGAGAGGTTTGCCCGCGAGGTCATCCCGGCCTTGTGAGCCAATCTGGTCGGGTTGGGGGCTCCGTAGTATTCCTGAGATCCCCGGAGTAACCATGACAGCGATAGACGAAATCCGCAGACGCATCGTCGGTACGACGACAGGGTTGTTTGCGCACGCGCCCTATCCGCTCGAGGACTCGCTCCGGTACGAGGGTGACCCCGGTTTGTTCGGGCCCGACACGGTTACGTGGCGGGTGATCGGAGATGTTGCAACATTCGTTGGAGGCATCCGGGCTCTGCTGGTCCAAGCTGCTCATCAGGAGGTGGCGGCCGGGGTGGCCGATCACTCCCGGTATCAGGACGATCCGCTCGGCCGGCTCTCGCGCACGTCGGCATATGTAACTGCGACAGCGTTCGGAGCAATGCCTGAGGTTGAGAACGCAGTCAGGATGGTACGTCGTGCTCATCGTCCCGTTCGTGGAGAATCGCACCGCCTCAAGGGATACTCGGCGGATGATCCCGGCCAAGCTGCCTGGGTCCACAACGTTTTGACCTATTCGTTTCTGTCCGCCTACCAGGTGTTCGGAAGAGACAGCTTGGACGAAAGGGAAGCGGACCGGTTCGTTGCAGAACAGACCGCCGTGGGACGTCTGCTTGATGCGAATCCCTTGCCGCGGACTGCAGATGTCCTGACAGATTGGGTGGTGGAGCACCCGGACTTAGGGTTGTCCCCCGGCATGGAGACCGCAGTTGACTTCCTGCGCTCTCCGCCGCTGCCGTGGACAGTGCGGGTGCCGTATCGGATTCTGTACTGGGCCGCGGTGGCAACGATTCCGCAGACGCTGCGAGGATTGCTTGGGCTGCGTCGGATCCCCGGAGCGATCGTGATGGGGAAGGTCTTGATCAAGTTCTTACGATGGGCGCTGGGGTCATCCCCGTCTTGGTATCTGGCTCTAACCCGAGTCGGCGCTCCATTACCGGATGGTCATAGCTTCCGTACCCACCCATTTGAGCCTTAGCAATCGGTTCTTGCGTACATGGGAACGGCATTCCGGCGCGGTATACGCATGTTCGCATGAGGCGCCACCCTGGCTGGTTCTTGCGTAGCTCGGGACGGCATTCCGGCGGAATCTACGCAAGTTCGATGGGTCTACGGCAGCCAGGACAGGTCGGTGTTGCCACCGCTGATGATGACGCCGATCCGCTGCCCGGCGACCGTGTCGCCCAGCTTGCGGACCGCGGCGAGCCCGGTGGCGCCTGACGGCTCGACGAGGAGCTTCATCCGATGCAGATGGAACAAGGCTGCGTCGATGATCTCGGGTTCGTCGACTAGGACAATTTCGACACCCGCCCAGCTCAGGGTCGAGAAGGTGCTATCGCCAAGTGCCGTGAGTAGACCGTCAGCGACCGTGTTGGGGTTGGCCACCCGCGGTTGGATCTGGCCGGTCTGCAGCGACCGATAAGCGTCATCGACCTCGCTTGGCTCGGCCCCGATGATCCTGGCATCCGGCAACAGCCTCCGCGTCACGATTGCTGTCCCTGACATGAGGCCGCCGCCACCTATCGGTGTAATGACAACGTCGAGGGGTCCCACATCCTCGATGAGCTCAAGAGCGGCGGTTCCCTGACCGGCGATCACCGCGGCGTTATTGAACGGGTGGACCATCGTGGCGCCGGTCTGCTGCATCACCAGAGCAGTGGCCGACTCTCTCTCAAACTGGGCGCAGAATTCAATGTTGGCGCCATAGCCACGCACCGCGTCGATCTTGACCTGTGGGGCGTCTTCCGGCATCACCACAGTGCACGGGATGCCCCTGATTCTGGCGGCATAGGCAAGTGCTGCGCCGTGATTGCCGGAAGAGTGTGTAACCACGCCACGTCCGGCCTCCTCGTCGTTCAACGACAGAACCGCGTTCAGCGCCCCGCGGGCCTTGAACGCACCAACCTTCTGCAGGTTCTCGCACTTGAAGAAGACATCGGCTCGGGTCTCAGTGCGCAGTGTTGCGGACGTAGCGACCGGCGTTCGATGAGCGTACGGTGCAATTCGGTCGGCAGCGGCACGAACATCTTCGAAAGTTGCTGCTGGTTCGGGCACCGGTACTCCTCAGATAGGCAGTCCGGCGAGTGTATCAGCGGTTCTTGGCGCGCTTTCGATCGCTCTCGACGAGCAATCGCTTCCTGACCCGGATCGACTCTGGAGTCACCTCAACCAATTCGTCGGCAGCGATCCACTCGATTGCAGTCTCCAAGGTGAGCTCCTTGTGAGGCTTCAGTTTGATGGCGTCATCGCTGCTGTGGGTACGGATATTGGTGAGCTGTTTACCCTTGGTTGGGTTGACCACCATGTTCTGGGGGCGTGATGCCTCTCCGATGATCATGCCTTCGTAGACATCGATGCCAGGACCGAGGAACATTTCGCCGCGCTGTTGCAGGTTGTCGAGAGCGAATCCCGTTGTCTTGCCTTTGCGGTCGGCGATCATTGCACCACCTGCGCGGTGGGGAAGGTCGCCCGCCCACGGCATCCAGCCGGCATGGTGTTGGTGGATCAGGGCGGTGCCCCGAGTCGCAGTCATGAGCAGGGAGCGGAAGCCCAGCAAACCGCGGGCCGGCGCCTCCAGGGTCACGATAGTTCTTCCCGCGTCTCCGGGGCGGAGATCGGTGACCTTGCCTTTGCGAGGAGCGACCGTTTGGGTAACGACGCCGACGTACTCGTCCGGCACGTCGACCACCGCACGTTCGATCGGCTCGTTGGGCACACCGTCGATGGCACGGATAATCACCTCGGGTCGGCTGACCTGAACCTCGTAACCTTCGCGCCGCATCGATTCGATCAGCACGGCAAGCTGGAGCTCACCACGACCAGCCACTTCGATGATTTCGGGGGAAGGAGTCGATCCAATCCGGATAGAGACATTGCCAAGAACCTCGCGTTCGAGACGATCCCGGATTTGGCGAGAGGTTAGGTATTTGCCGTCGCGGCCCGCCAGCGGCGAGGTATTGACCCCAAAGGTCATCCTCAGCACTGGTTCATCAGGCAGTGGAATCGGGTTGGCCGCGTCAGCAAGAGTGTCGCCGATCTCGACCTCGGGGAAGCCAGCGACGACGAACAGGTCGCCTGCAACGCTCTCATCAACCTCGGTTCGGCCCAGCCCGGTGAAACCCATGAGTTGGGTCAGCTTGCGCTTGAGCGGAGGCTCTTCGTCATTTGAGTGACACAAGGCAACCTGGGTCCCGTTGCGCAGAGTCCCCTGGATGACGCGACCGATCGCCAGACGCCCCAGGTAATCCGAGGCGTCGAGGTTGGTCACGATGGCCTGCACAGGAGCTTCGGGATCGCCGGTCGGTACAGGAATGGTCTCCAAGATTGTGTCGAGCAGCGGACTGAGATCCGAGTCCTCCCCGGGGATTCCTACACCCACCATCGCCCGTCCCTCCCGTGCGATGGTCGAGATGACGGGGAATTCGATGTGGCGGTCGTCGGCATCGAGGTCGAAGAACAGCTGGTAGACCTCGTCAACAACTTCTTCGATGCGGGAATCGGGGCGGTCGACCTTGTTGATGACGACGACGGCGGGGAGCCCTCTACCGAGCGCCTTGGACAGTACATATCGGGTCTGTGGCATCGGCCCCTCTGCAGCATCCACCAACAGCAGAACCCCGTCGACAAGCATCAGGGCTCGTTCCACCTCGCCTGCAAAATCGGCGTGTCCCGGCGTGTCGACCAAGTTGATCCTGGTTCCCTTCCACTCGATCGAGGCAGCCTTGGCCAGGATCGTGATGCCACGCTCGCGCTCCTGGTCGTTGGAGTCCATGATGCGGTCGACTACCGCTTCGTGCGAGGAGAACACACCGGAAGTACGCAGCATCGTGTCGACCAGGGTGGTTTTCCCGTGGTCGACGTGCGCGATAAGAGCAATATTGCGGAAGGAGGGAGAAGTCATAGCGGCGAGGATGGTACCCGACTGCGGACCCCTTGCATACAAGAAGCCTGAATTCCTACCTTCTGGTGTGCTGTACCGTTGTCTATGAACCTCAAAAAGGGAGCCGAAGTGAGCAGATTCTTCAAGACCTTGCTGATACTTGCCCTGGCGATAGGTATCGGTGTTGCTGTCTCCAAATTGCACGAGCAGAAGCAGCGATTCCTTGCCTTGAGCGAAGAAGAGCAGCGGGCGTTTCTCGCAGACAAGATTGGGAGCAAGGTGCCAGAGGAGAAGCTTGCCGAAATCCAAGACGCGGTGATCTCCGCGGTAAACGGCCGGGGCTAAGCGTGCGGGAACCGGTCAAGCTCTAGATCGTCGATTATCTGACGCATCCGCTGGCGGGTGCCTCTGCCGACCGGCATCCCGACGCCGTCCGCAATTCGATTCATCATCTCGAAATTACCGGTAACGGCGGCAGCATCAACGGCAGCTGCCGTTCCCAGCATCTCCACGACAGCGGTGCGGGTTTGCCCGATGCCACGACCGCTCAGGATGGCGTCGACGTAGTCGAGAAGTAGGCGACCTCCCGGTACAAGTGGATCGACGGATCGTTGCGAAATAGCGATGAGGTTCACTTGGCCCTTGGTTTCCTCGATGCTCCAACTGAGCATTCCGACATGGGCAAGCGTTCAGAAGAAACACTCGTTGATCGCTGAGGTACGCCCTGCGACCAGTTCCATCTGAGCGCGGCTGAGACCACGTTGGATCGCTGGGTCGCTCATCTCTTGGTAGGAGAGATACATGGGGCCGTGCAGAGTTTCCAGCGCCTCCATCTCGGCGGGAACCGCCGACAGGGACGTCGGTATGGTCGGTGGTCCGACCATTGGAACCCACGCCTTGGTTTTGGTGGCCCGAAGCTCGGGCACGGTGCGGCTGGGTGACCCTGGTTGTGGCGTCGGCAACGGCTCGAGCTTGAGTTCTAACCCACGATGAAATGTGTCTATCGCGGTGGTCATCGCTACCACCGCCACCAGTTCTACGTACCGGTTGGTGTCGAGACCCTGCGCCGCCCACGAAACAATCGAGTCTTCGGTGACTGCGGCGGGGGTTTTCCCAAGGGTTGCCGCAGCGTGCTGTGCCGCGGCTGGCAAGGCCGAGTCGGTGGAGGTGTGATCTGCGTATGCGTTGCGTGCGACCTCCGCCAGTGCCACCCTCTCGGACCCGGTCCACCAGGTGCCCGGTGCGGCCAGTCTGTGCCATGCACCACGAAAAGCGACAGCCAGATCCTCGCGGATTGGGATTGTCGAGTTAGTGAAGTCGAACATGGTGAGGAAGGCTACTCGCCGTCAATCGGGTGTGTCATGAATGAAGTTCGAGAACGTCGCCGTCGACGACTCGGTGGTCGGGTCCAACCTGTTGGCCATCAAAGCTTGCGGCTCCCCATACCCTGGCGTGCTTGAGGCCACGGGCGACGTCTTTGTGCACGAGGCGAGCCACGTCGTGGACGGTCTCGCCACGGCGTACGGTGAACGGCCGAGTGAGGTCGGCTGGTTGGCCGGGGATCTTTGTGTAGACCCTGACGACTTCGAGGTGTTCGACAAGCCAGCGGCCGAGGTCATCCAAGCCTGACCCAGTTGTTGCCGATACCCCTATGTGTGGATAGTCATAGCCGGTCAGTTCTTCAAACACCTCGACGTCTTCTAGGTAGTCGCCCTCCAGGTCGATCTTGTTGACTACGAGGATCGTTGGCAGATAGACACCAAACAGGTCTCGATCTGAGATAGATGACGTGGGGTCGCCTTCGCCCGGCCATGCTGCGATGAGATGAATCCGGCGTTCGGCGAGATTCTCATGAAGCGCAGTAATTCGATCGATCGTGCCCGGGTGGGCCAGGTCGGCAACCAGCATGGCGCAGTCAGCAGGCTGCAGAGCGTTGGCGATCCAAGGGATCGGGTGTTCCGGCGATATCGATGGCAGGTCGACAAGCTGTAGGTAGATGTCGTTGACCGGCATCATCCCCGGCTGGGGGAACCGAGTGGCAAAGGGATACGGTTCAGACGCCGAGTGGGAGCCGGTGAGCCTGGCATGTAGCGCCGATTTACCGCTGTTGGGGGGGCCGAGGATGGCGACTTGTCCGGCGCCGTCTGGTCGGATGACCGTAGGTGGGCCACTGCGGGCACCACCTTTGTGGGGGCCGGCCAGGTCCTCGGTCAGTTCTTTCATCCGTGTCTTGATGTCGGCGCGGATGTGCTCGGTCCCTTTGTGCTTGGGAATCGTGCGATACATGTCACGGAGACACTCGAGCCGATCCTCGGGGTCGCGAGCTTTCCGGAAGGCGGCTTCGGCTGCTTTGTAGGCGGGGGTTACGTTCGCCGGCATGTCCCCATGATATTGCCCCCAGACGTGGATGGTTCGCCACGGTTGCCAGAGGCCTGCCTGCGTTGGCTATTCTATGGCTGCCGTTAGAGCGGCGACTCGCCGTGTTTTCCTGAGATACCGTCCACCGGGTCGAGGTCGAGTCAGTTTTCACAGAGTGGACGGGCAAGGGGCATAAGCTCAACTATGAATATCTATGTGGGGAATCTTCCCTTCTCTTCGGCTGGTGCCGATCTCGAAGAACTTTTCGGGGAATACGGCCAGGTCGACTCATCTTCCGTGATTTCGGACCGAGAAACCGGTCGTTCGCGTGGCTTTGGCTTCGTTGAGATGTCAAATGACGATGAAGCGCGTAAGGCTATCGAAGAACTCGATGGTGCAGACTTTGACGGACGCAGTCTCCGCGTGAACGAGGCCCGTCCGCGGAGCTAGGGCGCAGTACTACTCGGAAGAGGGAGGGAGCATCGCTCCCTCCCTCTTCTGTGTTCACGAGCGGATCTGGATGATTGGGCCGTCCGCGGTATCGTGTGGGCATGGTCACGACTGAGCGTCATAGTGCATTGCCAATCCCCGAGGGGTTGATCTCCGAAGAGCTGCGGGAGCGGATCGCACTAGCCCCCCGCGAAGAGCTCATCAGCCCGACCTATCCGTATCGCACCAAGATGGGTCGCAAAGAGTACGAGTCGGAGAAGCGACTACTCCAGATCGAGCTGTTGCAAGTGCAACGGTGGGCGACGGAGAAGAAGAAACGGGTCCTCCTCATATTCGAGGGCCGTGATGCCGCCGGCAAGGGCGGAACGATCAAACGGTTCATGGAGCATCTCAACCCTCGTGGTTCTCGCATTGTTGCGTTGCCCAAGCCGACCAAGCTCGAACGAGGACAGTGGTTCTTCCAGAGGTACATCCAGCAACTCCCCACTGCTGGCGAGATGGTCTTTTTTGATCGTTCTTGGTACAACCGCGCCGTTGTCGAACCAGTAATGGGTTTCTGCACACCAAAGGAGCATGAGCTGTTTTTGCGGCAGGTTCCCCAAGTCGAAGAGATGCTCGTTGAGAGCGGCATCATCATGTTCAAGTTCTGGTTCTCGGTCAGTCATGAAGAGCAGCTGCGCCGATTTCTGTCGCGTTCTCAGGATGCGCTCAAGCAATGGAAGCTCAGCCCTGTCGATGTCGAGTCTCTTGGCAAGTGGGACGAGTACACCGAAGTCAAGAAGTCGATGTTCCTGGCGACCGATACCGACGTTGCGCCGTGGACAGTGGTGCGGTCCGACGACAAGAAGCGCGCTCGACTGGCCACGTTGAAGTACGTGCTGTCCAACCTCAACTATCCCGACAAGAATCCGGAAGTTATCGGGATACCCGACCGGCGCATCGTTGGTCCCAAAGAGATCATCTACATGGACAATCACACAGAGACACCGTCAACTGCGCTTGCCTGATATGAGCGGGTAATCCGCTCGGGTTCGGCGTTTCGAACCCTGGTCATGGACCTAGACATCCAAGAGTCAGTATGGGATTTTCCTCGGCCACCTGCGGTGGAACGCTCTCCCGCAAGAATTCGTGTCGTATTCGGGGGAGCGACCGTAGCCGACAGCATTTCGACCTTACGAGTTCTCGAGACCAGTCATCCCCCGGCCTACTACCTTCCACTTGTCGACGTAGATCGGTCTCTGCTGCGTACCAACGAGCGGTTGACGCTGTGCGAATACAAGGGGACCGCCCGGTACTACGACGTCGTCGTTGGTGATCATGTTGCGAAAGCCGGTGCCTGGTTCTATCCGCGGCCGGCGCGCGGTTACGGTCTCATCGCCGGTCATGTTGCCTTCTATGCGGCGGCGATGGACGAGTGCTGGGTCGATAACGAGTTGGTCACTGCGCAGCCGGGAGAGTTCTACGGCGGCTGGATCACTTCGGGGATCGAAGGGCCTTTCAAACGGCGCTGACCTTGCGAACCTTCCAGACTTCCTCCGAGGGCCATTCGTGGGCCCAATCCGCCGTGACGAAGTCGTAGCGGGTTTTGCCCTGTGGCGGCGATTGAATCTCGACGAGGTCGAGGATCTCAAACCCATTGGTGCGCAACAAACGAATCCAGTCGCCATGACCGAGATGGAATTCAACCGATGGCGGTTCGTCTTCGGGCCACTCAAACCGGTGCATCCCAAAGAAACTGCGTTGCAGCGCCGTTGTGGCGGGTTGTTCAGGTCCAGCGGCGGTGCACAGCATCAGCAGGGTTGAGTTGCCAAGAAACAGCAACTCGCCGCCAGGCCGGAGAACACGTGCTGCCTCGGGGATCCATCGGTACGGGTCTGCCCATATCGCCGCCCCGTACTCGGAGATCACGTAGTCGAATGACTCATCCCGGAAGGGCAGACTCTCGGCGAAGCCCTGGATCAGCGGGAAGTCGAGTTGGTGCTCGTGCTGCATCCGTTGCGCAGTTACCAATTGTTGCGCCGAGTTGTCGAGGCCAACGGGTCGTGCTCCGCGACGGGCGAGCCAGGCAGATACATATGCGGTCCCGCAGCCATCTTCCAGAACGTCCAGGTTCGCAACGTCAGGGAGCAGCTTGAGTTGTGACTCCGGTACCCCCCAGATACCCCAAGAGGGTTCAGCGGTCCAGGCGCGTTCTGCAGTGGAGGCATAATCCGCTGCTTGATGGTCCCAGGCAACACGGTTCTGCCGGAGGTAGTCAGGTGTCATATCGGCCATATCCGAAACACTACCCGTCGGCTTGTACCGAGTCCGGTGTAGTCCAGGATCTGTTTTCTAGCCAGCTCTCGATGGAGGCTGCAGCCTTGCGACCCGCACCCATCGCCAAGATGACGGTGGCGCCACCGGTGACAATGTCGCCGCCCGCAAACACCCCTGGCATGCTGGTGCGGCCCGTGTCTTCGTCAACGGCAATCGTTCCCCATTTGGTGCGTTCGAGCTCAGGGCAGGTTGACAGTAGAAGCGGATTGGGGCCGTTACCGATGGCTACGATCGCAAGGTCGGCTGGCAACGTTTCGGTTGCGTCGGCGATCGGTTGCGGACGTCTTCGCCCAGATTCGTCGGCTTCTCCGAGCTCCATTTGCTGCAAGGTAACTGAGGTCAGCATTCCTTGTTCTCCGAGGAGTTCGGTCGGTGATACCAAGAAGTCGAAGCGGACGCCCTCCTCGCGAGCGTGGCGCACTTCCTCACGTCGGGCCGGCATCTCGTCTTCTGTTCTTCGGTATAGAACCCCAACCTCGGCTGCACCGAGCCGTTGTGCGGTGCGGGCGGCGTCCATTGCGGTGTTGCCACCACCGAATACGACCACTCTCTTGTCTGACATGTCGAGAACAGGTGTGTCGTTGCCCGGAAGGTAGGCCTTCATCAGATTGACCCTGGTGAGGAATTCGTTGGCCGTGTAAACCCCGATCAGGTTCTCCCCGTCGATGTTGAGGAAGCGGGGCAGCCCCGCGCCGACGCCGATGAAGATGGCGTCGTTGGTCTCCTGCAGTTCGTCGAGGGTGTAGGTCCTGCCCACGATTGCGTTTGTCTCGAAACGCACACCGAGCTGTTCCAACCCGGCAATCTCGGCTCGCACGATGTCCTTGGGCAGGCGGAACTCCGGAATTCCGTACACAAGGACGCCGCCCGGTTCGTGGAGAGCTTCGAAGACCGTGACCTCATGGCCGGACTGGATGAGGTCTCCCGCACAGGCGAGCCCGGCGGGACCGCTCCCGACGACCGCAACCTTCTTGCCTGTTGCTACCGGCCGTTCGGCGATGTATTCGAAACCCTCGTTGCGGACATAATCGGCGACGTACCGCTCCAGATGGCCGATAGCGATCGGGCGTTCCTTCTTGGCGAGGACACACGCGCCTTCACATTGTCTTTCTTGGGGGCAAACCCGGCCACAGATCGCAGGGAGGAGGTTGTCTCTCTGGATGACTTCAGCGGCGGCCCCAATCTGCCCGTCGGCGACAAAGCGGACGAACTTGTCGATCTCGATTCCGACCGGACAGCCTTCGATACATTTGGGTCGAGCACACTCGAGGCAACGCATCGCCTCCAAACGAGCCATTTCAGCAGTGAATCCAAGGTTCACCTCGTCAAACGACGCGGCACGTTCATCCGCATCGCGTTCCGTCATGTCGACGCGCGGTAGTTTCATCCTCTCGCGTTTGGTAAGCGGCTCGGTCATCGCTGGTCCAATTCGCATTCGGCTTCAAAGGTGGCGAGGCGGGATGCTTCGATGTCGAGGTATGACTGGTTGCGGCGGGCCAGCAGGTCAAAGTCGACCAGGTGAGCATCGAACTCGGGTCCGTCGACACACGCAAACTTCGTCTGGCCCCCGACATCGACACGGCAGCCGCCGCACATTCCCGTCCCATCAACCATGATCGGGTTCAGCGACGCCACGGTGTGGATCGCCCGTGGCCGGGTTACCTCTGCCACCGCACGCATCATGGGAACCGGGCCTGCCGCAAACACGATGTCCACCCATGTCGTTTCGAGGAGGTCGTCGAGGGCGTCGGTGACGAAGCCGGGACGTCCGTGGGAACCGTCATCTGTACAGACGATGACTTCAGCCCCTGTGGCAACAAGCTCGGGTTCGAGCAACACATGCTGTGCGGTGCGGCCGCCGACGATGGCTACGACACGATTGCCAGCATCAGCCAGGGCACGTACCACCGGATAGGCAATTGCGGTGCCGACGCCCCCGCCCACAACGACCGCCGTGCCATAGTCACGGATCTCCGAAGGCTGGCCGAGCGGGCCGGCGACATCAGATATTGAGTCTCCCACCTCGAGGTTGTTCAGCGCCCTGGTCGTCTTCCCGATCCCCTGGACAAACAGTGTGATTGTCCCCGACTCTGGGTCTGCGGCAGCAACGGTGAGCGGAATGCGCTCGCCCCCCGGACCTAGCCGAAGTATGACGAACTGGCCCGCCTGGCAGTGCCGTGCGATCTGCGGGGCGGCGATCTCGAACTTCTTGACATCCGGTCCGACAAGACGGGACGCGGTAATTAGAAACATGTGTACTCCATTCATATTGAGGGTGCTGGTTGGCCGGTAGAGATGTAAGGGGCATATGGCCCCGCCAGTAGGGGCCACTAGCTGTTCTGTGTCGGCCCTTATGCCTTCACCCTGCAGGGCGGTGGCCGATAGACAGTCATATGCAAGCAATCGCCACCGGCCCGCGAGTGTCTGCTCTCGATGTCTCGGATCTGCACATCGTCACGGTCCGGCTGGCAATCCGTCTCGGCTTGGTGAGCGCATTGGTCTCCCTTGTGGCGTGGTCGATTACCGGCGACACGATTGGCCTGGCGATAGCCGCCGGATCTGTCATCTGGTCGGCTCTTGGCAGGACCATGGTTGTGTTGCA
>RCND010001375.1_pt1 | contig 13728 bp, 8 predicted proteins | sample 2041351 | NCBI WGS metagenome assembly RCND01 (sample SAMN09708230, study PRJNA481090) | Marine sediment metagenome, whole genome shotgun sequencing project. | biome: marine sediment; feature: ocean; material: sediment; isolation source: Sewage treatment plant 12B marine sediment (STP12B) ...
CGTGTTCTTAGAACCTGTGATTGTTTAAACGAGATGGGCTTTGAAATATTGTTGATTGGAAGAATGTTGAAAGACAGTATTGAAATCAATACACCTTATAAAAAGATCAGATTTCGCCTCTTTTTTAATAAAGGTTTCCTTTTTTACGCCGAATATAACCTTAGGTTATTTTTCAAACTACTCTTTATAAAAAAAGAGCTGCTTTATGCAAATGATCTGGATACGCTTTTACCAAATTTTCTCGTGAGCAAGTTGAGTTCCTGTAAATTGATCTATGATAGTCATGAATATTTTACCGAGGTTCCGGAATTAATACTAAGGCCAAAAATAAGATCTTTCTGGATGACATTGGAAAACTTCATTTTTCCTAAACTCAAAAATGTAATTACAGTGAACCAAAAACTTGCTGAAATCTATAACTCAAAATATTGGGTCCCCGTTAGCGTAATTAGAAATGTTCCTAATACAATCCTAAAAAATGAGGTTAAACCGTTGGGTTTTTTGAAAACAGATCAAAAAGTAATCTTGTATCAAGGAGCCTTAAATATGGGCCGTGGATTGGAGCTCATGATAGATACAATGCCCTATTTAAAAAACTATTTGTTGATTTTGGCTGGTGAAGGAGATTTGGCAGATCAACTAAGGGCCAGAGTAAAGGAAAAACTTCTAAGCGAACAAGTCATTTTTTTGGGTAAATTAGTGCCTGAGGAACTTAAAAATATAACCCTACAAGCTGATATCGGATTAAGCCTAGAAGAAGACATGGGGTTGAGCTATCGATATTGTTTACCCAACAAGGTGTTTGATTATATCCATGCTGGAATTCCGGTTTTGGTTTCTAAACTCCCATTGCTTCAGGATCTTTTAACAAAATACAAGATTGGGGAATTCCTGACAAAAAGAAATCCTAAAAGTCTGTCAGCAGCTATAGAAAGAATAATTTTGAACAAAAGTGATTATCTGGAGGAAATAGAAAGAGCTGCGGCCGATTTGAATTGGGAAAATGAAAAAAAAATACTCATTGAATTAATCGAAAAAATTGAATAAAAAACTTCATATTATTTGTTTTGATGTGCCGTTCCCGGCTACCTATGGAGGTGTCATGGATGTATTTTGCAAAATTCAATCTTTATCGAAAAAAGGAACAGAGATCTATCTTCATGTTTTTCAATATGGAAGGCCCGAACAAGCTGTTCTTAACGAGTATTGTACTGAAGTTCACTATTATAAAAGAAAAACATCCTTTGTCAAAGCGCTGGGACTTATGCCCTATGTAGTTAAGTCCAGAAGTAATAATCAATTAGTTGAGAATATTAAGCGCATTGATGCTCCTATATTATTCGAGGGACTGCACAGCACCTTTTTATTAAGAAAAAAACTGTTTAAAGACAGAAAATTACTTGTGAGGGCTCATAATGTCGAACACCAATATTATAAGAAACTCGCGGTTAATGAAAGTAATTTGTTTAAAAAACTTTATTATCATACGGCCTCTGTTAAACTAAAATATTATGAGAATATTTTAAAGAATTGTGATCAAATTCTACCCATCTCAAAGCATGAAGCCAAGCATTTTAAGTCAAAATATGGTGAGAAAGTCACTTTCTTACCCGCCTTTCATCCAAATAAAGAGTTGTTTGAATTGTCTAAAAAGGGATATTTTGCTCTTTATCATGGGAACTTAAATGTCGCTGACAATATGAAGGCGGCTTTATTTTTAATTGATGTTTTTAAGTCAATGCCTTATCCTTTGGTAATTGCTGGTAAATGCATTGATGAAAAACTGCTGTCAAAGGTTGATCAATTTAAAAATATAAGTTTTATTTCAATAGAAGATGAACATCAACTTTTGGAATTATTTCACAGAGCACATGTCAATGTTTTGTATTCGTTCAATAACTCTGGCGTCAAATTAAAATTAATCAATGCGCTTTTTCAAAGCAGGTTTGTCATAGCAAATAGCCAAATAATAGAGGGGTCTGGTTTGGATTCATTATGTATAATCGCTAATGACAAAAAAGAAATCATGATACAAGTCTTAAAAACTATGGATAAGGATTTTTCAGAAAAAGAAATTGCCCTCAGAAAAGAATTACTTAGTGTTTACAGTAACAAGAAAAATACAGAAATCTTGTTAGGCTGTTTATAGGATTAAACTACTTCAAAGATTTTGCCTGCCTCGCATTTAATGGTCTTATGCGGAAATTTTAATATTAAGGCATAATCATGTGTCGCCATCAATATGGTAATTCCTGCCTTATTGATTTCTTCTAAAACATTCATGATTTCCACAGAAGTTTTCGGGTCCAAATTCCCTGTAGGTTCATCAGCCAGGATCATCTCAGGAGTGTTTAATAAGGCTCTTGCAATTGCCACGCGCTGTTGTTCGCCGCCAGAAAGTTGGTACGGCATTTTAAAGCCCTTTGTTTTCATGTCAACTTTTTCAAGCACTTCATTGATCTTCGCACCCATTTGATTCTTGCCCTTCCATCCTGTAGCCTTCAATACAAACAAAAGGTTTTCAAATACTGATCTGTCATTCAACAACTGAAAATCTTGAAATACAATGCCAATTTTTCTCCTTAAAAAAGGGATTTCCTTTTCCTTTAACTTTTGGAGATCAAAACCAACAATAGAACCTTTTCCATTTTGCAAAGGTAAATCCCCATAGAGCGTTTTCATCAAACTACTCTTTCCGCTTCCTGTTTTCCCAATAATATAATTAAAATCTCCCTTTTGAATATCAAGATTGATATCTGACAAAATTAAATTTTCTCGTTGAAATATGGTGGCATCCTGTAATTGAAGCATGTTACTTTTTTTGATGGTACAAAAACATATGATTCTCAGGTTCTAAATAGTATTAAAACAAAAGTAAGGCAAACTTAATGTTTAAATTTCAAATAGTAAAGTTACTTGAGTTGGATATCGTCATAATTCCATTACTGTCTAATTATGTAAAACCATTTATCTGAAACTAAAAAAAGCAGCATCTTATCTTTTAACAAAGTTTTAAAATATAAAATTATTATCTGATTGAGAGGAATTGCTGATATTAGCGTCTAAATTGAATATCCGAATAAAGTTCCTGTTAAAATCAATAATAAGCTTAATCTAGTTGAACAAAAATGGAAATAATCAAAAATCTAATTAAAAAATATATAGCCCTCGCTGTTTCTATCATTATCATTGCTGCCATTTCATGGTCCTGCGAAAAACCAACCCCAGAATTAGGACTAAAATCTGGGACTTGGAGGGGTGAACTTACAGCTCAGGAAAACCAGATCCCTTTTAATTTTGAAGTCAGTAAGGATAATGGCTCCTATCAAATTAAACTCATTAATGGTGTCGAGAAATTAGACATTGACAGAATAGATATCCTTGGAGATTCTTTATTTTTTGATATGCACATATTCGACATTAGTATAAAGGCTAAAATATTTGAGGATAGCCTGGTTGGGTCTTATAATAAAAATTATGCTGATGGTTATGTATTGCCCTTTAAGGCAATCTACGGTAAGTCGGGGCGATTTGATGATACGGAAAGTACTAATCTATTCGATGGTACATGGGAAACTACATTTAAAGACAAGGAGGGGAAAGAAACCTCCGCGATAGGAATATTTAAAGTTGAGGATAAAATGTTAAGGGGGACCTTCTTAACCAAAACAGGTGATTATCGCTTTTTGGACGGATACACCTCAAAAGACACTATGTATCTGTATACTTTTGATGGTAATCATATTTATAAATTCAGGGCTTATAAAGAAAATGATTCTATCTTAAAAGGAGAATACTGGTCGGGAAAAACAAGTTATAAAACCTTTGTCTCAATAAAAAATGACACGGTGAAGTTGCCTGATGCGAATAACCTGACCTATTTAAAGGAAGGCTACGAACAGATTGATTTCTCCTTCCCAGATCTTGACGGAAATCTAACCTCACTTAAAGATGAAAAATACAAGGATAAGATTGTCATCCTTCAAATATTTGGTACCTGGTGCCCAAATTGTATGGATGAAACGCGGTTTTTATCTGAATGGTACAATAAGAATCGATCTCAAGGAGTCGAGATCATTGGCTTGGCCTATGAAATAAAACCTGAGTTTGAGTACGCCAGAGATAGGGTATTGACCATGAAAGAAAAATTAGATGTGCCCTATGATTTTCTCATTGCCGGCACGTCTTCTACCCAATCGGCTTCAGAATCCTTGCCCATGCTCAATAAAGTGATGTCTTTTCCTACCTCAATTATAATTGATAAGAAAGGCAAAGTACGAAGAATTCACACGGGTTTTTCTGGCCCCGCGACTGGTGTTTATTACGAGGAATTTGTAGACGATTTTAATCAATTCATGCAAGAGCTAATAAATGAATCCTAGGATATTGTTACAAATCAAAGGTAGTTTTCAACAATCTCTCCAACTAATCAACAATTTTACAATTTATTTGTTATTTGACGTTAGCTAAATAATCTAAGTACTATTTTTGATTTTTTAAGGTTTCCGCTCAATGAAGTTACTCAAAGTATTCATTTTTTTTACACTGTTTTCTTTTTTTCATGGCTTCGCCCAGAAATCGATTATTTACACACATGAGCTTGTGGATTTCAATCATGCCATGCAATTATACTCGAATAAAGATTATGTGGCTTCACAATTGATCTTCGAAAAAATAAAGAACGATTTTGATGAAGCCTCCGAATTAAGAGCCAGATCATATTATTATGAAGCTTTTTGTGCCATAAGGCTTAAGCAAAAAGATGGTGATGATTTGATGAATGCCTTTTTCGAAAAATTCCCAACAAGTACAAAGAGAAATACGGCTTTTATGGAAGTTGGTGATTACTATTTTAATAATCGCAGTTATGCCTATGCATTAAAATGGTTCAACAAGGTCAAAGAAAATAATCTTACCCTTTATAATCAGGAAGAATTTAACTTTAAAAAAGCCTATGCTTTATTTGCCGTAGGAAGCTTTGCTAATTCCAGAAAATATTTTTCACAACTCTTGAATTCCAAAAAATACGGAGCGCAGGCAAAATATTATTACGGCTATATGGCCTATCAGGATGACGACTATGCCGAGGCAGATAAATATTTGAATCAGGTTGCTGATAATCAAGGTTTTGATGATGATATTCCATATTATATGGCCAATATTAAATTCAAGACAGGGAAATTTCAGGAAGCGATTGATGCTGCCACCCCTTTATTGGAAAAATCAAATGGTATTCAACATTCAGAGCTTTCCAAAATAATTGGTGAGAGCTATTTTAACCTGAATGAGTTTGAAAAAGCCACTCCCTACCTCCTGGATTATAAAGGAAAAAAGGGCAAATGGAATAATACTGACTACTACCTACTGGGTTATGCTTATTATCAGCAAAAAGACTATGAGGAAGCTCTCATCTGGTTCACTAAAATCATTGATGGTAACAATGCCGTTTCTCAAAATGCCTATTATCATCTGGCTGAATGTTACCTTAAAAGTGACCGAAAGCAAGAAGCCCTAAATGCATTCAGAAATGCCAAGCAAATGGATTTTAATGCGGAAATTAAAAAAGATGCCTGGTTAAATTATGCCAAATTGAGCTATGAAATAGGAAACCCATATAAAAGTGTAGCAGAAGTTATCCAAGAATATTTGGAGGCCTATCCCGATGATTTTGAACAATCTGAAGTAAAAGATTACCTGATCAGTGCTTATATAAATGCAAATGATTACCAGGGGGCGCTTGAATACCTTAAAAATGCAAACTCAGATGATAATGAAACTTATCACAAAGTAGCATTTTTATATGGGGTTCAACTTTTTAAGCAACAAGATTATCTAAAGGCGATTGAAAATTTTAACCTTTCCATTGAAACTTCTTCTAATTCCGTGTATCAGGCAAGGTCTTTATTTTGGAAAGCTGAGTCATTATACAGATCAGAGAAATACGAAGAGGCACTTAAGGGGTTTCAGGATTTTTATGAAGTTCCTGAAGCTAAAGAAACAGCAGAATACAATATTGTACTTTACCATATAGCCTATACTTATTTTCAATTAAAGGATTATAATCAAGCAGGTGGGCATTTCAATGAAAATATAGAAGTTGTCAATGATGAAAAACTAATTAATGACAGCTATCTTAGACTTGGAGATTGTTTTTTTGCATTGAGTAGTTATTTTAAGGCGATTCCATCCTATGAAAAAGTAGTAGCGGCCAATCAAACAGACGTTGACTATGCACAATTGCAGATCGCCTTCTGCTATGGATATATGGGAGAGACGGATAAAAAAATCAATGCCCTAAATGAATTTACCGAAGTTAATCTTAAATCCACTTTGCGAGATGATGCTTTTTATGAACTCGGTAATTCCTACGTAAAACTGAACAAGACCGATCAGGCGATGGCTGCTTATGATGAGGTCGTAACTAATTACAGAATGAGTTCCCTGGTATCAAAATCCTTACTCAAACAAGGATTGGTTTATTTTAATGCAGACCAAAACGATCAGGCACTTGATAAATACAAAGCCGTTGTCAATACTTATCCGGGAACAGATGAAGCCAAGGAAGCAATCGCAAATGCTAAGCAGATCTATGTTCAGCAGGGGCGTGTTGACGAATATGAACGCTTTATTAGTAATATAGATTTTGTGAATGTAACAGATGAAGAAATTGAAAATACTATGTTCTCTTCTGCAGAGCAATTCTATTTGAGTAACAATCTTGAAAAAGCTATTGAATCGCTTGTAAAATACCTCGACCGATTTCCAAACGGAGCAAATGCACTTAGCGTTAATTTCTTTCTGGCCGATGCCTATAGCCGAACCAATCAAAAAGAAAAAGCAGTCCCTTATTACCAATTCATACTTGATAAAGATAAAAATCAATACACAGAAAAATCCCTGGTTAATGTAGCCTATTTTTATCTTGATCTGGAAAATTGGGAACAGGCGGTTACCCTACTTACGCGCTTGGAAAAAGAGGCAGAAACAGAGCAGAACATCATATTTGCACAAAGTAACCTTATGAAAGGAAACTATGCCTTAAAAAATTATGAAACTGCTGTTCAATATGCTGAAACAGTAGTGCAACATCCAAAATTAGAACCCAAAATCGCCTCAGATGCGCAAATCATAATAGCTCGTTCAGCTTTTGAAACGGGTGATTTTTTAAAGGCTCAGGACGCATTTAAACTTGTTGAAGAAACAGCCTCCGGTGAATTAAAAGCTGAGGCTATCTATTATGACGCTTTCTTTAAAAATGATGAAGGAAATTATAAACTGTCTAATGTATCTGTTCAAAAGTTAGCTTCAGAATTTTCTCCCTATAGGTACTGGGGTGGCAAGGGTTTAGTGATCATGGCAAAGAATTTTTACGAACTTGAAGATGCCTATCAGGCAACTTATATTCTTGAAAGTGTGATTCAGAAGTTTTCAGACTTTGAAGATCTTGTTGAAGAAGCAAGAATTGAATTGAATAAGGTTAAAACCAAGGAATCAAAAACCAATTCATCCGTTATAATTGAAAACGAATAAGTAAAATGGGAAGCAAACAAATGAATAGAAACATCATATTCCTTATACTTTTAATGGTCAGTGGCGTGGTTTTTTCTCAAAAAAAGAAAAAGGATAGAATCACTACAGAAGAGATTAATGTGGTAAAACCCTTTTCACCAACAGTTTCAGAGGCCTTTAAGATTAATGTTGAACCCGAAATTGACAGTGTTGACCTTGGTGGTAAAAAGGCGATAAACTACTCAATCAATTCTATACCGGTCGCTTCTACCTTTACTCCCGCAAAAGGCAAGGCAAAAACGCTTCAAAGAGTTCCTAAGGAAAGATTCTATAACAACTTTATTTCAGCAGGTTATGGAAATTATGGCACCCCAATTATAGAAATTTTCGCTCATAGCAATTCCTCAAACTATAATGATTTTGGGGGCTTTTTTAATTATCATTCTTCCGGAGGTGGAATTGATGGCATTGTTTTAAATGATGACTTTAAGGATCTGGATATAGACCTGTATTATAAACAGTCTGAAAGAAATTTTGACTGGAAAGTTCAGGGAGGTCTTGACTATCTTTCGAACAACTGGTATGGTCTTTCTGACGAGATTGAATATTCTGAAACAGCAATCAATTCAATACAAGAAAGGCAATCTTATACCAATATCCATTTAAAAGGTGACATTGAATTTACCGATGCTCTGATACATACAGGAGAGGTTGAATTTAGTAGATTTTCGGATAAATTCAAAAGTGGAGAAAATCATTTTGAAATCAATTCTGTGATCGACTTTCCCATTGGCCAAGAATTAATGTATTCAGAGATCAGCTTTGAATTATTAAATGGGAAATTTGAAAATGATTTCTTTCAAACTGAGAAGCTCACCTATACCTATTTCAACATTGGGTTCAGTCCTAACTTCGAAGTTTTACGAGATAATCTAACTGTCAATATAGGCGCCAGACTGTTTTATAGCATCACTAATAATTTTGAGGGAAGTAAATTCTATATCTATCCAAATATCACCGCATCATACAATATTAGCGAAGAGGCTTTGATTGCCTATGCAGGAGTGGTAGGAGATCTTCAGCAAAACAGTTATAAAAATTTCGTTCATGAAAACCCATTTGTGTCACCAACACTTTATATTCAAAGGACCAATCAACAATATAATGCTTATGCCGGAATCAAAGGTTTATTGAATTCTAAAATTCGATTCAACCTCAAAGCTGCTTATATCAATGAAAAAAACAAAGCCCTGTTCAAATTAAATCCCTCTCTGACAGATGGGAGCAATGAAGTAGATGAGGGCTACGAAGCGGCCAATTCTTTTCAAGTGGTTTATGATGACGTCAATACTATTTATTTTAATGGAGAAATCATTTTTGATCTTTTCAAAGAGTTTAAGTTTGGAGGAAACATTGACTTCAATTCTTATAGCCTAAAAAATGAGGAGCATGCATGGAATTTACCTTTAATGAAAGCTACACTTTTGGCTAAATACACAAGAAAAAAATGGAGTGCCGGGGCTGATCTTTTCTTCTCTTCTGATAGAAAGGATGACTTATCTATTATTCCAGATTCCAATATCAGAATTACCAATTCGGCCTATTTTGATATCAACCTGAATGGCGTATACAATATCAATGATAAGTTTGACATTTTCGTCAATGTCAACAATATCCTAAGCAGTAATTATCAGGTGTATACCAATTTTAAAGTTCAGGGTTTGCAAGTTTTTGCAGGAGCCAAATATAAATTTGATTTTTAACAGGACGTCTAACTATACATTTTTTCATAATAGTCCTGATAAGATCCTGAAGTAACGTTCTCAAGCCATTGGTCATTAGCCAAATACCAGTCCAGGGTCTTTTCAAGCCCCTCCTCAAAAGTAACACTGGGCTTCCATCCCAGTTCTCTATTAAGTTTTGTAGCATCTATGGCATAACGCCTGTCATGCCCTGCACGATCCTTCACATAAGTGATCAATTGTTCTGAACTTCCTTTAGGACGAGCTAGTTTTTCGTCCATTAATTTGCACATCAGTTTGATTAGATTCAAATTAGTCCATTCATTAAAGCCCCCTATATTATAGGTTTCTCCTATCTTACCTTTGTGAAATATCTCATCAATGGCTATAGCATGGTCTTCCACAAAAAGCCAATCACGGGTATAATTACCATCTCCATAAACTGGCAGTGGTTTCGATTGTTTAATATTATTGATAAACAAAGGAATTAACTTTTCAGGAAACTGATTGGCACCATAATTATTGGAGCAATTGCTAATCATAAAAGGCATTCCATAGGTGTTTCCATAGGCCCTGACCAAATGATCTGAGGCGGCTTTAGAAGAAGCATAGGGTGATTGGGGGTCATAAGATGTTGTTTCTGTAAACAATCCTGTTTTCCCCAGAGAACCATACACCTCATCCGTTGAAATATGATAGAATAATTTCCCTTCAAAAGACCCTTTGTGAATTTCCCTGAAAGCATTGAGAAGATTCGCCGTTCCCAAAACATTGGTTTCAATAAAATCATTTGGATTCGTAATCGATCTATCAACATGACTTTCGGCTGCCAAATGCACAACGGCATCAAACTTATATTTATTGAAAAGTGTTCTTAAAAATTCCGCATCTTTAATATCTCCCTTGATAAACTCATAGTTGGTTTGAGCCTCCAAATCCTTAACATTCTCAAGGTTACCCGCATAGGTAAGAGAATCGAGATTATATATTTTATACGTTGGATACTTTGTTACAAATAGCCTAACTACATGAGAACCTATAAAACCAGCTCCTCCGGTAATCAGAATTTTTTTACTTGAATTTTTCATATCATAAAAAATAATGGATTGATGTCAATTTCTATTTTTGTTTCAACTGCCATTGCCATGCTGAAGCCAAAGCTTCCTCTAAACTCAATGTGGCCTTCCATCCCAGCTCTGTATTTGCCAACTCAGTATTAGCGTAAGCAGCGGTGATGTCACCCTCTCTTCTGTCAACAATTTTGTGTTTTACTTTTGTATTATTCGCCTTCTCAAAGGCATTAATCACTTCGAGAACTGAACTTCCCTTTCCTGTACCAACATTAAAAAACTCCATCTTGCTTTTGTTTTTACCTTGAAGTAATCTCTGTAAGGCACTAATGTGGGCTTTCGCCAGATCCACCACATGAATATAGTCTCTAACCGCCGTTCCATCTTTGGTGGGATAATCATCTCCAAAAACAGAAAGCTCTTCTCTTATGCCAGACGCTGTTTGAGTGACAAAGGGAATGAGGTTCTGAGGAACACCTATAGGAAGCTCACCAATAAGTGCACTTTCATGCGCACCAATCGGATTAAAATAGCGTAAGGCTATAGCATTGAGATCCGTTACTTTTGTCGTATCCTGAAGAATCTCTTCTCCGATTTGTTTGGTATTCCCATAAGGAGATTCTGCTTTTTTAACTGGTGCATTTTCAGTTATTGGCAATTCGTCTGCCTGACCGTAAACAGTACAGGAAGAACTGAAGATAATATGAGGTACCTTATGCTCTGCCATACTTTTCAGCAAATAGACAAGGGTAGAAATATTATTTTCATAATACTTTAACGGTTGTTCCACACTTTCTCCAACTGCCTTGGATGCAGCAAAATGAATCACTCCATCAATTTGATGGTTTTCAAAAAAAGCGGCTATTGTTTCTCTTTCCTTGAGATCTATTTGTACAAATTCAGGTTTAATCTTGCTGATAGCTGTAATTCCATCCAGTACTTCCAATCTTGTGTTTGACAGATCATCAATAATAATTACATCAAACCCTTCCTTTTGTAATTCAACTACTGTGTGGGAGCCAATAAAACCAAGACCACCGGTAACAAGTATCTTATTTTTTTTCATATCAATTCATTATGAGTCAAATCTAATTCCCTCCTGTTATGCCGCACTATTGTACAAAATCCATTATTGTTTTTATGATCAGGTCCTGTTGTTCTCTTTCCAGTTCTGTATGCATGGGCAATGAAATCACTGTTTCTACCAATTGATTTGTTACTTTAAACTGCTCCTCCTTATAACGATCGTCCAGATAAGCCTTTTGTTTATGCAAAGGAACAGGGTAATAAATCGCATTTGGGATTCCTTTATCCATCAAATGCTGATGAAGGGCATCTCTTTTACCATTTGTTATTTTTAAGGTATACTGATGAAAAACATGACAATTACAGGTGTCGCAGATGTCTCCGCATTTTTCTGTTACCGGAGTTTCAATATGGGAATTACTTTTAAAAGCATTGTTATAATATTTTGCTGCGCTTCTTCTTGCGGAGCAATACTCATTCAAATGAGGTAGTTTTAATCTCAAAACTGCCGCTTGAATACTGTCTAAGCGTGAATTGACCCCAACAACGTCGTGATAATATCTTTTGTACATCCCGTGATTAACCATTCCTCTTATGATGTGCGCCAAGTCATCATCATCTGTAAATATAGCACCCCCATCTCCATAACATCCTAAATTTTTAGAAGGAAAGAATGAAGTCGTTCCAATAGTTCCAATGGTTCCTGCTTTTTTAGTCGTGCCATTACTAAATGAATAATCAGCACCTATGGCCTGAGCCGTATCCTCAATCACGTATAGATTATGTTCTTTAGCAATCTTTAAAATTGCTTCCATATTTGCACATTGCCCAAATAAATGTACTGGTACTATGGCCTTTGTCTTCGGTGTTATTGCGTTTTTTAATGCCTCAAGATCGATATTAAACGTATTTGGATCAACATCCACCAAAACCGGTGTCAATTTAAGTAAAGCAATTACCTCAACAGTAGCAGCAAAAGTGAAATCAGCTGTAATTACCTCATCACCTTGTTCTAAACCAAGACCCATCATGGCAATTTGCAAGGCATCGGTACCATTTGCACATGGAATAACGTGTTTAATATCTAAATACGCTTCCAAATCAGATTGAAACCTCTTGACTTCAGGTCCGTTTATAAACGCTGCCGAAGCGATTACTTCGTTGATAGCCTCATCGATTTCCGGTTGGATTTTTTGGTATTGACTTTGTAGGTCAACCATTTGGATTTTCTTCATTTTGGTCAATTTTAATTCCTATTTCACTATAAAGCGTGACAAAAATACAAATATTTTGCGCGCTGTTCCTCTAAATTTTTAAATTAGCTGACAAATGAAATACCTGTATAATTTTGCCATATATCTTCTGGGAATCGTAGTGAGTATACTAGCGATCTTCAACGAAAAATTAGCACTCTTTAAAAAGGGAAGAAAAGAAACTTTTCCAAAATTGCTATCAGCTATTCAACCTCATGAAAAAACAATATGGATGCATTGTGCCTCATTGGGTGAGTTCGAACAAGGAAGACCCTTGTTGGAGGAATTAAGGAAATCAAGACCCAATTACAAAATAATTCTTTCATTTTATTCTCCTTCCGGATATGAGGTCAGGAAAGATTATCAGGGAGCGGATGTTGTCGTTTATCTCCCGATAGATACAGTATCGAATGCTCGGAAATTTATTGAACTGACACATCCCACCATCGCCATTTTTGTGAAGTATGAATTTTGGCCCAATATACTGCAGGTTTTGAAGGAAAAATCTATCGAAACGATTCTCGTTTCCGGCATTTTTCGAGATGATCAGATCTTTTTTAAGGCCTATGGTAAATGGATGAAAAATTCACTTCAATCATTCGCTCATTTTTTTGTTCAAAATCAAAGCTCCGAAAGCCTTTTGAAAAAAATTGGATTTAACAATGTGACGATCAGCGGGGATACCCGATTTGACAGAGTGGCGAACATTCTTGACCAAAACAATACCTTAGATTTTCTGGAAGACTTTGTAGAAGATTGCATCGTATTGGTCGCAGGTAGTACCTGGCCATCAGACGAATCTCATCTCGTGAACTTTATCAATCAAAATCTTCATAAAAATCTTCGATGCATTATTGCGCCTCACAATATAAATCCCAAGGAAATCCTCAAACTGAAAAGCGCCATTAAGTGCACAACTTCATTGTATTCGGAGGGGCCTTTAAGCGAAGGTGCCAAAGTTTTTATTGCGGATACTGTTGGGATTTTAACTAAAATCTACAGCTATGCAGACATTGCATATATTGGAGGAGGCTTTGACAAGGAGGGTGTTCATAACGTACTTGAACCAGCAGTTTTCGGAATTCCTTTAGTTATCGGTCCCGTTTTTGACAAATTCGAGGAAGCCAA
>RCND010003184.1_pt1 | contig 13728 bp, 8 predicted proteins | sample 2041351 | NCBI WGS metagenome assembly RCND01 (sample SAMN09708230, study PRJNA481090) | Marine sediment metagenome, whole genome shotgun sequencing project. | biome: marine sediment; feature: ocean; material: sediment; isolation source: Sewage treatment plant 12B marine sediment (STP12B) ...
AAAATCTCATGCACTCCCTGAAATGAAGAAGCCACAGCAATTGCTTTGCTCTTAAACGCCGAAACCCACTAATCGATCCCAGACCAAAATGGACGTCCCAAACCCTAAGTGGGTAGGCCATCTCCAACCTTTTTCTTTCCTTGGAACCTCTCGGCAATCTAACAAAATCAGAACCCCTCATGCCAAGTAAGCCAGGTTGATCTTCATAAACCCATATAACATATCCCCGCCCCTGCTGATCAAAGATCAAAGCAACGATCCACAGAAACACCAAATCACGCGGCAGACCTCAACTTCTCAATCAACAACAACATCGTAACAAACTTTCCAATCACAGTTTCCTACCCCTACACAGTCCTATGACTTGACTTCGTCACACTCCCGAAACCGCTCTGAGCTCAGACGCCTTTCATGCAAAGCAAACACGGTGGCGGCGACAAGAAGCAAAGTATGAGTGGGATGGTCTGGGGCGCGGATCTCGCCTAGGCGCAAGCTGGCCCGTTGGAAGTGAACCAAGACACATGCCGCCAAGATTGGGCCTATTGTGAACATTGGTAAGCCTGGCGACTAGGCTACATGGGAATGACTAGATAGATCAATTATCCCCCCATTAGCAGCAAGATACACCGGTATCGATACGCCAAGGCTAACGATTACCTATATGCGGAACTCGCGGTGCTTGTGATGAGCAAGTAATACAGGTCTGAATGCACCAAAGGCTAGATCGCATAATAAATCAGACACGTTTGGACCTCATCCATTGTGTTTGCGCACAACAGGCAATCTCCTAACGCGTCATGGACCTTCGCCACTTTCTGGGCTTTGGACAGCAACTCATCATAATCCGACAACATTATATTGTTCTTATCTACCAAATCGTGGGTGCGCCGCAAAAGCCCATTTTGAGGCTCTACGAAATCATTTTGTCCGGTAGGAGGTTATTAAACTATCTTATTGGCGCAGTGGTTCCTGGTTCTGCTGCAATGTTCTTGGATGTGCCGGTATACACTTCCCGTACCACCGCGTGAAACTGGACTATCCGGAAGCCATCTCAAACTCGACTGTAATAAATACTGGCCGTCATGTAGCTTCTTTGGTTTGCTGGCGTTCAGCCAGTTTTCCATTCCATTTCTCTGTTGGAATTTTGAGTTCTTCGGGGTCAGATTCATAAGATGGTGTCATGATCTGAACGTTGTTTTCATTAAACACGGTCAGGATGTTGAAGTGCAAATCAGACAGAATTTGCGGCATGCGCGAACCCCGCGTGGTGAAGGCGTTGATCTGATAGTTGATGGCGTAATCTGCAAGGGCTGTGCACAGAACGAAGGGATTTGGTGACTTCCTTAAACTTGCAGTGCGGTTCGCCGCTTCAATCAGCATTGCTTCAACTTTTTCCTGCGGTTCTTCGTAACCGATGCCGACAGTTGTATGCAACAAAAGCCCGCGACCATCTATTTTTCGAGAGTAATTGACAACTTCAGAGTTCAAAAGTTGCGCATTAGGGATGCTGACCATCTCGTTCTTGATCGACTTGATGAGTGTTTCCATAAGTCTGATTTCGACGACATCACCGACCTGCTCACCCACTTTAATGCGGTCACCTACATTTGTGCTGCGCCGATAGATGACAAACAATCCCGCCATCATATTGCTGATGACCGTGTTTGACCCCAATGAGACCATAATGCCGGCAAGGATCGTTAAGCCCTGAAAGGCGCGCGAGTCAGATCCAGGTATGTACGGATATGCAAAAACGATGGCGACCGCGATCATGGCTGCGCGCCCGATATTGAAAGTCGGGGTCACCCAGTGCGGTTCGAAGTTTCTCCACTCAAAAGTTCCTGCTTCTACATTGTCCATGAAAAGGCGCAGACCCTTGATCATGTAGCGGGTCACCATAGCAATAATTACAAGGGTCACAAAATTTGGCAGATAAGCGACAAAACCCCAGATCAGATTGATCATTGGTTCGGATATATAGGTAAGCAAGACCTCGGCAAAAGGCCGTGTTTCCGCGAAGGAGAGCAGAACAAACGAAAGATAGTAATAGAGCAGGAACAAGTAGCCGATCCAAAGCACAACATTTACCACAAAACCGACAAGCGGCGCCACCGCCTGACCGCGTACGACCGACTTGGTGGCCTCTTCAACTTGGGTAAAGCGCTTCTCCGTAAGCCGTTCAGCCGCCTCGATAATCTTATGCCGTTTACGAGCGAAGAGCATCGTCACCAAGAAAAATCCGATCGTCCATCCAACGGCCACAAAGGCGCTGTCAATACGGGCCTCATCTGACCTTCCCATTCGGTACCGGTCGATCGCCTCCTTAAGAGCCTCGACATGCAGCCCTGCCAGAACATCAAGTTCGAACTGCTCAAGCTCTGCATCCGCAATGGTGGTCACTGTGACAAGGAATTCATTTGCATAAATCGCAAGTCCGAATTCATGGTCGCGAATGTCAAAATTGATCTGAGTATTTTCAGGAAATTCAGCGACTTTCAGGATACGTTCTTCTATTTTTAAGGCCCGCTCATCCGCTGGTAACGCACTGTTTCCCCTGACTACAAATAGCACTTCCCCTTCGATCATGACCGGAGCGGCAAACGCCAGATCTGCCACCTCTTGCGCTGATTGGGGCTGTTGCTCTACGGGTGTAGCATCTTGCGCCATGGCCTCAGGCACCGCGAGGAATGCACCACCGACACCTGCAAAAAGCACAAAAGCGACAAGCAGCACCAAGCGGGTGACATACCTGCAAAACCGAGTGTTCTTAGCAGTATTAAATTGGATGTATGGCTTCATTTGGGTCTGCTTTCTGGCGCGATGTTAGTCTTTTCCTGGATTGGCATCATGATTGCGAAATAAGGTGAACGTCTCGCTGCGGAAACGGGATGGAGATGCCTTCTTCATCGAAGCGCTCCTTTGCCTGTCCCGTCAAGCCCCAGTATACAGCCCAGTAATCGTCGGACTTGGACCAAGGGCGGCAGAAAATGTTTACGGAATTATCCCCAAGTTCACCGACAAAAACCTCTGGCTCAGGCTCGGCAAGACACATCGGATGCGCAGCGACCAGTTCCTTTAGTACCTCAATTGCGTGCTGCGCATTGTCTGAATACCCAATGCCAAAAACCAGATCTACACGGCGTTCTGGCGACGCGCTGACATTGGTGATCACATCGCCCCAGATCTTTGAGTTAGGGACAACAATGATCTGGTTGTCGAATGTGCGTATGCGGGTTGAGACAATCGACATTTCGTCAACAAAACCGGACGAGCCACCCACTTGAATGTAATCTCCCGTATCAAAGGGCTTTAGCACCATAATCATTAGACCACTGGCCAGATTTCCGAGCGTATCTTGCAAAGCAAAACCGAGGATAAAGGACAGTCCGCCAAAGACCGCAAAGAGCGGCGTGACGTTTACGCCAAACAGGCCAAGAACAACAACAATGCCGAGAACGAATGTCAGCCAGTAAACACAATTAACGATGAACGCTTGGAGCAGGCGAGAGAGATTTGGAATCTTGTCCAACCCTCGTTTTGTAGTCCGTTTTAATACACGGGCGATAAGCATTAAGGCCCAAATCGCGAGCCCAAGCAGCAGACCCTGCAGTATTAGGCCCAATCCGCCATCCCATGACACTGCCCAATCGCGCGCGTAGAGCAGTGCAGTCTTCGCATCGATGGTCCTCACTGCTGCAACCGTCAGGGCCGTGATATATGACCTATGTGGCTGCACCTCTTCCGGAGCTGCACCTTTGGCTTCCCATGCATCCAGTACTGCGGTGTAATTAGTGCGAATGTCTTTTTGCACCTCAGTCGTATCAGCGAGCTTTACCCTGACGTTCTCTGCAGCGCTTCCTTCAAGATTTCTCAATGACAGATTGAGTAATGCGGATTCTGACAGAGAACTCTTCAAAAGGCTTTGCCAGGTCGTCGCCATTTCGGCGAGATCACTCCCCGTCAACGGCACTAAGAGAATTTGCAGCTCGTCGATTCCAATCGAAACATCATCGGCTGCTGGCGGTTTCGGCAAAGGAAGAGCGTCATCCGATTGCGCCAGCGCCGAGGACGCAAACACGAAAGATACGATGAGCAGTAACGCCAGAGCGTAAATCCGAAATGTCGTCATCTTATGAAGTAAGTTCATCTATTCTTCCTGGTACAAAGAACCTGTTGAAGGCCCGCGCCGTATATTTCTCAAACCTAGCACAAAGGGTGGGCCGGGCGCTTTTTGTGTTTCGCATGAATGCCCACTGTGTGCATCGGCTCTGCTGTCTTTTTGTCATCTCAAGTGTAGCGTCATTTTTAAAACGGCTGATTGTGAGGCCCAAGGTTGATTGCTGGCTGTTGGAACTATCCCATTCCCGGGCATTTCGAAACACGCCTTGTTCCCAATAACGGTTAATGACCCTGTCCAAATCAGCTCTACCACGCAGATCACTGGCGCTTGCTTTTTTGTAAGGCCAAGCCATGTTTTCTTCACCGCTGTGAATGAAATCAATACTCTAAAACACGATCCGGGCCCGCAAACCCAGCAGTGTAATATTTGACTGTCCAGGGTTCAGCAGCGGATTGTCGATGAACTGGATAGATGGCGTGATCTGAAGACCCGAAGAAAGAGAAAACCGATAGAAGGCTTCGACTGTTCTCTGGCTTCCCGCGATCCCATCCGCTTCTGCCCAGTTGAGGCCTATTCCAGCAAGATCTGTATTTCTGGCAAAGTAACCTAAGCCTGCTGATACTGAATTCTCATACAATGCCGCCGTACCCTTTGACATTCCGGCACGCAGAAACGGCATCCAATTGTTGTTTACGAACCAAGCCCCTGAAAACGCAGCGCCGTAATCGGCTACCGTCATCAGCAGCATCGCTGTGCCAGAGCGTCATATGGACGTTGTCAAAGTAGACGCGATCAAACCCACTTGTGTACCCAATCTCAACGCTTTTGAAGAGGTCGCCATCCGAGAAAACGTCAAGATCTGGCGATGAAGGATCGGCATTTGCATCAGCAAGGCTGGCCGTCGCATAGAAATTCGATCCCAATTGAAACCCGCCAGCGATGGCAAGACCGGGGTTGGGGGCGTTTATCGTTGGATTCGTATTAAAGGCAAGGTTCTGAAACGCAGTGTAAGGGCTGACCAGACCGTAAACGTCGACGAAATCAGTTACATCGATTTGCCCAATTTGAAACGTCCACGATTTATCGGCCGCACGCTGTGTCCAGAACAAGTTGGTCAGCAGTGTCCCGCTGTCATTGAATGCGGTTCCTGTTATGGAAAGTGCGCCGCTATCAAACCCAAAAAACTGGGGCGCCACGCTTCCATACGCGTGACGATTTTCGATTTTAAAGGTCAAAGATCCATTTTGCGTTGCCTGCCAGTTGCCGTAGAGGCGAAAAATTCCACCGCTTGCTTTACCCTCACCGATATCTGCGTTCGACGATTGGCCGAGCGCAAGATAGTCCATATTGAAGCGAAAATTATGTTCTTCGGCCAAGCGGTCTTTCCAAGCGAAGTAGCCCGGTGCGATATTGTTTGGAAAATCAAACCTATATTGCGGATCGGTTAGACCGTCGCCAGGTTCAAGGTCCGCCTGCACGGACGATGGGCCGCCCAACCCTTGGGCCATCGTCATTGACCCTAAAGAACAGCAAACGACAAGTGAGGTAAGAAAACGCGCAATCATAGGTTTTTCATCTTATAGGGGCCAGCACAGCCGTGCGTGTGACCGCATCAACTGGTGGGCTTGGTGGATTAGGTTGGAAAGGGTTCGCAACTACTGGACTGAACGTAAAAGTAAATTTCCAGTCAGAGGCAAAGCTGTCTGGCGCAATGACATTTTTCTCGATGCCAGCGTTGAGTTTGACCAACTGTTTGCCAAAGGCGGTTGTCTTGGCGATCTGCAGGCCAAAGGGCACTGTCCAGGCATCGTCGCTTTCGGCCTTCCAATCATAGGAAATGGTAGGTCCTGTCCCCACCTGCCAGCCCTTTCCCAAACTGTAAAACAGAAAGTACTGCAGCGAAGTCAACGAAACATCAGGACCGCTGCCGCCGACCTTTTCATTGTGAAACGGGAAAAATCCCCAAACGCCCCATTCTTCGGTTTTTACTGCCAGAGCGCTCGGCCCCAGCAACCAGTTATCAGAGGAAAGACTGCTGCCGGTTGGTACGGAGCCGACAACGCCAACGCCTGTTGTCCACCCGGAGCTTGAGGCTGAGTACAACAGATCGAACGGAATATCCCCCAGACCGTCCTTGCTTGAAAACGAATTCGTGGTGCCGTCCAAAGCCGGTTGACCAAAGAGATAGGGGATTGCGGGGCGGAAAATCAGGTTGTTACCATTGCTCAAGACAAATGGGATTACGGGCTGAAAAGTTGCGATCAGACTGTTCTGATCATTGGCTCCCGGAACCGTTCCATTGAAAGTTCGATATTCAAACTTAAAATTCAACGTGGCATTGGCTGCGCCCGGATTGGACAGCTCTTTTGCGAGTTCATCAATATTTGGGCCAACGCCTTGTGCCAAAGAGACCGCAACGCTTGCAAGCCATGCAGCAGTAGCCCCAATGAGATAGGTTTTCATTTTAGCATCCAGTTTGATCAATTTGTGCAGGGCAGCCGAGGTTTGGAACCGCCCTGCACAGCTACTCAGTTAAGAGTATTCTTATAGAACTGGCCGTCCTTCATGATGACCCGAATGGTTTCCGGGCTGTAGGGGCGCACCGGGCCGTCATACCATTTGTCGGATGTCCCCATGACGGAGAAGTCTTCCAGCGGGTTTCCGTCCACCAGCAGAATGTCGGCATAGGCGCCTTCTTCAATCACACCAAGCTTACCATCAGGGTACGGGTTCATGAAGTCGCCCGACAGTGCCACCAGTTCGCCGCCCGTCGAGGTCATTGTCACCAACGCCGTGTGTGGATCAAAAAACTCCGCATTAAGGTGCTTTTCATAGGCGACTTGCTTGCTGCAATCGACAACGCTACCGACGCAATCGGTCTGGAAGGCACGCTTCACCGGGCATTGCTTCATGTTGTCGATGTAGCCAGAAAAGGTGGCCGATGCAGATTTTGCCTTGCGCAAGCTGGCCGGTACATTCGCGATTGCGGGGATCGTCAGGAGGCCTTCATCGAATGCGGTGAGGTTCGTCGTGATGTAGGCGCCTTTTTCCTTCATCAGATCAGCAACTTCACAATCAAAGCTGAAGCCATGTTCAATGGACATAACGCCAGCATTCAGGGCGCTCATGATAGCCTCTTTCCTATAGGAGTGCGCCATCACATAGCTGCCGTACTCGTTGGCAACCTGAACAACGGCTTCTAATTCCTCCGTAGAGCCCGCAAGCAGTTGCCAGGGGTCGAATGCCGATACGACACCACCCGACTGCATGAACTTCAACTGGCTTGCACCCATACGAAAGTTGTTTCTTCCGAATTTATGAACATCAGCGACGCTGTCAGCCTCCTGAGACATGTTGAGGCGGCCCATATTTGTCGTCTGGCCCACGGGCGCCGTAAAGTTCGCAAAATCTGCGTGCCCGCCACGGGATCCGATAAAGGCGGCGGAGGGGTAGAGGCGCGGCCCGAGGATCGTGCCTGCATTGATCGCCCGCTGTAGTCCGGCATTTGCGCCACCGGCATCACGAACCGTTGTAAAACCCTGCATCAGATACATCTCGGACATCTTGGTGCCATGGATCGCAAAGTCTTCCCATGTCGTGTTGGACTCCATCGCTGGCAAAGATGGTCCCATCAGCATCAGGTGCGCATGGCCTTCAATCAAGCCGGGCATAAGCGTGCGCCCATCACAATCGACAACCGTTGCACCCTCTGCCGACAATGACGTATCGCCGATGGCTTCGATCAGATTGCCAGTTACGAGGACATTCTGGCCTTCCGTCAGCTCTGTCGCTTTGCCGTCAAATACCGCGCAGTTGGTGAACAAGGTTTGCGCCGGGTCATCTTGCGCCGATGCTGCTACCGGTCCCAACGTCAAAAGCCCAACGGCCAACGTTGTTGTATATTTTGTCGCTGAAATCACTTGTGATCCCCCATAAAAAGTACTGCCCCAAAGGGCCCATGGTATAGGCTGTCGCATATTAAACCGAATGGCGCGCATCATTCTTGGACAGGTCCGTATGATTTTTGGTAAAAAATGACAGATCGGATTGACCAACAGCCCAAATTCGGTCTGAATGGTGGTATCAATTGACGGTTTGCGTGGTTCCTTATGTCGAAGTCATTACCCTTAGTTCAGCTTCAACTCCTTGCTCCGCTGCTGACCGGATTGAGGGCATGTGGTGTAGATCCGGAGCCTGTTTTAGAGAGCGTCGGGTTGACAGTGAGTGCGGTTGAGCAGGAAGGCACATCGGTTCATGTCATGGTCATGCACCACTTTACCGAAAACTGTGCGGCGGCTGCCGATGATAAAGCCTTCTGTGCGAAAATTGGATTTCAACTGAACCCAACGGGTTGGCCGATGGTCCGCAAGGCCTTTTCACAAGCAGCAACTCTTGGCGATTTCCTGAATATCTATGTTGCGCAAGCAAACAAATACGCATCATCTTCGACGCCGTATCTAGAGGTGCGAGGAGAGATTGCAACGTTCGGGGAAACGCGCATGTTTGAACCCCTAATAAAACCGGCACAAAACGATGGCTTTATGATTGGTCTGCAACTTGCCATGCTGGAAAGGGCGCTGGGTGAAATGAGCGAACCAGAGCGTGTTCTTCTAGTTCTTTGCGACCCTTCTGTGTTGCCAGAATCCTTTGCCCACTATCAGGCCCTGCGGGGGAACAATCTGGGTCCTCGGATACAATTCCCGTCTGATTGGCTGACCAGATCTGTCTCAAACGCTACTATCGGAGCAGGATCAGCGGGCAATGACCGGGAAAGAAACCCTGATGACTTTCTCTCCGGTTTTCGCAAATTGTTGCGCCAGAATATCGGCAACGGTGGATTGAAGGCCGATGGGGCCGCCGACCTGGTACATATGGGCCATCGATCTCTCGCTCGGCGGCTGTCTGCCTTGGGTACGAGTACCTCCAAAGAGCTGTCTCAGGCAAAGATCAAATACGCAAAAGAAGCTTTGGAGGGGTCTGACTTGGCCGTAGAAGAAATAGCTCTGAATCTCGGGTACTCTGACCCTTCAAATTTCGCCCGTGCTTTTTCCAAAGAGGAACGTATGAGCCCGATTCAATTCAGATCACGCCAAGGTAAGTCTTCCTTTTGAAAGGGTCTTCTGCATAAATCCGCGAGGTCCAAAAGCAGTCTGTATTTCTGTCGCCTATCAAGCTGCCAAACCAAAGAGATATTCAACAAAACGGAGTATGTCTGTGACTGCCGGTTCCTTGCCATGGACATGCCCGTGTTTGATCGTACGGCTGTCCCCAGCTTTTGAGTATGCAAAGAGCTTGAACCAAAGTGAATCAGTCAAAAATTCGAAATCATGCTTCGAGTGCCTACGCCAAGGCCAAAATGAGTGTGATTGGGGTCTCAAGAAAAGACGGTAGGGTCGCCCAAGCTTCAGTCATGAAGCGGACACCAGCCGGACACAACAAAAAACGGCTTAGGGCGATATGCCACTAAGCCGTTGTTTTGATTGGTTGCGGGAGTAGGATTTGAACCTACGACCTTCAGGTTATGAGCCTGACGAGCTACCGGGCTGCTCCATCCCGCGCCAATGAGATTTCTCTAATCCATGCTGAACCGGACAGCAACCCAATATTTTGGAAAAACTAAGGTGAAGCGTCGAATGTTTCGATATTGATAATTTCGTCGACAAATAACTGGCTTATCCGAGTGGAGTTGCAGCACTGATTGGGCGCCAAGCTGTGAAAATGCTCGGTCGCAGGTGCACTTCCAGTAGTGCTTAGAGGCTCTTGATCGCGTCAAGCATTTGTACGGCTTGTCTTAGGTCCTGCAATAGCAATGCGCGCAGAGAATCTCGGTCCTCGCTGCGTAAAATGGCGGAAGGATGCAGCGTTATGAGGACAGGGAGACCCTCGCGGCTACGCTCTACGCGGCCCCTTCGCGACATCAGCGCGCTGCCATCGCCGGTTAAGGTCTGGGTGGCCGTCGCTCCCAGCGCAAGGATTAGCGCGGGTTGGACTGTTTTCATCTCGCCCTCCAGCCAGATACGGCAAGCTTCGACCTCGGATTTATGCGGGTTTTGATGGATGCGCCTTTTGCCGCGTGGGACGAATTTGAAATGTTTGACCGCGTTTGTCACATACGCGGCGGCTCGGTCCAAGCCAGCCTCGGCGGCCAGCATATCAAACAACTGCCCCGCAGGTCCGACAAAGGGTACCCCCTCAAGGTCCTCACGGTCGCCGGGCTGTTCCCCTACAATCATCAGGGGCGCATTAAGGGGGCCAACCCCCGCTACGGCTTGGGTTGCCTGTGCGCCAATGGGGCAGCGGGCGCAGGCATTCAGATCACCAGCGTCCTCCCGCTCCGGCAGCCGGTCCAATATCCGCTCCGCACGGATTGGCGGCAGGGTTGGGGCATCCTCCTGCATCTTGCGCATTCGGGCCTCGGCCCCTGCGATTAGGCCGGGAATCAGATCCGCTTCGGGCAGGTTTTTCCAATATTTCTTGGGCATCTCGGATTGCATCGCTTTAATCTTGAGGCGCGCGGGATTGAAGATGTTGGCATAGTAGGTCTTCCAAAGCTCTTCGGTCTCGTCGCTCAGATCAAGGCGGGCGCTGGCAACCGCCTCATGACTTAAATCTCCACCGCTAAATTGTGTGGTGATTTCTGGCGTGACAATGATCCAGTCCATATCGCCAAACCGACGGGTAAAGAACGATGCAATAAGCTCTTCGATCCGGTGATCCGGCTCGAACCAGCTGATAAATTGTCGCCGGTTCGCCCCCTGTGGGGTGACTTCGCGAAACCGGACAAAGGCCTTCATTTTATGCATGTCGCGGCGGATGTTCTTGGCCCATGCTTCCAGCTGCTGCACCTCTTCATCCGCCCGGTTGCCGATCAAGGGCCCGTTGCCACGACACCGCAGCAACACACGGTACAGGAGATCATGCGCGCCCTCGGTGCGGTGTGCACAGACCAGCTTCGCCAGAGGGACAAAAGCCTTGGGAACCGACATCTCCCGCGGCGCTGGCAGGGGCGCACCAGCTCCGAACAAGCTTTGCGCGCCTCCCTCCATTGCCCAGTCGATATCATCTGCAAGCACGCCATTGCTGGCCAAGGCGCGCGCCGCATCTCGCCACGCCTCAAACGTGCCCAGCCGGGGCAGGCGAGGGGCATAGATCACAGCAGGCTGAGCTGCTCTGGCGGCGGCGCGAACCGCGCGCGCAGATTGGCCGCATCGGTCAGCCCGCCGGGAGACCAGTCGCGCGCAGTGATAAACGGCTTCGCCTTATTAACCAGCGCGCCAATGCGTTTGAGATCGCCAAACCCTAACGCGCCACTACGCCGGGCCGACAGGATACGCGCCACCGATTTGGTTCCGAATCCCGGCACCCGCAAGAGCATATCCTTCCCCGCGCGGTTCACATCGACGGGAAACACTGCACGGTTGGCCAACGCCCACGCCAGTTTGGGATCAATCTCCAGATCGAGCATGCCACCTGTGGCTGCTGAAGCGATCTCATCCGCCTGATAACCGTAGAACCTGAGCAACCAATCCGCCTGATATAGACGGTGCTCGCGCGCAAGCGGTGGCTTGATCAACGGCAGGGCCGCTGTGCTATCTGGGATGGGGGAGAAAGCGGAATAATATACCCGCTTAAGCTTGTAGGAACTGTAGAGCCTTGTAGAGCTTTGCAAAATCGTGGCGTCATTGGCCCCGTCAGCACCCACGATAAGCTGCGTGCTTTGCCCTGCGGGTGCGAACTTCTCGGCTCGCCGTCCCGTATGGGTGCGCTCTTTGGCGGCTTGCTTGCGCAACTCCACCCGCCCCATGGCGCGGCGTATCTCGGCGCCGTTCTTTTCGGGCGCATAGGCTTTGATTCCTGCGTCGGTTGGCAGTTCGATGTTCATCGATAAACGGTCCGCCAACAGGCCAGCCTCCTCGATCAGCTCGGGGGAGGCATCGGGAATCGTCTTGAGGTGGATATATCCGCGAAAGTGATGATCGTGCCGCAAGCTGCGCGCGATGCGCACCATATCGGCCATCGTATCATCGGGACTTTTGATAATGCCGGAAGACAGAAATAGCCCTTCAATATAATTGCGTCGGTAGAATTCGGTCGTCAGATGCACGACTTCTTCCACTGTGAACCGCGCGCGGGGCACCTGCGAGGACACGCGGTTGATGCAGTATGCACAGTCATAAATGCAAAAGTTCGTCATCAAAATCTTGAGCAAACTGATACAGCGCCCATCAGGCGCATAGGCATGACAAATCCCCGAGCCTTCGGTACTTCCCAGCCCCGTGCCATCCGCGCTGTTCCGCTTGGTCGTGCCAGAGGACGCACACGAAGCGTCATATTTCGCCGCATCGCTCAGCAGCGCCAGCTTTTCTTTTATGTTCATTTTTGCCATGATGTTCTTATATTGTTCTCATTCCATTTCTGGCAAGCCCTTTCACACTGCGGCATTTTCTCTGATGGCAGCAAAAGAGCGGCGTGAACCCGTAATGACACCCCACAGCCGCTGAACCCCTAGATCGGCAAGCCTCCGCATAGGGCGATTTAACCACTATTGCTCCGGCACCCCAATCGGTTAGCATGTAAGAAAAATAAACGTATATATTGAGGCAGCAGCCATGAACCTTTCACGCAGACATTTTGCATTGGGCGCCAGTGCGCTCGCTCTCACCGCATGCGGCGGTGGGGCCACATCGACCTCAGGCGCTGGAGCTTCGGGCGGCTTGCCCGCCGATCTGCGTCCCGTTCCGAATGCGGGCTATGACGCATGGGTGGTAAGTTTCCGCAGCCGCGCGACGTCCCGTGGCATCTCCCAATCCACCCTCAACGCTGCATTCCGTGGCACGGGCTTCCTGCCCGGCTGTGTAAAACGCGACCGCAACCAGACCGAGTTCAAGCGCAGCTTGGAGGACTATCTTTCCATTGCCGCCTCGGACGAGCGTATCTCCAAAGGCCGTGCTGCCTTTGCCCGCCACCGTGGCACCCTGCAAACCCTTGAAGGGCGCTACGGCGTAGATGCCGAAATCATCTGTGCGATTTGGGGTCTGGAGAGCTTCTTTGGCGAGCGACGCGGCAGCGTGCCTGTGATCTCGGCGACCTCGACGCTGGCCTATGACGGGCGGCGCGGAGTGTTCTTTGAGAAACAACTTATGGCGGCACTGAAAATTATCCAAAACGGTGACATACCTGCCTCCCGTATGACCGGATCGTGGGCCGGCGCAATGGGCCACACCCAGTTCATACCGACATCTTATCAAGCATTTGCAGTCGATTTCACCGGTGATGGTCGTCGCGATATCTGGTCTGATGACCCCACAGATTCGCTTGCCTCCACAGGGGCATACCTTCAGAAAAACGGCTGGTCGCGCGGCACAAAATGGGGCGGGGAGGTCGGCAGTGGTGCACCCCAAGGCCGGATCATCCAACCCCAGGCAGGCGGCCCGCGTTTTTCTGTCACCCGCAACTTCAACGTCATCAAGCGCTACAATAACTCCGATGCTTATGCGATTGGCGTGGGCCATTTGGCCGACCGCATTGGCGGGGCAGGGCCTTTGCGCGGTAGCTTCCCACCGGATGCAAATGGCTTGACCAAAGACGACCGCATGGCGGTACAGCAG
>RCND010001376.1_pt1 | contig 13724 bp, 13 predicted proteins | sample 2041351 | NCBI WGS metagenome assembly RCND01 (sample SAMN09708230, study PRJNA481090) | Marine sediment metagenome, whole genome shotgun sequencing project. | biome: marine sediment; feature: ocean; material: sediment; isolation source: Sewage treatment plant 12B marine sediment (STP12B) ...
GGTTATCGCATTGAATCTGAGTCTTTTGAAAACTACGTCTTTTCTATTCAGTATCTGCGACAGATGCCAGCAGATGGCTTCTCCCTCTCTGTCAGGGTCGGCAGCGAGATATATTCTGGAGTATCCCTTTGCTATCTTCTTGAGATTGGCTACGATTTTTCTTTTTTCCGGCATTATCGTATAGGTGGGTTTGAAATCGGCCGTTTCATCAACTCCCAGATAGTTTCTCGGAAGATCTCTAATATGACCGTTTGAAGCTACTACTTCGTAACTGTCACCTAGATAGCCGCGAAGGCTCCTGGCCTTTGCTGGTGATTCTATGATTACTAGGTTCTTTTTCTTACTCATACGTCTTTCGTGATTGTAAAATGTAGAGGGAATACTGCCTTATCGAGGAATATACCGAAAGGTACATGATCAGTTCAGATCTGTCATCCAGTCGAAGATTCTACCGGTGATAAGTTCGGTTGTTTCCGGCAGAAACGCCTGTTTCCTCTGAAGGATGTTAGGACTGTTGGATCGAGCAAGAACAGAGAAACTGTCAGCTGTGAAAGTGAACATAACTGCATCATAATACTGGTTTTCTCTGTAGTACAGAACCATCTGGTCAACCACTGTGGAATCGAGCAGTAAGCCGAGATGCCCCAATAGAGCCGTTCTTTTTTCCGCCGGTTCAGGATGCATTATGGACAATAAAAGAATTTCAAATCCATCGCCTGTTCTGACAAGCGAAACTCCGTCGAACTCTATGGAGTAAACCGATGCCAGCTGACCAATAATTTCCGCAATGAAAGGCAGTGAATCGGTTAGAATCGTAAGACCGGCAATCGGTGAGGATCTAACAGTTCTGGGCAGGGAATATTCCTGGGTCATCAAGAGGGAATCTGGCACAGATATAGCCGTCAGAGAAATGTAATCTATGGACACTAATGTATCCGCCACCAGTGATGAATCATCTGGGGTAATGGTTGTATCAACTTCTATAATATGTGTTGTATCAGGAACTCCGATCGGATTTACCTCTGTAGTATCCGCAGTTCCATTTACCGTATCCTCGGTGTCGTTATCCGCTGCAGAAAGGAGATGCATCGGATCGAGTATAAAAAAAGCAGCAACAAGAACCAGTAATGTCAGAATAATAACAATGAGTGAAACCCTTGATATTTTCCCGGTTTTTGCAGGTTTGTGTTTTGTTTTCGTCGATTCCTGTGCTTTCTCCGGGAGGAGGCTGGTTTCCAGTCTTGTTTGCGGTATAGAGTCCAGCGGACGGTCTACAGCTCTTCCTTCGTTAGCGCACTTCTCGCATACATGATGCTTTCTGTTATAACAATCCGAACAGGTAAGCTCCTCGCATATTTGACAGGGAGCAAGTTTCTGATTTCCTGTGGGAGTCCTGCCGCAGATGTGACAGCGCTCTATATTCAGCATCTCCTCGGAAGCTGAGGTAATGATAAGTGAATCGTCATCTTCAGCATCGAAAGCCTGGAATTCCTGATCCTCTTCAGGTAATGATGTCTGATTGTACAGGATTTCATCTACTTCTTCAGGTTCTGTATGCGGTTCTTCGTTTGTTTCTTCAATGGGAGTGCTATCTTCTGTATTCAGTTCATAGGCTGTTTCTTCAGGTTCACTCTCTTTTTCAGGTGGAACTGCGGAGTTTCCATCGTAATGCCTCGGGAGAAGGTCTACGAATGGATACATTCTGTCCTGAAGTATTCTGCCCTGCTCCATTTCAACACCCTCAGAGAGAATGTTGGGAGAACTATCTACCTTTTCCCTAGCCTCTTCCTGGGACATCCCAAGTTCACTTATCAGCAGGTCTATTACTTTAATTTTTTCATCTTCCCTTGTAAGTCTTACAAGAAGAAGATCGACCATCCTGCTGCTGTTCAATTCAGCCTCTCTTCTCGTCCAGGGCAAGTGAGAACTGACGGTGCAGTCTTCGCATAACTATACGGCTTGCCTTCCGCAGTGTTTCGAACACACCTGTGCCATCCGTGGCGATGGATTCTATACACGGGACTCGCTCGAGACCGAGTCTCTTTCTTATGACATCAGTTGGAAGAATATCCGGAAGGTCTCTCTTGTTGGTCTGGAGTACAAGGCTGAGTCCCTTTCGTTTCGTATTCTTGAGGTTATCCTTCAGATCACGAAGACTAGCAATGTTCGCGTCCATTCTTGCCCTCTGGGAATCGGCAACAAATATAATGCCGTCAACACCCTGAAGAATCAACTGACGGCTGTCCGTATACATTGCCTGTCCTGGTACACTGTAGAGATGGAGCCTTACTTTGAATCCGTAGATCGAACCGGTGTTGATGGGAAGGAAATCAAAAAACAGGGTTCGTTCGTTACCTGTAGCTAACGAAATCAGTTTTCCCCTGTCACTGGAAGGTATCTGACTGTGGATGAACTTAACGTTCGTTGTTTTACCAGACAATCCCGGTCCTGCGTATACTAATTTGCAATCGATCTCTCTTGAGCTGTAGCTAACTGTGGCCATCCGTATTTTCCCCGTTTCCAGAATCCTCTTCATCTATATCTATATCCGTAATACCTTCTTTCATTCCCTTTCTGAACATATGCAGAGCCTGACCAACCGATCTGGCCAGATCCGGAATTCTTTTTGCCCCGAAAAGGAGTAGAAGAACAACGACTATTAGTATTATCTCACCGGTACCAGGACGAAACATCATAATATCTCCTCTCTGCAGTCCTCAGATCAGAACCAGCGGTAAAGATAACCTACAAACATCAGTCCTGCAAAACTCATGAGATTAAGCTTGAAAGCAATCTCCTCTAGAGCGAACCTGAACACGATCAGATCAAACCCGACCGGTCCTACTGAAAATTCCAGGGCTCCTCCAAAGAATGATCTCAGAGCAGTGGAAGATTCAGGGAGAAGAGCTGCTATTGCTTCTCCAAATACAGTGCCTGTCATCATTCCGAAGAATGATATGGTTATCCAGAAGGCAGTAGAGCGATTGTGAAGCAATTCTCCTCCAGCAATTGTAATCTATTCCAGCGAACTTGCTGAATCAAGCCCTGAATTATGAATCCAGGGAAAGCCCTTTTTCAATAACACAATAGCTACAATACCAGTAATAGTTCCTGAAAGGGTACCCCATATTGAAAGAGGCAGGACAAGGCTGGCAACAGGAAGCCCCGGGAGCAGCAGAGAAGCTGTCAGCAGCTGTACAGAGAGACTTCCCAGACTCCCGGCAACTGACATTCCGGTAACGGAAAATATCCTTTTAACACTCCCCATTACAAGAGCTGATGCAATTCCTCCGGAAAGAGAAAGGAGATACGTTGGTGTCGCAAGGGTCCCGATGAATAATGCTGCGCCAGTCGATCTGAGGATATTAACCCTCAGACCTGTCCAGAAACCATACTTAGCAATTGCGGCAACAGTAACTACATTTGCCAGACCCGGTTTAAGAAAGGGAAATGGTCTGGGGATAAGATTCTCTATAACGCCTGCACCTGTTGCCAGGATTACAAGCAGGACTTCAATTCTGAGACGGTTTACTCTCTCTTCAGCTGATTTCCGCATCTACTGCTTCCTTCGAGAAGAGATTCTACACGTGCAAATAACTCTGGAGCATTGAAGCAGCGCTCCGCCCTTTCCAGTGCACCATCTGCGAGCTTTGAACGAAGAACAGGGTCGTCAAGTTTTCGCACAGCATCAGCGAGGGCACCGGAATCACCTGGTGGGATGACCAGTCCGGATACACCGGAAGCGTTAACCCAGGGGACTCCCGTTGGGAGCGCTGTACTTATGACAGGAATACCGCATGCCATTGCTTCGGTCTGGACCATTCCGAAAGCTTCGCTTCTCAATGTTGATGGCAGAACAAGGCATCTGGCCTGCTGATATAATTCAACAAGTTCCTGATCCGATGGGTTGCTCACGATAAGAATGTTGAGATTCTCCTTCTGGATTCTCCTGCGTACATCGTTCTCCAGAGGACCCCCACCGACCATGAGAAGTCTTCGCTCAGGGAATTCGTTCCATGCATCCAGAAGGACTTCGATGCCTTTGTACTTCCGGAATCTTCCTACAAAGAGAACGTAATCTCCCTCCTCCACCTTATCCGGGGGTCTGAATACTTCAAGATCTGAACCGATAGGTATCACCTCTGTATTCTCAAGTACCGACAGATATTTTGATGTGTCGCGGTAGGCAGGCGATGTTGCTATGACCCTTACAGCACCTCTCAAGAATCTTCTGAGAAGCGGGCCGTACACGGGAAGAAAGAATGCCTGTCTGACTATATCGCTGTGATAAGTTACTAAGTAGGGAGTATCACGTCCCGCAAGCATCCAGGCTGCAACAGCTGAAGGAAGAGGAAGATGAAAATGCAGTACATCAGCGGGAGTTGTTTTAAGTATCCTTCGCAGACGCAAGGATATCGGGTTTGAGAGGATTCTGCATAGACAGGGGTACTTTACCACATTGAATCCGGAAACTTCCTCTGAAACACCGCCACCGGCAACAAGTACATCGACCTCATGTCCCCGGGTGGAAAGATACCGTGAAAGATCATGTATGTATCTTTCGATCCCACCCCGCACGAACGGGTGGACGTCTTTGTAAACCTGCAGTATTCTCATGTTCCGAACTCTTCGTACACCTTAAGCACCTCTCCGGTCATCCGTTCGATTGAAAATCCTGATGCAAAATCTCTGAGTTCTTCCGCGTTATGCTCACTTTCAAGGGATTGAAGGATCGATTCGGCGATTGAATCGGGATCAAAACCTTCAGAAATTATGGAGATCCCTGAATAGATCTCCTTCAACGCAGAAGCCGGAGTAACTACCGAAGGAACTCCGGCTGATGCAGCTTCAAGGGGAGGCAGCCCAAAACCCTCGTACAAAGATGGATAAACAAGAAGCTTCGCTCCGCAAATGCAGCTTTTCAGCATTATTTCCGAAAGGGGTCCAGTCAGAAGTACACCTTCGGTATCGGCAAGCCTTCTCCGGAGTGCAGCAGGCCCCCAGCCCCATCTCCCTGCGATTACAAGGTGAAGATCGGTATGGGATCTTTTCACGATCTCCCATGAATCAAGCAATGCTGTAATGTTCTTTCTTGGTTCGATAGTACCAGCAAATACAATGTAGTTTTCCTTCAGGGAGAAGGTTTTTCGAAAAGCATCGGGATTGGTCATAAAAGAATCGGTTGAAAGATAGACTCTCCTTATTCTTTTATTTTCGATTCCAAGATACTTCCCGGCTTCAATAGCCATCGATTCGCTGTCAACCATGATCACATCCGCTTTTCGAGCTGCATTCCGAAAGTGAAGACGATAATAGATAGATCTCAGCGGTGGAAACCATGAGGGATTCCTGCAGAATGCCAGATCATGAAGAGTAACAGCACATGGAATACCGGAAGGTGCTCTGCCGGAGAAGGCTGGAAGATGAATTATCGAGGGAGAAATAGATGCTGTGACGGATGATCGGATTGTGTTCTCATTGATAACTTTCCGTATACTTCCGGCATACTGCGTGCAAGAAAGCGCTTCAGCTGGAGTTAGAAGTTTCCTACCTACAATTGCCATGACTTGTGCATTACACTGATTGAAACCTTCAAGGAGTCTTTTTAGATAAATGCCTGTTCCCCCTCTGTTGGAAAGGGAATCAGCATAGATTACAGCCGTTGCCGGGCGGATCGGACGATCGGTGTTCTTATACTTCAATTCTGCATGAACTGCCCGCATTGATACTGACAGTCGTACCGGATATTTCCGCTTCGTTACCGATTATGGAACCCTGAATATTCACATTTCTGAGGGTTGTCCCGAAACCGACTATGCTGTTGCTGAGGATGGAACCTTGTATTGTTGACCCCGATGCGATTGATACGTAAGGGCCTACGATCGAAGAAACAATCTCCACATCTTCATCTATGCTTACAGGTGGTATTATTACAGCACTTTGATGGTCTCCAGCCGATAAACCTGTTCCCATATCCAGCAGAATTCTGTTGGTTTCCAGAACTGTTTCAGGTTTGCCGCAATCGTACCAGTCTTCCACCTCAAAACATCCGAATGCGCGGCCCTCTTCCAGCATAAGCTGCATGGCATCAGTCAGCTGGAATTCCCCTTTTGTCCTGGTGCCGCTGGCGATAAGCCTGGAAATAGCGTCCATAAGAACCGATCCGGATGAGAATCCGTAAATGCCGACTATAGCAAGGTCGCTGACGAAAGAGGAAGGTTTTTCTACGAGTTTCGTAACAGTACTGCCATCAAGGACAACTACACCGAATCGGCGCGGGTCCTCTACTCTTTTAACCGCAATCATGTTGGATTCATCGTTGTATGCAAGGGAAAGGTCAGCTCTGAAAATAGTATCCCCAAGTACGACCAGGGTTTGTCCGTCATCGGTCATGGGTTCCGCTAGGTAAACGGCGGATGCCAGTCCGTCCATTCTTTCCTGGACTGCGTAATCCACCTGAATGTCAGGATAGTTCTCCCTTGTCCATTTTACGATCTCATCGCCAAGATATCCCACGATCAGCGTTATATGGCTTACCCCCGAAGCAGTCAGTTTATCGATTATATGTCCCAGCACAGTGTTACCGGCCAGACGAATAAGAACCTTGGGTACAGACCATGTTAGAGGTCGCATCCTCGTTCCTTTTCCTGCAACCGGTATTATTGCGTGCATTTAGTTCCCCCGATCGGTTTTCTCCCGGTATATCTCATCAAGTATGATATCCGGATATTTGGATTCAACGTAATCGAGAACGTATTTTCTGATCTCTTCAGAGGATGATAATTTAAGCGCTCCCTTAGCAAGGGATTCAGCCTCGCGCATATGGATAACGCTGATCATCTCTTTTACATCAGGGATCAGTGTCATAGGAACGCTGAGTTCGTTCAGACCAAAACCCAGCAGCAGAGGAATTGCCAACGGGTCGCTGGCCATCAGGCCGCAGATGCCGACCCACTTACCGGCTTCCCTGCATTTATCGGCGACCATGCCTATCTGTCTGACAACTGCAGGATGCATGGAATCAAACAGCTTTGATACATACGGGCTACCTCTATCAACTGCCAGAGTGTACTGAGTAAGATCGTTTGAGCCTATGGATACAAAATCGGAATGAGGAAGAAGAAGATCGATGCCAAGCACTGCCGCCGGAGTTTCAATCATGATGCCAAGCGGGGGGATATCTCCCCTTGGAACTCCTTCACTGTCAAGTTCTGCCGCAATATTCTCCAGCATTACACGGACCTCCAGAACCTGGTCGTATCCGGTGATCATGGGAAGCATTATTTTTTCGTTGCCATGCTTTGCAGCTCTGAGCAGTGCCCTCAATTGAATACTGAATTTCTCCGGGCGATCAAGACAGATTCTGATACCTCTCCATCCAAGGAATGGATTTTTCTCAATGATAGGGATCGAATCCAGGAATTTATCCCCTCCGATATCAAGCGTCCTTATTATTACAGGTTCAGGAGCAAGGGTCTCCAATACATGCCTGTATGCTCTGAAATGTACATCTTCTTCGTCTTGAGCCTCCGGGGAGAGAAGTCTTATGAACTCGGTTCTGAATAGACCGATTCCATAGCCCCCGAAACGGTTGACGTGATCTGCCTCCTGTGAAAACTCAATATTCGCAGACAGTTCTATCGAGGTTCCATCCGCAGTTTCGGCAGGACTTTCGGCATTCTGCGCTATATCCGCCTCAGCAATGTTGTAACGTTTCATCAGCTCGGAATAGTACCGTAGTTCATCATCGTCAGGATCCAGGATTACATCTCCATGAATACCGTCGATAATGATAGTCTGTCCGGGAACGGCATACTCGGCTACATCTTTAAGTGCAACAACTGCAGGAATCCCCATGCTCCTGGCAAGAATAGCGGTGTGTGAGGTTGATCCGCCAAGATCGGTCACTATTCCAAGAAGCTGCTTTCTTGAAAGCCCTGCGGTCTGTGACGGGTCAAGGTCATTCGAGACAAGAATCACCGGATTATTCAGATTGATCAGAGCTTCCTGCTCAGTACCCAGAAGATTCGCGATCAGTCTTCTGCCCACGTCTCTAACATCAACTGCCCTGCTGCGAAGGTACGGGTCCGCAATCGCGCTGAAGCGTTCAAGCACTTCGTAGAGAACCCTGCTTACGGCATACTCGGCACACACTTGTTCATTTCTTATACGGTTCTGTGCATCGGCTATCATGGATGGATCGTTAAGAAGAAGAATGTGAACCTCTATAAGCTGCTGTCCCTCGATGAGATCGTTTATCTTATCCGAAATGCTTTCAAGTTCACTCCGCGTTTTTGCCAGAGCGTCGCTGAACCGTTCCAGCTCGCTTTCAACTTCTTCTGGCGTTCTGAGCGTTCTCTTTTTAACTCTTATTTCTTCTACGTCCAGAAGAAATGCGGGGCCTATTGATACTCCCGGAGACGCAGGTGTACCGCTAAGTCTAATGCTCACAGTTCTATTCCTCTCCGAATCCGTTCCTGATGATCTCGATGATGGATTGAAGTGCTTCGTTTTCATCATCTCCATCGGCCGTGACTTCGATGATACTCCCCTTGCATGCGGCGAGTGTCATTACGCCCATGATACTTTTCGCATTGACCGAATCTTCTTCAACGGTCAGGGTCAGGCTGCTGTCAAATAGTGAAGCTGCCTTGACTATCTGAGCAGCCGGTCGGGCATGAATGCCAAGTTTGTTCACTACTTCAGCTTTCTCAGTTTTCAACAAGGTCCTCCAGATCTTTCTTTTCCCCTGATTTCAGCTCTTTCATGATTATTCTCGCGATCAGATCTTTTTCAACCTCCTCGGGGACATTCCTTCCTTTTTTGAGAAGCAGGTAATTCATGACTGCAACCTCAAGTAATAGCGTAAGGTTCCTTCCGGGAAGTACAGGTATTATCGTGAGCGGTATCGGCAGATCAAGTATCGTACTGATCTTCTGAATAAGACCAGTTCTATCGAAATCCTGGTTGTCCTTTGACCATTCCTCAAGTTTTACTTCAAGGTTTATCTGCTGTCTGTCCTTTACCGATCTTATACCGTAGAATGCGCAGACATCTACCAGGCCAAGTCCTCTGATTTCCATATGATGCGCCATTCCGGAATCACCTGTTCCGATCAGCACATTGCCTATTTTTCTTATATGAACCCTGTCGTCCGCTATCAATCTGTGACCCCTCTCCAGGAGTCCTAGTACCGTCTCGCTTTTACCGATTGCGCTTCTTCCGGTGCAGAGAACCCCGGCACCGAACACCTCGACAAGACTTCCGTACACATTCGTCCGGGGTGCGAACACAAGGTCAAGGAAACTGTGCAGCTCATGTATCAGCGGAGTGGTATCCATAGTTGAGCGGAACAGAGCTGAAGAATTGGATTCGGAGAGGCGAACAAGTTCATCTGGAGGATTAAGCCCTTTGGTAACAATGGAGCAGTAAACCGGGAATTGGAACAGTGATTCAAGCGCGGATTTTCTGAGCTCTGGTGTAAGTGAATCGAGATACGTTATTTCCGTCTCACCGAAGATCTGTAATCTGTCATGAAGAAATTTATGGAGATATCCGGTCAGGGCCATTCCGGGGCGGCTGATGTCCTGAGATTCGATTATTCTTTCGAAACCGATATCTCCGTTCACCGCTTTCATTTCAAGGCGGTCACCGAGTATCTCGAAGAGCTTACAGGCAGTAAGCTCCCCCCTGTCAGGGATGTCTTTCATCAGGGTTTACTCCGTTATTTCTGTTCTCTCACCAGTTCTACAACCTGTGTTTTACCGCTGGAGGTCAAATACACAACACTGAGCTTACCGGTTTCCGTGTTTTGAAACAAATAATTCCCATCCTGCTCGATCTCGTAATTCATTATTGCGTCTTCGGTTTTCAATGTTGGTATACGTTCTGAGTCATCGATCAGAATACCATCATCAAACTCCGATTCCTCAGCGGCAACGTAGTAGCTCAGTGAAGCTCCGTTTGAATCTTTTCTGTGAGGATGATTATGCATCTTGTCTTTGAATTTTCTTACCTGGCTCTCCAGTGAATCAAATGCATCATCGAAAGCCAAATAAATATCGTGGGCTTTCGACTTGGAATCCAGCTTGATGTGATTGCCTCTCACCTTTAAATGAACGTGGTTGATTCCAGAGGTTACTTCCAGTATCGCATATATATCACTTATACCATCATAGAATCTATCTATGGTTTCCAGTTTATGTTCAACATGCTCCTTCAGAGCATCTGTCAGATCAAAGTGCCTTCCACTGATTTTAATGTTCATTTAGAACTCCCTTCGAGAAGGTGACAATATTTTCAAGGGAACGGTGAACATGTACAAAAATACTGCTCCGCACATGCAATCTGAGCATATCCTGAACAGTACGTTCTGTTTCAATTTGTATATCACAAATCAATAATATCGTTCCCGAAGAGCTGGGTCAACAGTGGGAATACCAGAAGCACTCTGGCCGCGACCTGATTATCTTTTATAGTTGCTTATGAATTCTTCAACTTCCGGTATACCGCCCTGAAGAATCAGATATCCATTGTGAGGTTCCCTCTCGGTGATCTCACCCGCAATAGGGGTAAGCATGATTTTTCTGACCTCTTCTCTGTCATGGCTCTGGCCAAGCGCCCAGCACAGTTTTACATATGCAACTTCAGGAAGCATGTTCGATCCTGGGATTACACCAAGTTCCATCATGTCACGCCCTGTATCGTATACAAACATTTGTACATATCCCCACAGTGTCTGGACTGTCATATAAATGTGTATACCATTGTCACAGGCTTTCTTGAGTACAGGATATAGCGGTTTGTTAACATGTCCGAGTCCCGTTCCCGCGATAACAATTCCCTTGTAATCGTTATCAATAAGTGATTCGATGATATCAGGCTTCATATTAGGGTAGTAATAGACAATTGAGACTCTTGGATCGAATGCAGTATTGATATTTACCGTGCGGTCTTTATCTCTTTTTCTATAGTCCTTTTTAAGATTAGTGATCTTTCCATTTTCAACCATCGCCAGTGGTATATCACCTATAGTCCTGAATGCGGACCTGTAGGAGGAGTGCATTTTTCTCACCCTGGTTCCCCTGTGGAGAAGTCCGTACTGGTCACTTGTCGGTCCGAACATGCAGACCATCACTTCTGCTATGTCGCTATGGGCAGCGGCATAGGTGGCATTCATAAGGTTAATCGCTGCATCGCTCGAGGGTCGATCGCTCGATCTCTGGGAACCGACCATAACTATTGGAACAGGTGAATCCTGAAGCATGAAAGAAAGTATTGCGGCGGTATGATGCATTGTATCTGTCCCGTGGCCGATAACGATACCATCCACACCGTTTGCTATTTCTCTGCCAATAGCCTCAGCGGTTCCCTTCCACTGTTCGGGGCCCATATTCTCACTGAAGACTCCGTAAAGCTTCTCAGTTTTAAGATTACAGATATCCGCGAGTTCTGGTACCGAACCGTAAAGCTCTCCTGGGGAAAAGGCAGGTATGACGGCACCGGTTCTGTAATCCAGCCTGGAAGCTATAGTACCGCCTGTTCCAAAGAGCTTTACATTGGGCTTGGAAGCATCGAACGGGAATTCCTTTTCGGGAATCTTGTAATGAGCTTCATTCCTGCCCAGTTCTCTGATAGAATCAATGGTCTCTACACCAAGACCTACATTGTAACCGTTGTGTATCTTCAATACTATGTGTACATCATCGGCAGTTTCCGACCTGGGGAGAATGACTCCTTTGAATCCCCCCCTTGTTGATTTGATATCAACATCTGACCATACACCTACACCGAAATTTTTTAGACATTCCAGGCTTTTTCCCCGATAACCTTTGTAAAGATCTGAAGACAGTTGGGATCACCTCCTGCGTGATCTGCTATGATGCAGAAACACCGGTTCGGGACAGGATTACGTTACGAACCACTTCTATTACATCTTTACCGGAAGGTATATAATCGAACCTCTCTCTTACCTTCCCGGTATAGTACTGCTCCTGCAGAACTGTATCAAATTCCTCCTCTGCATCCATCTGAGTGATGGCGGTATCTTCCAGTTCCTGTCTAGGAGGAATTTTCAGGTTCTTCATCACAGTATCGATTTCTAATCGTCCGGATCCGCATACTTTCTCAAGAATGAAAGCTGCTACTTCGATAGAGAGGTTCTGCTTACCAGCTTTTTCAAGTACTTCCATCAATTTGTCCCCGGACAATTCGGGAACTCTGCCGCTCTTCTTAAGATGATGCAGAGTGCTCAGGAAGAAGTGCATTAGAACTCGCGGAGAATAAGTGGACTTCGAGACAGCGGAATCATAAAGGAATCTCGTATCGGAAATACTCATCTGACGTGCGGATTCGGCAGGTATACCTGCAGTAATGTACCTATTCATCCTTTCCCATGGTCTTTCCGGAAGAATAGATTCGATGCGCTCAATCATTTCCTCTGTAATAGTGATCGGAGGTAGGTCGGTGTCCGGATACATTCTGTTCGGTCCCGGGAGTATTCTCTCGAATCCATTAGTTCCATCAGGAAACGACTGCCTTGTTTCACTGCAGACTCCGTCAATAGCCTCTCTTGCCCTTATGGTTATCTCACTTACAGCAGTTTTAATATCTTCGGATGGCCCCCAGACCACAATAATTGAATCTTCCTCACCCGAGCCGCTTATCTTTTTCAGATTCTCCCATTCATTATCGGAGAAGCTGTGACCTTCTTCCCCATTGTGAACGATATTCGGAAGACTGTCCAGGCATGCGATCACACGGACTCTATCGGATATCTCTCCGGCAAAAGTGCGACCGGGCTGAGTAACAGTGGAAAGCAATCCCCGGTATCCTCTTAGAACAACTGCCCGCAGTTCAAAACCCTTATTCAACGCTGATGCAGCGTATTCGAATGCAGTTCCCGCAAGTTCCTGAGTAACATCGAAGCATTCGGAACTGAAAGTTGAATCGGTTATTCCCCTTCGGAGCAGTTCCTGTTTAATCTCAAGCAGAGATACCTGCCTGAAGGCTTCGTTATGTACAAGCAGGGGTATAGTGGGAATTCGTGAAACACCTTTTATCTCCACTCTGCACCCACCTGTTACAGAGACGTTTACATCCTGCCTTGCAGCTCCTATCCCACGTCGGACTTTTCCGGAAGCCCGTACCAGATTACTGAGGATAACGGCAACCTGAGCCACTTCGTGAGGAGTGGTCATCTCAGGGGCGGTTACAGTCTCTATAAGGGGTATTCCAAGCCTGTCTGTCAGATAGACACGGTCGTGTCCGCAATCGCTTACTTCCCTGCACGCATCCTCCTCAAGTCCGAGCTGTATGATGCTTATGCGCCTGTTCCTGAAGGGTATCCAGCCATCAACTCCTAAAAGTGTAGTTCTCTGAAAGCCGGCCGGTATCGATCCATCAAGATACTGCTTCCTTAATACATGAGCCTCACTGACAAGCTTACAGTTCAGCAGCATCGTTATTTCAAGTGCGATATCCAGAGCCTGAGGATTGAGTTCAAAAGGTGGATTATCATCCATTTCGTAAGTGCATATGGTATCGCTGTTTATCTGATATGTAATATTCTTTCTTGTTTTGAACTCCATCAAAGCGGTACCATCGTATTCACCAAGTTCAGATAGTGTTGGTCTCATATGACGGAGAATCTGAGCATCGTAAACATCTGAATAAGGAAGCACCGGGCAGCGGCAGAAGAGCTTCTTTTCGGTATCTATCTGCTG
>RCND010001377.1_pt1 | contig 13721 bp, 10 predicted proteins | sample 2041351 | NCBI WGS metagenome assembly RCND01 (sample SAMN09708230, study PRJNA481090) | Marine sediment metagenome, whole genome shotgun sequencing project. | biome: marine sediment; feature: ocean; material: sediment; isolation source: Sewage treatment plant 12B marine sediment (STP12B) ...
AGGGGGACTCCTTTCACATGCAAAATAATTCCGGTAATCGGTAACGATACAGCTTCCTGTCTACCGGAAGTAGGGTTCGACCGGATCCTGATGCTATGGACCTACCAGTATCTGAAATATCCCGGTCCATTTTTCTCCGATTTAAGGGAAAAATTAAAAGCAGAAGGACAACTCTATGTAATCAACCCTGATCAGGATTATAAATATGGTCTGGAACTACAGAAGAAAAAGGGATGGAATGGATCCACAGTGGAAAAACAGATCTCCGATATTATTGCTTGTGGATTTGTACTGACCCACTTTACAAGAAACTATCAGGATAATCAACAAGCATTTATGATGGTGTTCAGAAAATGTGGTTAACCATGATATTGACGCATTTAAATAATCGTTATTTTAGATGGAACTAACGATCCTCTAAATGCGATTCTCCATTCAGCCCGAACCACGTCCGGAGCAAAACATGCGAACAGTCTCCATCGATGATATTGTAAGTGCATGTGAAAACGATCCGGGGACTAAACCCACCCTGGAGCACTATTTCTCACCCACAAAAAAGGAAGCATTTATAAAGGATTTTCTGCATTATTTAAATTCTGGCCTATTGGAAGCAAAACATGGAAATCTTGATAAAGAGCAGTACCTGGCTTTTATCGTTTCGTTCCAGTTTTCGGCACCTCTGCTGGAAATTCCTGCTGAAAAAGAGCTGGGTCTCTTTTATCGCATCCTTCAGAAAACCTATAAGGTAGAAGAGGTGGATCTGAATCTGCACTTCAGTATGGAGGAGTATGAAGGAGAGATGGTGGGAGAGAAGGAGGCTCTGGAAGCATTCCGGAGCGAAGTGGGTGAGTTTTACGGTGATTCTCTGGAGGTCAAGGAGAGTGTTCAGAAAAGAGTAAGAAATGACGCCATTACCTCCATTATGGAATGGCAGAGGGAGCAGAGCATCCCTTCGCTGGCAGAAGCCTTTGGCCGCAGCATAGTGATCCCTTCCTTTTTCTCTTTCTCAGACAGGAGGCTGCTGCAATTTTACAGGCAAAACACAGAAGGAATAACCTATAGGGTTGCTGTTCCAGATTCAATTGAATAGATATTACTTAACTTATGTATATGAAATTCATATCCCGCTTTGGCCTTATCCTGATCCTCTTTGTTCAAGCAAATTGCTTTGCCCAGGAAGAGGGCTACCGTCCCGATCTACTTTTCAGGGAGGATTGGAAGGAGATTCCTGCTGAAATCCCGCTTAATCAGAAGCATGTGGAGAATCCAAACCTTATAGTTACTCTCTATGGTCCGGGAAGTGATAGTATCAAGAAGAGTAACCACGAGAATCCGCCTGATGATCCCTATTATACCTGGTCGGGACTCTGCCTTGGAAACTGGGCCGTGACACTCCAGCTGAAAACCGGACATATGGATCTGTCCAGCTTCTCAAAAATCAGGTGGCGAAGCAAGCAATCAGGATTCAGGGAGCTGCATATAGTTCTAAAGCTGGCCGATGGCAGCTGGCTTGTGAGCCGGCAGGGTGATGGTGCATCGGCAGACTGGAGAGTTAAGGAGTTCAACCTAATGGATCTTGATTGGTTTACCATAGATATGGAAAGCATCATAGAAGGAAAGGCGGTTCTGCTTCCGAATCTTTCTGATGTGGTGGAAATTGGATATACTGATTTGATGCCGGGCGGACAGAGTAATGCGTGTTCACGACTTGACTGGATCGAGGTATATGCATATCTTGTAGACTAAACCTTCACCTATGAATCAAAAAATATCCCGCAGACAATTTGTTCAGACCACAGCTGCAGCAGCAGCTACAGTTGCCATTTGTCCTGTTACAGGATGTGCGGCTACTTCACCTTATAACTCAAAAGGATTGCCCACCGTCAAACTGGGTAAAACCGGGGCCACCGTACCGCTAATGGGATTTGGATGCGGCAGCCGGTGGATGGCAGTCCAGGATAATGAAAAAGCGCTGGAGATCTTGGAATCCGCATTTAACCAGGGCCTTTATTACTGGGATACAGCTGCCAGTTACGGGAACGAACAGATAAGCAGTGAAGAACGCATTGGTATAATTCTGAAGGAGCGGAGGGAACAGGTATTCCTGACCTCAAAAACAGGTGACAGGGAAGGCGATATGGCCAAAAAGAGCGTAGAACGTAGCCTGAAACGGCTCCAGACCGACCATATTGATCTGCTGTATGTGCATGCTATCTCCTCGGTGGAGGATGCGGAGCAACTGGGTGAGGAAGGTAAGGTGCTTGAGGTGCTGGATCAATTCAAAAGCGAGGGAGTCGTCAAAAACATTGGATTCACCGGTCATGCTTCAGCTGCTGGGATGAAAAGAGCAGTTGAGCTCTATGACTTTGATGTAATGATGATGGCTTTGAATCATCAATCGACCGATGGAGCCGAGGATTTTGAAGGCTTACCGGCCCCTCTGGCCAGGCAAAAGGGGATGGGTGTTGTGGCCATGAAAGTAATACGGCCCCGGGAGACTGTCAATGGTCTGGCTGCAAATGATCTGGTACGATATGGCCTGACCCTGGACGATTTTCATATGGTCAATATTGGTATGGACAGTATGGAAGTTTTAAAATCCAACCTGGAAATCCTGCATAACTTTACTCCCCTGAGTGAAGAAAAAATGAATGAGCTGAGGCTGGCTCTCCAACCCTTTTACAGAGGTAAAAACCTGGCCTGGATGCATACAGAATACCAGGATGGCTGGAACCATGATATTACAATGGCCTGAATGGATCGAAAAGGGCTCTACGAGCTAATCGCTGTAGAATCTGCTGATATGCGTTTCAGCGATTCCGATCAGTTCTGCTGCAATTTCCGCTTGTTCTGAGATTACATTGGTGCTTTCAAGAGGATCGTTCAACATATCGAAGAGTGCTGTATCGATCTGTGCTCTCCCATACTTCCCTGGTATACCATCCGCCCCATCAGTTTCCAGGACGCGGTAGCCATGTGGCAGGTGCAATTTCCACCTGCCATCCCCACTCATTACCCCTTCAAAGTTTTTGCCATTTGAAAACGCATAGTAGGCATGCGGATTTTCAGCACCCTCCTTACCACTTATCAGGTCCCAGACATTCTCGCCGTCTATTTCGTTTTCAGGAAGCGGAACTCCGGCTAGCTGACAAAGGGTGGGGAGGAGGTCTACCGATCCAAATGTTCGTTCCGAAACAGCTCCCGCTTCAATGCCTCCAGGGTATTTGATGATACAGGCCGATCTGATCCCCCCATCAAAGGATGTGCCTTTGGCTTCTCTGAACGGGGTAATTCCAGCATGGTTGCCATAGGAAATCCAGGGTCCGTTATCCGAGGTAAGGATTACGATGGTATTTTCATCCAGTCCACGTTCCTTCAGTGCCCGGGTGATCTCTCCCACACTCCAGTCAATCTCCAGCATCACATCCCAGTAGAGCCCCTTGCCGGACTTGCCTTCAAATTCATCACTGCAATAAAGTGGAACATGAGGCATGCTATGGGGAACATAGAGCAGGAAGGGAGCATCCTGATGACGGTCAATGAAATCAACTGCATGTTCGGTGTACCAACGTGTCAGGTTCTTCTGATCGGCATGGTCCACATCTTCAATGGTCACCTCGCCGTTCTCCCAATACTTCAGGGGCCACTGTCCCCAGTAATCAGGGGCCTCTGGATGATTTTTCCACATATCGTTGGAATACATCAATCCGCTTGTCTCGTCAAAACCTCGGGCATAGGACCTGGTTTCAGGCTGGTCTCCACAGTGCCATTTACCAAAAGCTGCTGTTGCATAGCCCGCCTTGCTAAAAACCTCTCCCATGGTGGCAAAGGTGGTATCAAGACCCCAGGCATTGGGAGCATGAGCGCCAAACACCTTGGTGCGTCCGGGGTAACAGCCGCTCAACAAGGCCGAACGGGAGGCTGAACAAATCGCCTGAGGCACATAAAAATTATGAAATGCAGTACCATCAGCAGCCAGCTGGCTCACGTTTGGAGTTTTCAAAGCTACTTCTCCAAAGGGCTCAAAATCGGCCCAACCCGAATCGTCGAGGAAAATAATCACCACATTGGGTTGTTCAGGCTCTTTTTCAGCATTACAAGAGATCATTCCAAAGGCAGCTAATAGTATAAAGAGAATCGACAGTCTGGATTTCATCGTTTACGTTTTTGATTGATAATAAGTTGGTGTAGTCCGAATATTACAAATATAAGCAGGGTTATGGAGATGACAAGAGCTGTATAGATCAGGAAAATGTTGAAAGCACGCTCACTCCCTCTGAACCCCTGATCATTGGGGAAAGTATAGGTCCAGTTGCCAGCCAGCAAGTAACTGATCCCTCCCCAGGCCACTCCAAGCAGAGTGAAAACAAAGAATAACCGCTTGTAAAACAGGTAGACTGCAGAAACGGGTTTGCGAATAAGTCTGATTCCCATCAATATAGAAAGCGGAAACATGGTGATTCCCACCCATGCTATGAGTGTTCCAAAGGGTAGCCCATAGCCTTCTATAACTGGTTCCGTCAAAATCGGTAATCCTTCGAGCAGCAGGATTGAACTACCAATCAACAGTAGCAGTGGAAGTATTCTTAACCAGGTCCTTATCATCTTACCTGAAATCAAATGTGAGTTCAATTTGAAGGGCGCCACCCTTCACTCTTCGCTTTGTGTAATGATATTTACCAGACTGTGGGCCAAGCTCTTCTGCTTCTTTAAACTTGGTGCCAATGGCCGGTATGCCAAGCATAAATGAAAGATTGCCCGGAGGATGATTCACAGTGGTATTTGCGGGTTGTGGAGCCTCTTCCGGTGTAAATAGTCTTAAAAAGAGATCCTGGGTATGGCTGTATATGGTGAAGTGACGATCCTGAGGATCAGTAATCCTTGCCCAGTACAAGTTTGAATAATAACCTTTGAATTCAGGGTACTCAAAGCCCGAATGGCCTGTGATGGTAGAGTTGTGATCTTTCTTCCACACATTGAATTCAACCCCCTTCATCCGGTTCTTCCAGACCCGGTAGGGGCCGTTCCCCAGGTAGGTGACCGATTGTGCTGCACCTTCGGCGAAGGAGAATGATGCTCCGGTAAAAGGTATTTCAGGACCCTCTGGCTGGTAGTTTAGTTTCATATCAACCAGTCCATCTGCATGAACGATCCACTCCAGACTTCCGTCCCTTCCATAATCAGCCACCACATGATGTTTATTCTCCCCGGAATAATGGCTTAAAGTCTTCAACTCCAGCTTATCACTTCTAAATAGTGGTCCATTAGACAGTGGAATCAACCAATCGTCCGACTCTACCTGCATCAGTGTTCCATCAACCTTTGAGAACTCAATGGTAAGCGGACCCGATTCAAGGATCAGGGTCTCATCGGTTTCAGACACAATAATTTCCGCGGATGGCCTTGAAGGTAGTAGTTCGATAGTGGTTTGTGCGGGCGATTTAACCGGCCAGCTCCAGGTATGGATCAGTCTTCCATGGGGATCAAAGGCCTCCATGTAGAGTACATCGCATGATTGCCATCCCTCGAACAATGGCACTCTCAGCATCCCATTCTGTCCAGCTTGCAGTGGATCTACCTCCGGAATCCCGAAATCGATTACCTCCGAGAATTCGATGGAGCCGGGATCTTTAACTCCCGGGTTCCCGGGTCCCTGTAGTTTGACCCAGTTATAGCGGAAGCTGCATTGATCAAGGGCTGTATAATGAAACCGATTCTGTATTCGGAATATTCCGTTAAACTCAGGCGTAATATATCGTTTCTCAAAGTGAACAGGTGACCAGATTTCACGGATGGTGTAAAAGCTGCCTTCCTTTTCATGGTAGGGGCCCAGGATGCCATCAGGAGCATGGTTGCCATCCGAATCAAGCATTCCTGTATCGCTACGCTTCACTGATTCATCGGCAAATACCCACAAGAATCCACCTGCGCTGAGGGGATGCTCCCACATTCGCAGCCAGAAGTCCTCCAAACCTGCACCGAGTCCGCCATCGTACAAGCCATGGATCAGCTCGGTTGGAAAGAATACCTGCCTGGGTGCAAAATGATCCATTGCCAGATAATCATAGTTCACATAGTGGGCCGTGTTAGTCAGGTCATGGGCCCCCCAGGGGTGAAGAACCTCACGCTGTTGAATATCCAATTCTTTAAAATCCTTATCATAGCTTGTATTCCATCCCCCCTCATTGGCATTGTCCCACATCACAACACTGGGATGGTTCACATCCCTGGCAATCATCTCCCCCAGCAGTTTGCGACCCACCACCGAATCGTAGGAGGGGCGCTGCCAGCCCGCCAGCTCATCCAGCACAAAGAGTCCGATTGAATCACACACATCCAGGAAATGTGCATCGGGTGGATAGTGCGACATGCGTACCGCGTTCATATTCATATCCTTCAGCAGATTCACTACTTCGATGCTGAATGCTCTGCTGGATGTTCGGCCATGATCGGGATGAAAGCTATGCCTGCAAACACCTTTGTATTTGATGCGTTCCCCATTCACATAGATCCCATCCTCTGCCCGCACCTCCACCGTACGAAAACCGAAACTCTCTGAAACCCTGTGTACCACTGCACCCTTGTTGTCAAGCAAACTGAATCGTGCGGTGTATAGATTGGGAAATTCCGGGTTCCACTGCAGGGGAGAATCAACCTCACCCTGGACCCTGAGCCGCTTTATACCGGGATCTGCGGCTGTCTCAAAACTGCCTCCCCGTTTACCTTCCCTGTCAAGAATCTCCACAAGCACTTTAATCTCCTTATCATTACCTGCCAGATAGAGATCAGTTGTGAATGATCCATCTGCTGATGCATCAATAGCCACTCTTTGAATATGAGTTTCTGGTCTAAGCTCCAGCCTCACCGGGCGGAAGATCCCGCCAAAAACCCAGTAGTCAGCCTTTCGTTCTGCCTGATTAACAGATGAATTGTCCGAGAATTTCTTAACCTTAACCTCCAGCTTATTCTCTTTCCCATATTTTACAAGCTTAGAGATATCATAACTGAACTGATAAAAGCCTCCCTGGTGCACTTCCCCGGCCTGCTTCCCGTTCACCAGAACAAGAGCATCGGTCATTACACCTTCAAAAACAAGCTCCAGGTATTTGCCTTTCCACTCCTTTTCAACATCAAAAAAATACCTGTAGTGTCCTTCTTCTTTAAGCCGTTTATCAAAAGGAACATGTCCGTAGTTATACTGGCCAAACCCTTGCTGCTCCCAGCAGGAGGGCACCTGAATGGTGGTCCACGCCCCGCTGTTCATTCCATCTGAACAGTAAAAATCCCATTCCACTGTCTGGTCAAACCCGGTTCCTGACAGGTATACCACCCGGGTTTCCTGCGCCTGAATCGAAGTAAGGGATAGTGCTGCGATAAGAATAGCTAAAATTGATAAGCGTACAGTCATAGGACTAAGATTTACTTTTTCAGTTATTTAGTTCTCTTCTCGATTTCTATACAGATGGGTGAATAGACCATGCTCCTAACCTGGTACCACCCTTCAAATGAGTGATCACCCGTGTCAAACACTACATCTTCGAGGGTGATTTCGTTTTTGGTCGTATCGCTATTGTAGATCCAGTATTGCCTTGTGCCAACCCTGATTTTGGCCTCACCGGGTGCAGGAAAATGATCCCTGAATACCATCTTAACATCGTAGGGGCCATGATCCTCCACCTTAATATCCCAGTAGCCAAAGGCTTCATCAGAAGACCATTGCTGAGCCTTGGGTCCCTTCCAGTCATTACGTCCAAGGATCAGAGTTTTCTCAAATTCAGAACCCAAAACCATCCTGGGCGGATCCAGCAAATGGGGACTTACAATAATCTCCTCGTACCAGCGATCCAGTTCCTCCAGTAAATTGGCTTTTAGCTCCGGGTGCTCCCTGCTCACATCTTTCAACTCATAGGGGTCATTTTCAAGATCAAAGAGTTGAAGAAGGTCGGCCGCCTCTCCGTGTCGGGTCTGGCCAACCAGCTTATAATTGCCCAACCTGACCGCCATATTGCTGTACCTTTGCGGGTAGCCCCGTGCCCATACGAAAAAGAGGGGGCGTTCCTGTGCATCTTCATTAATTCCTGTAAGAGCAGGGTAGAGGCTGATTCCATCCATGTCTCCTTCATAGGAAATTCCGGCAAATTCAAGCAGGGTGGGCATCATATCAATATGAGCCGAAGGATTCGAGATAACTCTGTTTTCCTGAAGTACATCCTTCCAGTAGAACATGCAGGGTACCCGGATTCCGCCCTCCATTACGCTCCCTTTGCCCTGATTTAAACCAGCCGTATAACGTCTTTGCTGCGGACCATTATCAGTCATAAAGACCACCAGCGTGTTCTCTTCTATCTGCAACTTTCCCAGCTCCTTTAATAGTCGGCCCATGTTATCATCTATATTGCTGACCATTCCATAGACCCTCCGGGCATCCTCCATATCTCTGCTGCTCATATTTGAAACCCGATTGCCGCTTACAGCAAAGTCGGCAGCCCCATACTCCATCCCAGCATATTCATGCTCATATGTTTCAGGAAGTTGAAGCGGTGTATGAGGAGCATTGTAAGATAGATACAGAAAGAAAGGCTCAGATGCCTTATCACGCTTATGCTCTTTAATAAACTGGATGGCCTGGTCAGTAAAGATATCGGAACAGTATCCTTTTCTGCGCACCTGTTCCCCGTTTTCCCAGAGGTAGGGATCAAAATAGGAGCTGTCTGTGCGTATGAAATTTTCAAAATCGTCTCCGGGTTGTCCAATACCACCTCCCTTATGGGCCAGGTAATACTGGAAACCCTGATCCATGGGTCGCATGGGATAGGAATCGCCCAGGTGCCACTTACCTACCATGGCTGTATGGTACCCATTTTCAGCAAGGATCTCAGCTACGGTTACCTCTCCGGGAGCCATCATAGCTCCACCATTATAGGTATCATATACCCCCGTACGCAGGTGGTACCTCCCGGTCATCAGGCTTGAACGTGTAGGGGCGCAGACTGGAGATACATAAAAGGGATCTATGCGTGTACTCATTCCTGCAAGGGAGTCGAGTACAGGGGTTCTGATAAAAGGGTTCCCGTGAATCCCCAAATCCCCGTATCCCTGATCATCTGTTATCACCAGAATGATATTGGGTGCTTTGGGGCTGTCTGATTCTTCCCGGGAATCGCATGCGCTTAAGATCAAAAGTGCAAGGAAAATGAAAAATACGTGTTTCATATCTGTATAGCTTAACTTAGATTTTCTTATTTTCAACATCAATAACAAACACGCCTCTGATGAACTTCAAAAAGCTTCTAGCAACCTGCAGCATATTACTTTTATTGTTCTTGCTCACAAGTTCCTGTGAAAATAGGCAAAAATCAGCCTCTGACAAGCAGTTTTCGGCAGATGTGATCGTCTATGGCGGAAATTCTTCGGCTGTGATAGCCGCAGTGCAGGTAGCAAAGATGGGTAAGGATGTAATTCTTATTTCACCCGACAAACACTTAGGCGGACTCACATCCTCGGGACTGGGATGGACAGACACCGGAAACAAAGCGGTGATTGGAGGACTTGCCCGTGATTTTTACCACCGTCTCTACCTTCATTATCAGGATGAAGATGCATGGCAGTGGCAGGAAAAAAGTGCTTATGGAAACCAGGGCCAGGGAAATGTGGCCATAGACGGCGAGAACAGAACCATGTGGATCTTTGAACCCCATGCGGCAGAGCTGGTATTTGAACAGCTGGTGGCCGAACATAAAATCACTGTTCACCGCGAGGCCCTTTTGGACAGAGAGCAGGGTGTGGCCATGGAAGAGGGTGCCATAACTTCCATCAAAACCCTGGATGGACGCAGCTATGAAGCAATGGTATTTATTGATGCTACCTACGAGGGTGATCTGATGGCTGCCTCAGGAATTTCATATACGGTAGGAAGGGAAGCTATCAATCAATACAATGAAGCATGGAACGGGATTCAAACAGGAGTGCTTCATCATGGACATCATTTCAAGAGCGATATCAGTCCTTACGTGATACCGGGGGATCCAGACAGCGGGGTACTGCCTCGCATATCCACAGAAGCCCCAGGGGAGTATGGTGCTGCTGACCATCGGGTGCAAGCCTACTGTTACCGTATGTGTCTGACCGATCTTCCAGAAAACCGTGTGGACATCACGCGTCCAAATGACTATGACTCCACACAGTACGAATTACTCAGAAGAGTATTTGCATCAGGCTGGAGAGAGCTGTTCAATAAATTTGATCCCATACCCAATCATAAGACCGATGTAAATAACCATGGTCCCTTCAGCACCGACAATATTGGTATGAACTACGACTATCCGGATGCCAGTTACGAGCGTAGGGACGAGATTATCGCTGAACATACCAGCTATCAGAAAGGACTGCTCTGGTTCCTATGCAGCGATCCTGCGGTTCCTGAAGATATAAGGGAGAAAATGAGTCAATGGGGATATTCCCGGGATGAGTTCACCGATAACGGGCACTGGCCCCGCCAGATTTATGTGCGTGAAGCACGCCGGATGGTGGGTGATTTTGTTATGACTGAGAAAGAGGTTCTGGGAAAAACACCGGTGGAACAGTCGGTGGGCATGGGGTCCTATACCATGGATTCCCACAATATTCAGCGCTATATCAAACCAGATGGCTTTGTCCAGAATGAGGGCGACATTGGAGTGCATCCCGACAATCCTTACCAGATTGACATGCGGTCCTTGCTGCCCTCCAAGGCTGAATGCTCCAATCTACTGGTGCCGGTCTGCCTCTCTTGTTCCCATATTGCCTTTGGATCCATCCGCATGGAGCCTGTATTCATGATCTTGGGGCAGAGCGCTGCCACACTGGCTGTGATGGCTATTGAACAGGATAACAATATTCATGATATCCACTACGAAAAACTGAAGCAACAGCTTCTCAAAGACGGGCAGGTGCTGCACCAATAACTACTGAAACAAGATGAAGCGATCTGAGATCAACCAGCAAATCGGAGAAGCCATTCATTTTTTTGAATTCCAGAACTTCAAGCTGCCACCATGGGCTTTATGGTCACCTGAAGAATGGAAAGAGCATGGAGGAAATCATGATGAAATCATTGAAAATCACTTGGGTTGGGATCTGACCGATTTCGGTTCAGGAAACTTTAAAGAGTGTGGTCTTTTACTTTTTACCCTTCGGAATGGAGCCGGGAATGTGGATCAAAAACCTTATGCCGAGAAAATCATGATCGTGGGCGAGGATCAGCGTACCCCGATGCATTTTCATTGGTCAAAAATGGAGGATATTATCAACAGGGGAGGTGGAAACCTGATGATCCAGCTTTTTCCCTCAAATGAAAGGGAGGAATTTGCGGAGCATGAGTTTGAGGTAAGTCTGGATGGAATAAGACGAAAACTCCAGCCGGGACAAGTGGTAAAATTGCAGCCTGGTGAAAGCATTACCCTTTACCAGGGCCTCTACCATACCTTCTCTGGGGAATCTGGACAAGGTAAAGTTCTAGTGGGAGAGGTGAGTACCGTTAATGATGACCACTCAGATAACCGTTTTTTTGATGAAGTGGGAAGGTTTCCCGAAATTGATGAAGACGAGCCGCTTCGACACCTTCTGGTTGGTGACTATCATCAAATATAAAATGTACTAAAACTATTGTACCATGCCGATATCTGGACATTCTGTACGCTTCATACTTATTCCCGTCATTGTGCTTCTGTTAAGTAGCTGCCACAAGGAAATTTTTGTGGAATGTGAAGGTTTTGATCATAAGGGAGGATGGGTGGTTGACCCTCAGTTTGTGGAGCAGGTGGGATCACCCTACCTGATGGCCCACGGAATGGGAGAGCCGGTGGGAAATGCCTCCACCACCATTGAGTTTCCATCCGGGGGAAGCTACCATATATGGGCGCGGACCACCGACTGGGCACCTGGACCATGGGAATCGCCCGGACAGTTTAATATTTGGCTGGGTGCGGAACAAGCACCCAAAACCATGGGGTATTACAAGGGATGGGGATGGAACTATGCCGGAAAAGTCAAGGTAAAGGGAGGTCCTGTTTTGTTGCAACTGGAAGATCTGACAGGCTTCAATGGCAGGTGCGATGCCCTATATATTAGCAACAAGTATAGGACACCCACCAACCAGCAGGATTACCTGAAAGATATGAGGAGCCGTTTTTCAGGAGATCGGGTTACTCCGGAACAGAACCAGACATTTGACCTGGTTGTGGTGGGAGGGGGACTGGCAGGTTGTGCAGCCTCCATTGCAGCAGCGGAGCAGGGATTAAAGGTTGCACTGATCCATGACAGGCCCGTTCTGGGAGGAAATGCCAGCAGCGAGATCAGGGTCCACACCCTGGGCATCTATGGTCATTTTGAAAGAATCCTGAAAATGCTTGATACCAAACATTACCCCAATGGATCGCCGGAAGCATATTCAGACGAAAGTAAACGGCACAAACATATGGAGAGCTATTCCAACATCAGCCTTTTTTTGAATTACAGGGCCTTTCATGCCAATACGGAGGATCAGGTAATTACATCGGTCGACGCCAGGCACACTTCCTCCGGAGAACAGATCAGGTTTTCTGCTCCTTATTTTGTAGACTGCACAGGAGATGGATGGATCGGTTACTGGGCGGGGGCAGAGTTCAACTACGGTCGTGAGCCTGACACTTTGTATGGTGAATCCTGGGAGCAATATGGTGAGTTATGGAGTCCTGAGAGAGAGGACCAGCAGGTACTGGGCGCTTCTGTGCTCTGGAGAACGATGGAAGCAGATACTGTTTGTGAATTTCCAGAAGTTCCCTGGGCCATGGATGTTGCAGGGAGATACGCAGCACGTAAAGGAACCTGGAACTGGGAACTGATCAGCGACCGTTGGCACCAGGTGGATCATGCAGAACAGATCAGGGACCACATGCTTAAGGCTATTTACGGCTCATTTTACAACGAAAAGCGGAAACCGGGTGCAGATCACCTGAAACTGGAATGGGTCTCCTATTTGCTCGGAAAAAGGGAGTCACGGCGCCTTGTGGGGGATTATATCTACACCTTTAATGATATGAGGGAGTCCCGTACTTTCCCAGATGCCGTAGTTCAGGAGGTACGTGAAGTGGATGTACATTATTCACAGAACAAGCTGGATGATAGCCAACCCGATTTTCTGTCCGAAGCCATGTATTACCCGGCCGATCCTTACCAGATCCCTTACAGATCGCTTTATTCAAAGAATATAAGCAACCTCTTTATGGCAGGCAGATGCTTCAGTTGCAGCCATGTGGGACTTGGGGGACCCAGGGTAATGCGAACCACAGGCCAGATGGGGGCAGCCGTGGGCTATGCCGCGGCGCTCTGCAAAACACATCAATGCAGCCCGCGTGGTCTTTATGAGAATCACCTGGCCCAGTATATAGAAATGGTGTATGGCTCCAGTGAGATATCCAAATAAATCGCAAAAAGCAGCCCTTAGCTCTAGAAGTATCTAAACAACATTAAAACAACGGACGGGTTGTTCATTTGCCGCGGCAGCCAGACATTTATTGCAGGATGTGCAGGAGACTGTATCTTTCTTGCCTTCTTTGAATTGATGCAGAATATGTGGCTCACGAATGAAAGGTCTGCTCATGGCGATCAGGTCTGCATGCCCATCGGCAATAAGCTCTTCCATATGCGAAAGTCTGCGGAAGCCACCCACAACTGCTAATATGGTACCATTTAACCTCGGTCTG